>WNGB01001352.1_pt1 | contig 41700 bp, 31 predicted proteins | sample 5400681 | NCBI WGS metagenome assembly WNGB01 (sample SAMN13153367, study PRJNA577476) | soil metagenome | isolation source: 115 cm soil or saprolite under grassland replicate 2 | place: USA:California | collected 2016-06-15 | reverse complement strand
TTCTCCCCGCACATGGTCAGCGATGCCATCCGGCAGCGCGCGCTGCTGGAAGCGCCGGCGATCCTGATCAGCAACCTGGAGGTGCGCGAGCCGAGCGAGCTGATCCCGCTCATGGAAGCGGCGATCGGCGCGGGATCGCGATCACTGCTGCTGATCGTCAAGGCGCTCGCGGAGCCGGCCACCGCGCTGCTGCTGCTACCGCCCAACCGCGCGCGGCTGCTGGTGGCCGCCGTGAAGACTCCCGGCGCCGACACCACGAGTATACGCGATTTCCTGCACGATCTCGCGCTGCTCACCGGCGGGCGGCCGTTCTTACAGGAAGCTGGCGACAAACTCGAACAGGCGCGCCCCGATGACCTGGGGCGCGCCCGCCGGGCCTGGGCCGACGCCGAGTATTTCGGCATCGTCGGCGGCCAGGGCGACCCCGTTCAGCTGCGCCGGCACGCCGCCGGCCTACGCGCCGCGTACGGCGCCGCCGACGACCCGCGCGACCGCAAGCGGCTGCTCGATCGGCTGGGCAAGCTGCTGGGTGGCGCGGCGACCCTGCGGGTTGGCGCGCTCAGCCCGTTCGCGCTCGATCTGCGCAAGGAGCAAACTATCCGCACCGCCGAGGCGCTGCGCGGCGCCCTGCGCGATGGCCTGCTGCCCGGCGGTGGCGTGGCGCTGCTGGATTGTATCCCGGCCCTGGAGGCGCGCTTCCGCGCCGCCGTCGAGCCGGAGGAGCGCGCGGCCTACAATATCCTGCTTCAGGCGTTCGAGGCGCCGGCCCGCGCGCTGTTCCACAATGCCGGCTTCGATCCAAGTGCGACGATCGCCCGCGTGCGCGCGGCTGGGCCGGGCTACGGCTTTGACGTGGTCAGCCGCCAGATCGTGCATATGGCGCAGGCCGGCATTCTGGACTCGGCGGCGGTGGTTCGGGCCGCCATCGGCGGCGCCATCCGGAGCGCCGCGCTGGCCTTTACGATCGAGACCCTGGTCCACCGCGCCAACCCGCCCGACTCTTCGGCCAATCCATAAATAATGGACTTACGCAGACCCTGGATTTCTTACCCTGTGTATGTCGTTTTTTCGCCCTGCGGGGCGAAAAAACGACATACATGAAGAAATAAAGTACCATGCTGCCGGCTCCCCTGAGCTTGCCAGCCCTGAGCTTGTCGAAGGGTCGAAGGGCAGGCTACAACCGCTGTTGCGTAAGTCCTAAAATAGTAAAAAACTATGAGTGAGCAGACTTCTTCTCAAAGCGAGAATACCGACGATCTGGTGTACCAGTTCGCGATCGGCCCATCCGCCTGGTACGCCGCCCGCGGCTCAGGGCTGTACCGCTCCACCGACCGAGGCGCGTCGTGGGCGCTGGCCTACACATCCATAGGCGCCGAGAGTCCGCTGACGACGCTCGCCGTGGCGGCCGTCAGCGGGCAGGGCCAGGCGCGGCCGGTTTTCGCCGGCCTGAGCGGCGGGCTGCTGCGCTCAGCCGACGGTGGCGTATCCTGGGAGCTTGCGCCCCAACCGGCGCCGGCGCCGATCTTTACCGCGCTGATCGCGTCACCGGATTTCGCCCACGATGGCCGGCTATTCGCCGGGACTATGGGCGATGGAGTATTGATCTACTCGAATAGTGGGCGCGATTGGGCGATGTGGAATTTCGGCCTGCTGGACGCCAATGTGCTGTGCCTGGCCGTCTCACCCGCCTACAACGAAGACCAGACGCTCTTCGCGGGTGTGTCGAGCGGCCTGTTTCGCAGCGCCAACGGCGGGCGCTCCTGGCGCGAGGTCGATCTGCCGATCGGCTATGAGGCAGTGCTGTGCCTGGCGCTCTCGCCGAGCTTCGCGGAGGATGGGTTGCTCTACATTGGAACAGAGCAGCAAGGGCTGCTGCAGTCAGTCGATCGCGGCCAGAGCTGGCGGCGCCTGGGCCAAGCTACTCTGACTGAGCCAATCAACAGCATACTGCTTGGCGCACGCTTCCCCGAGCAGCCCGAGCTGCTGATTCTGCATGGCGAACGCCTACTGTACTCCGCCGATGGCGGCGATACGTGGGAGCCTTGGCGAGCCGAGCGGCTGACCGATCTGGAGATCACGGCTATCGCCGCGCCGCAAGGGTTCGATCGCGGCGCGGAGGTGCTGGTTGGCCTGGCCGGTGGGCAGGTCAGCCTGGTCTAGCGCGCCGCGCGCTGGGGTTGAGGGATGGGGGTTAGCGGTACTTCTCCATCCTTTTGTTGTTCGTTTTTTCGCTCGCAGAGCGAAAAAACGAACAACAGATGAAATAAGAAGTACCTTGCTGCCGCAGGCTGAAGGTCGTCAATTGCGGCCGCCGCGTAACTTCTGTTACTGAGCGTTGCCCAGGCGCGAGCGCAGGAACACGCTTCCCGCGCACAGCAGCAGCAGCATCTCGATCATATTCCACCAGAAATGCACGTCCAGCCGCATGGCAGTGGTCAGGCCGGGCAGCGTACAGATGAACGTCCCCTGCGTGACCGGGCTGCGCGCCAGCCAGCCATCGCGCCCGATGATCCCCGGCAGGCCCTGCGCCGTCACATTGAACACCTTGAGCTGGTGCAGCTCGGAGAGCATCTCCAGGTAGCGGATGAACATGTAGGTGTGCTCGAGCGTATGTGCGGTGGCGACAGCCAGCAGCAGCAGTGCCCAGCCGTTGCGCAGGCCGCCGCGCATCAGCGCGATCACGATGATCAGCACCACCCAGTTCCAGATGAAATGCACCCACTCGGCATTGGCGGCCGAGAGCAGCCCGGTGGACTGTCGCGCCGGCATGAACAGGATGTAATACTCGACCCACTGGGCGATATGCTCGATCGTATGGACGCCCTGCGACACCACGATGATGCTCAGCAGCATAATCGTCGCGCCGTAGCGGCGCAGATCCTCACGCCATTTGATCACGCCGACCGGCAGCAGCGCCAGCAGGACGATCGCGGTGATCGTCCAGAATGGAAAGCCCAGCACATGCGCGGCGCTCCAGCCGGCTGCCAGCCCGAGCGCGAATGAGACCGCGACCGCCGGAGCCAGCCGGCCGGGATTCAACAGCGTCAGAAGCGGGAAATGCCGTTCAAACGGCCGGGCGAATGGCTGGGCGCTGGTGCTTGGGTTCATCGCGTCACCTTTAGCAATGTCTGGGCTTCGAGCGAGCTAATCTCGGCCGCCGCGCCATCCGGGAAGCGCACGATCAGCTTTTGCAGCGCCGTGCCACGCGGAAAGCCAAAATGCACGCGGGCTGGGTCGCCGGTCAGGTAGCCGCTGGCCGAGCGAATGTCGCGCCGCAGCACGCCGGCGCTGGTGTACAGCTCCAGCTGCGCGCCGATCGCGTGGGTGTTGGCGGAAGAAGGCCAGGCGACTTCCACCTCCAGCGCCGCGCCGCCGCACAGCCGGTTCTCGAACAGCTGGGCCTGGCCGCGCATGTTGTTTATCACGATATCCAGGTCGCCGTCGTTGTCCAGATCTGCCATGAGCATACCGCGCCCGCTAGCGGTCGAGGCCAGGCTCCACTCTGGCGCGGGCAGAAATGACCCATCGCCGCGGTTGCGGAAGGCCCGGTTTTCCTCGATCAGCTCGCCGTCCGGTAGGTGCTGGAACAGGTTTTGGGCGATCATGCCGTTGACCACATACAGATCGAGAAAGCCGTCGTTATCCAGGTCGCCGAACTTGCCGCTCCAGCTCCAGCCGGTGGCGTCTACGCCACGCCAGGCCGCCTCGTTGCGCCAGCTCCCGCCGCTCGTTTGGATCTGCAGGACATTAGCCATGATCTGCGGGTCGTTGGGGCCATGTTTCTCTTCGAGCTTGCTGATCACCGGCAGCCAGGCGGCCAGCACCGGCAGCGCGATATCACCGGGGTTCATGTCGGTGGTGAACAGTGCCAGCCGGCCGTCATTGGCAAGGTCGCCCCAGTCGATGCTCATCGTACTGTAGGATGTCTGCCCGAAAGGCTCGGCCGGTTCCCAGTTCGTTCCGCGGCGCAGCCAGGTGGCATCCGGCAAAGCGAAATCGTTGGCCGCCAAGATATCGTTTCGGCCATCGCCATCGAGATCGACCAGCCCGATCGCCAGCGTCTCGGATCGTTTAGCCAGCCGCTGAGCGGTAAAGCGGCCGTCGCGCTGTTGATATAGCACCACCCCGCCCTGATCCTCGATCTGCTGCTGCGGCACGCCGTTGCTCTTGAGGTCGACATCGTAGGCGCCGGTCACCAGGTCCAGCGGCCCATCGCCGTTCAGATCGGCCCAGGCCATTGAGTAGCCGTAGTTGCCGACACCCGCCAGCGGCTCGCGCACGAAGCGCCCGCCCGCCGCAGCCGAGCCCTGGTTGCGCCAGTACGACACGCCCTCAAGGCTGCGGTGGGTAAAGACGATGTCGAGCAAGCCGTCGCCGTTCACGTCCACAATATTGGCGGCGCGGGTCAGCTGATCGTCGATCGGCTCCAGCGCGAACGCCAGGCCGCCTTTGTTCCATAAAATCGTGCTCTCGCGGTCGACGCTGGCGAAGACCAGGTCGATATTGCCGTCGCCGTCCAGATCGTTGGCGGCCAGCCCGGCGCCATTGCTGGCGTACGTGCGAATCTCACGCATGCGCATTCCGTTGGCGACGCCCAGGGTATGCGCCACAAAGCGGCCCTCACAGGCAGACGCCTGGGCCAGACGGGTGTGCGTGACTTCGACGGGCACAGCCTTCAGCGAGGCGGGCGGCGGCGCGGGTGCTCGCCCGGCCTGGCAGGCGGGCAGAAGCAAGGCCAGCACGAGCATGGCGTAGCGTAAGGGTCTCATGGATCGATCCCACAACAGTATGAACTTGCACAGGCCTGACGGAATGTGAGCGAGTATACAGCGGCGATCGAGTTTTGACAAGCGTAGGGCGAGCTGCGCGCATCAGCTCATGATCGCACGGATCGCGTCGAGATCGAGTGTGTGCCGCGGGTCGAAGCGCTCGGAGCGCATGTAACGCAGAAGGCTATGCCGCATCTGCCGCGCCACCAGCCGATTATCCAGATCGGAGCGCAGGTCGATCGAGCAGAGCAGCACGCTGCCGCCGCCGATCCTGGCTTCGAGCAGCAGGCCCAGGCGGCGGTTCTCGAACCATATGTCGATCGGCTGGATCAGCGGCCGTAGATCGACCGGCAGGTGATCGATCGTCATAGCCGCCGCGCCGTGGATCAGCTCCCACCACTGCCAATTGCTGTGCTGCTCGGTCGGAAATTCGCCGAACGCCGGGTGGCCGGGATCGCACAGAATCCCCAGCGTGTGCGGCGCCTGATTGTGGGTCCAGGCCGTGTTCCAGAAGATGCTGGAGAATCCGATCCGGCTCTCGGTGCGCACCTGCTCGGCGCGCGGCATAAGCAAGACCTTGCCGCCCTGACCAAGCCGGGCAAGCACGTTGTCGTCCAGCTGCTCGGCGATCAGGATGTCGTCGGGCGCGGCGGCGTCCAGGTGGTCGGCGAAGACCCAGATATCCCAGTCGTTCTCGAATGGCGTGCCCGCCACGCCGACAACCAGCGTGTACTTGCACGCGGGCGCGCAGCCGGCCAGGTCGGCCTCGATCGCGCCCAGCCGCTGCCGATTGCCGATCGCGATCGTCGCCGGCGCCAGGCCTCCCGCGGCTACGGCGGCGCCGAAATCGTCGATCAGCCGCCATTCGATCGTCGCGTCGTCGAGCGGCACCGGGCCGAAATGGGCGATGTCGATCTCGGCGGTGAGCGTCTCGCCGGTGCGCCAGTAGCGTTTGGCGAGCCGTGCCAGCGGCACCGTGCTGTTGCAGAAGCGGCGGTACTGCTCGGCTGTGACATAGCCCTTCGATTCCCAGAAGGGATCGAGTACGCCGACCAGCGCGGTGCCCTGGCCTGGAAAATCGTGCAGATCGAGCAGCTGGAAGCCGGCAAAGCCAGGCGTGCGCAGGGCCGATTCGATGTCTTCCTTGTAGCACAGTGTCTGCAATTTGCCCGACGCTATCAGGAAATCGTGGGCCTGGTCGCCCATATGCTGCGCTTCGAGCTGGTCGCGAAAGATCTCGAAATTCCTGGCCTTCAGGGCGCCGGTGTATTTGACGATCTCCGCGAAGTTCGGGTAGACGCACCACTGGCCGATTTCGTGGCTGACGATTGGAGCGTTGAGCTTCTGGACGTAGTCGCTGTAATCAGTGCGCGTCTCCGGCGGCAGGGCGTTGATGCGCGACTTCAGCTCCGCGCCCCACGCCTGGATGCGCGGCGCCGGGATGTTGTGGTATTGGTTTTCGGGCAGCACCGGCCAGCCGGCGCCCGAGGTATACAGCCGCCGCGAGTCGCGCTGTTTCCAGTACGCCACCCATGTGCTGAGATAGGCTTCGTACTCGCCGGCTGGCTCGTTGCCGTAGGCCATCATGATGAACGATGGGTGGTTGCCATACGCGGCCGTGATCCGCTGGCCCTCCTCGTACAGCCAGGCATCCAGCGGCCCGCCCTCGCCGATGCTGGCGCCCTGGTTGGCCCACGCCGCGCACTCGATCTGATAGTACATGCCCAATTCGTCGGCGGCGCGGAAGGCGGCCTCCGGCGGGCACCAGGAGTGGAAGCGCAGATGATTGAGCCCGTGTGCCTGGCAGATTCGAATGATCCACTGCCATGCCGCTTCGTCAGTCGGTGGGTAGCCGGTCAGCGGGAAGATGCAGCACTCCAGCGTCCCGCGCAGGAAGATCTTGCGGCCGTTGATCGCCAGCTGGGTGCCGTCGACATGCACCTCGCGCAGCCCGAATGTAGTCGCATATCGATCCGTAAAGTGATCGCCGTCAACAGTGGCGTCGATGTCGACGCTGAGCGCATACAGCGCCGGGTCGAACTCATCCCACAGGCGCGCCTCGTCGCCCAGTGGGTAATCGATCTCCACCAGCGAGCCGACCACGTCGAGGTCGATCTGCACGGCCACCGGCGCCGGCGTATGCGTGGGCGCGGGCTGAGTGAGCTGGGCCTGGAGCGTCAATCGAGCATGGCCCGCGCGCCCCAGCGCGTTGCCGAGCTTGACTGCGACCCGCGCGCTCTTGCGCGCCACGTCCGGGTAGATTTGTAGATCTTCCAACCACACCGGGCTGCCGGCCGACAGCTCGATCTGCCCGACGACGCCGTTCCAGTTCGTCTGGGTGTGGTCGCTGACGCTGTGGGCATTCGGGCCGACCTGCACAATCATGCGATTGTCCACCCGGATGCTCAGGCGGTGTGTTCCAGGCGTGACGCTGCCCAGATCGTAGATATGCGGTGTGGACAGGCTATCCCGGCGGCCGATCTCCCGATCGTCGAGCCAGAGCTGCGTCTCCCAGTGCGGCCGCTCCAGCGTCAGCGTGATCCGCTGGCGCCGCCAATCGGATGGGATCTCGATCGTTCGCGCGTACCAGGCGGCGCCCTGGTAGTGCTTATCCGGCTGGAGCCAGAACGGCACTTTGATATTGCCCGGCCGGCGATACGGCGCATAGCGCGGCTCACGAAACCACGAGTCGTCGACGATGCTTCCGGTCCATTTGGTGTCGACTGAAATCTCTTCACCGAAGCCCTGGGCCTGCAATGAGCCAGGCAGGCGTAGCGTGTCGCGCAGCCGGCGGCTGTACCACGCATCCGCACGGCCGCGATCGTCAGGGTCGAGCTCGAAGCTCCACTCGCCGGAAAGATCCATGGTCATGCTCCTTATACACTCGTTTTGTGGGGGGTTGTGGCGGCCGGGCGCAGCCCAGCACTTCACACCGGACTGTAACGTTGCCTTAGGCGGGTCTCAAATGATGGGCATTTGGGTTGCCAATTCGGAGTCGAGGCTTTAGCCGGCTCGCTGGCACTGGACCCGGCTAAAGCCTCGACTCCGATCGCTCAAACTGTAAAGGATGTCTTAGCTTTCCAATGATTCATGCAGCAATCGGCGGTGCAGCGTCGCGCCCAGGTGGTAGGAGTCCAGCCGTAGAGCCTCGGCGTAGTGCGCCTCGGCCTGGTCGTGATCGCCCAGGCCAGTGTAGCCGAGCGCGATCATGTAGTGGCAGTGGATGCGATTGCGCACGCTCAGATCTTCATCGAACACCAGGAAATCGGGCAGCGAGACTGCGAAATACTCCATCTGAACCAGGTCGTCGATGTGCGCCCGGCCGTAGTCCACCAGCTTCTGGAAGATCGCGCGCGCCTCGGCCGCCTGCCCCAGCTGCTGCCGGGCCAGCCCCTGGTAGAAGATCATGTCGGGCGGCTGATCGTTGTAGAAGATCGCCGACGTCGGGTCGCTCAGCCCGGTCGAGGCGCGCACAAACGCGGCGCTGGCCTGGTCGTCGGCCCGCTGGCCGGCGTAGGCGCAGCCCAGGTAGTAGAAGATATTATTCTCCTGCGCGCCATACAGCTTGCCCTCGCCCAGGTTGGGCGGGTAGGCCTGCGCCTGTTCCAGCAGCTGGATCGCCTCGGGGTAGCGGCTGTGCCGAATGTGCCGGCGCGCCAGTTCGACCAGGCTCGCCACGTACTGGCCGGTCACCTTGCCTTCGCCGCCCTCCCAGGGGTGAAATGTGCGGCCCATGAGCAGCTGAAAGGCTTCGTCGGGCCGGCCCAGCAGGTTGAGCGCGGTCACCCGCTCGATCGTCAGGTCGTCGCGCTGCCCCACCAGCTCGCCATACTGCTCGAGTCGCGCCAGCCGCTCGGCCGGCGGGCGATTGAGCTTCTTATAAAGCTGGTCGAGCTCGAACAGCACGCGCGCATCGCCAGGGTTCAGCGTGAAGGCGGTTTCCAGGCTCGCCAGGGCGCGATCCGAGTCGTTCAACTTGTTGTAGTATGCCAGCCCCAGGTTGCGGTGAACCGTCGGGAAGCGCTCGTCCAGCGCGCGCGATTGCTCCCAGCATGCGATCGCCTCGGCGTAGCGGCGATGCGCGTACCAGAAGTTGCCCAGGTAGTAGGGCGCCCGCGCATCCTGCGGATTCAGCCGCATGGCCGCCTCCAGCGCCAGCACGTCCTCCAGCCGGTTGGGGAAACAGTAGTCGGGCGCAAGGCTGGCGGCGTGCTGGAAGTTCGCCAGCGCGCGCTGTTGGTCGCCGGCCTGGAATTGCACCCAGCCCAAGGTATAGCTTGCCAGCGGGTCGCTGCCTGCGGCCTTCAGCAGTGTGGCAGCGTCGTCGAACAGCCCGGCGTGTGCGTAATCGATCGCCAGGCTGATGCAGGTATCGGCGTCCAGCCGCGCCACCTGCTCGATGGTGCGGTCGCCGGCCAGCAGGAAGCGCTCCCACAGCGCGCCGTACTCCATGCGATCGTGGGCCAGGGCGGCCTCCGATGTTGCAAGCGCCACCTTGGCTCGGCCGCCGCGGCGCAGCAGCGCGATCTGGAGGTGCCGCGCCTGGTGGTGCTGGTCGTTGCGGCTAAGCGCGCGCGCTGTCAGATCGAGCGCGCCAGCTATGTCGCCGGCCCGGCTGGCCAGCCGGGCCAGCTCGAAGTACGCAGCATCCTGCCAGGCAGCGCTCCAGGTCGCCTTGTAGAAGGCATCGCAGGCCTCGCGATAGCGCCCCTGCATTTTGAGCGCCAGCCCCAGGTTGTAAAACGGCTCGCCGTCATACGGGTTGGGGTTGCGCAATGTCAGTCGCTGGATGGCCCGGCGGAAGTATGGCTCTGCCTCGACGAACTTGCCGCGCCGGTAGAGCAGCCGGCCCAAACCGTTGTTGCAGCGGCTGTCGGCCGGGTCGCGCCGCAGCGCCTCTTCATAATACGGCTCGGGCGCGTAGGTCGCGTGCCGATACTGTTCCAGGTGCAGGCCGTGCAGAAACAGCTCCTCGCCACTTACCACATCGTGCGGGCGCGGCGCGGGCGTGGCCGGGGCGGGAATAGCCGGCTTTTCGTCCGGCAATGGGGTGAATGATACGAGCTCAGCCGCCCCATCGCTTACCTGCAGCGTCAGCGCCTGCGGTCGTGTTCCAGCTGGGATTGGCGTCTCGTCCAGCAGGGCCGCCTCTGGCGAAAGCGCGAGCTCTTTTTGGTACAGCGGCGCCCCATCCAGAAGCAGCGCCACCCGCACCTTGCGCGGGCACGTGACATACACGCCGATGCGGGCACTGTCGCCCGCCACATCCAGGCTGACGATCGCCTCGCGCGAAGCATTCGTGGCCGGGCCAATTAGCTTATAGGGCATGAAGATCTGGGTGAAGCGCTTCTCTTCGCCCGGCTGAATCCAGCTGAAATCGGGCTGGTTGTCGGTGAAGGCGCCACACATCAGCTCGATATAGGGTCCATCGGCGTCGGTGAGCTGGCGATCCCAGGCCTGGCCGAAGTCGCTGTGGCCCCAGGTCCACTGCTTCTTGCCCGGCACCACGTGGTGGTTGGCCACATGCATCATCCCGGCGCGCCGCCCGTGATCGTAGCAGCCGACGAAATCGAAATCGGAATGGTAGGCCATGTATGATGTCGGCACCGGGATGTTCTTGTAGCGCGAGATGTCGGTGCCAGGCGCGTAGTTGACCTTGTAGTACGTGCCAGTGGCGATCGGGAAGCTGGAGACATCGCGCTTGCCGTGATCCATCACTGCGTGTACATCGGGCGGAAAGACCGATTGATAGTCGTCGTTCACATGCACCGCAGGGTTGGCCCACCACAAGAATGTCTGTGGCTCGGCGGTGCGGTTATACAGCTGGACACAGATCTCCAGGTAGGCGCGGTCGGGGTAGAGCGAGAAGCCATGCATGCCTTTCGTGCCATACATGCGCTCGATCTCGGCGCACCAGATCGTGGCGCCGGCATCTGGGTGCATATCGATGCGCCAATCCAGCGCATCGAAGGTGCTGGGCCGGTGGTGCTGCGGCCAGTTGAACTCAATTCCTCCGGAGATCCACGGGCCGATCAGGCCGACCAGCGCGGGCTTGATCACGCGGTTGTAGTAGATAAAGTGATAGCCGTTGGTTTTGTCCAGCGCCATCTGAACTCGGCCGCCGAGCTCAGGCAAGATCATAATCTTCAGATAGCGGTTCTCGAGAAACAGCGCGGTATACTCCTGGTCGTCCTTTTCGTCGAAGACCTGGTCGATCACCGGATGCGGGTACACCGCACCACTGCTGCCCTGGTAGACGCGCTTCTCCAGAAACATGGGGTTTTTATTGGGCGCGCCGATCCGGTAGGTCGGGATCACGATCAGTTCCGACCAGGCCTTGACGCCTTCGTCCGTCATTGCTAGTTATCTCCGTTCATCAGAGCGCCGATCAAGTATTCTTTTTTCGTGGTGGTTTTGGTGGCTTCGCCGCCAAAACCACCACGAAAAAAGAGATTTCTCGGGTCCTGCGGCCCCCAAACCCCCGCTGCGATACCATGCTAAAAGCGCTCTAGGCTCTGAGCGCGACGCGCGCGGGCGCAAAGATCGGCTCGCCCGCCAGCCAGCGTTCGGCCGCGTCGGGCATGTCGAGCGCGATTCGCAGGGCGGTTGCGAGATCGAGCTGCTCGGACTCCAGTCCATACGCGTCCAGCCCCTCACGCAGGCCGAGCATGACGCCGCCATACAGCCACAGCTGCATCTGGTTGGCTGTAATCGTCTCCGCCCAGTGGCGTCGCCAGCTCTCTTCGCAGCGTTGGGCATTCGTCGAAGTCCAGGAGCCACAGGCCAGCGGGCGCACGGGGTATACCGAGCACTGCTGATTCACCAGCAGCACGCACGGCAGCCGGGCTGCGCTGCGCTGCTCGGCAGTCTTGCCGGCGAACTGCTGCTCGCGCTCGACTAGGCGTTCGTGGAGTGAGGCGAGATCATCAGCCGGGCGGGTCGCACGGAGATAGTCGGCGATCTGGATGATCTCCGGCGCGGTAGCTGAGACGAACAGCGAGCAGCACCAGGCGCAGCCGGCCCGGCAGGCGATCCCCTGTGGATCGACCAGCTGCTCGACCAGCTGCGTGGCAAACCACGCGGCATGCTGTGCAACCTGGCGCGTCTGCGCCGTGCCGCGGCCCTCCGCGAGTAGGGCGATCACGGTCTGGCGCTCGGCCTGCTGGGCTACCGCGATGCACTCGTTGTTGCGCGGGTCGGCTGCCTGCATCCGCTGTGTGACGGGGGACAGCGGCGCCTCGCGACCCGGCGGCGGTGGTGCCTTGCGCCCTTTGCTCATCGCTGCGCCCGCTAGCCCTTGATGCCTGTCACCGAGATGCCCTCGATGAAGGTGCGTTGGGCAAAGAAAAAGAGCAGCAGCACCGGCGCGACGACGATCGTGCTGACCGCCATCAGATACGGGTACGCCAGCACTTGCGCGCCGGTGGCGCTGATGGTGCTGCGCAGCCGATCGATGCCGAGCGCCAGCGGATACAAATGCTCCTGATTCAGGTAGATCAATGGCCCTAGGTAGTCATTCCATGCCCACAGGAAGCGGAACAGCGCCACCACCGACAGGGCCGGCATGCATAGCGGCAGCATGACGCGCAACAGAATGCCGATCTCGCTGGCGCCGTCGAGGCGGGCCGCCTCCGACAGATCCTCCGGTAGCCCCATGAAGAACTGGCGCAGCATAAAAATGAAGAACGGATTCCCGAACAGGGCCGGCAGGACCAGCGGATAGTATGTGTTGAGCATACCGAGATTCTTGAACGTAATAAACAGCGGCACCAGCGTAACCTGGTACGGAATCATCAGCGTCGCCAGGCAGATCGCAAACAGCAGATCGCGCCCGGCCCATTTCAGCCGCGCGAAGCCATACGCCACGATCGTCGAGGACACGACTGTCAGCACCGTCACGGGGATGCAGTAGTAGACGATCGAGTTGAAGGCGTAGAGGTTGAAGTTGTTGTGCGTCCACGCGTCGATAAAGTTATTCCAGTGCGCCGGGTTGGGCACCAGCACCGGCGGAATGGTATAGACCTGCGAGTCGTCTTTGAGCGCCGAAGAGAACATCCAGTAGAACGGGAATACCCAGGTCGCCGCGAGCACGATCAGAACAGCGTAGCGCAGCGTTGAGAGCAGCAGCTCCGAGCTGCGGAGCGATTTGCTCGCGCGCCCGGCTGCTGGTATCGGCTTGGCCTGATCGATCGCGCTCATCGCTCACCCCCATAGTACACCCAGCGGGCCGAGGTTTTGAACAGTAGCGCGCTATAGATCACTATGATAATGAACAGCACCCACGCTAGCGCCGAGGCTTTGCCCATGCGCAGGAACTGGAAGGCTTGCCGATACAGGAACAGCGAGTAGAACTGGGTCGAGTTGGCTGGTCCGCCGTTGGTGATCAGCCATGCCGAGGTAAATTCATTAAACGCGTTGATGAAGCCGATCAGCAGGTTGAACAGGATCACCGGTGTGCAGAGCGGAACCGTCACATTCCAGAACTTCTGCCATATGTTGGCGCCGTCCACTGTGGCGGCCTCATACAGTGATCGGGGCACATCCTGCAGGCCGGCCATGAAGATCACCACCGCATTACCAGTGGACCAGATCGCCACCATAATCAGGCTGGGCTTGGCCCACGATGGGTTGGACAAGAAGGGGATGGACCTCAGCCCCAGGCCCTGTAGGATGCCGTTGACCGCGCCATACTGGATATTCAGCAGAAACAGCCAGACCATGGCGGTAGCTACCGCCGGCACGATCGAGGGGATGTACATAATCGCACGGAAGAACGACCGGCCGACGATCTTGTCGCTATTCAGCAGGTTGGCTACGCAGAAGGCGAAAATGAGCGAGAGCGGGACGCTGAAGATCACGTAGTACAGCGTATTGTACACCACCTGCCAGAACACCGGATCATCAAAAAACAGCTCGCTGTAATTCGCCAGGCCAATGAACACCGGCGGGCGAATCAGATCGTAGCGGGTCAGGCTGATATAAAACGAAAACACCAGCGGATATACTGTCAGAGCCAGAAAGCCGATCAGCCATGGAGAAACAAACAGCAAGCCCTGGAAGAAGGTCTTTCTTTCGCGCGGGGATAGGTGTCGCCATTTCACGCGTGGTGCGGCCTTCGGAAGTGCCACGTTCATCGCGTCCTCCTCTCTAGCTTCGGTGTCGGTCGAGGGAACCTAAAATCTGTCAGGTCGGCGGCAGAGCTACACTCTCTTACCTCGGGGCGCCTGGTCGCCGACCTGACCGGTTTTGCAAAAGGCTTACTTCAGCCCCTGGTTTTTCCACTCGGTATCGGCGCGGGTCTGCATCTCGGCTGCGGCATCCTTCGGTGTCATATCGCCACGATAGACCTTTTCGCGCAGCTCCTGGTACTGGGTCTGCACGAAGCCGTGGATCGGGCAGCGCCGGCCGATGATCCATTCCGTGACCTGGCTGGGCGCGTCGATGTAGAACTTCAGGCCCGGATAGGCGTTCGCGTCGACCTTCTGCAGCCAGGAGTTCTTGCCGAAGATCCAGCCGACCTCCTTGAAGATGATGTCCAGGGCGCTGTCGGTGACCATGTGCTCGGCGACCTTATACATCTCGGGGGTGTGCTTACCATCTTTAAATAGCACCACCAGGTGCGAGCCGGTGGCCATGATCTTGGCGCCCTTGCGGCTGGCCGGCACCGGCGCCCAGCCCGCGACGTTGAACTTGGCGATCTCGGGCTTCTGGATCTGGGTCTCGCCAGGATGCCAGTAGCCCTCTATAATCATGTTCTGCACGCCGGCATTGTACGATGCGCCCCAGCCGCCCAGGTTCTGATCCTGGCGCATGCCGGCGAACTTATCCGGCCCGACCAGCTTGATGAACTCGGCGCAGGTGCCGAGGCACTGGACCATCGCATCGTTGTTCAGGTTGATCTTGCGGTTCTGCTCGTCCCACCAGTTCATGCCGCCGAAGGACTGGATGCCGAAATCGGTCTCGCCGGCCATGGCATCGTAGGGGTCGAGGCCGAACTGCTTGAGGTTGCCGGCGGCGTCGAACTTGGTCAGCGCCTTATGCCAGGTCATGGCATCATCCCAGGTTTCCGGCGCCTTGGTGGGATCCAGCCCGGCTTTTGTCGCGGCGTCGGTGTTGTAGTTCAGGCCCCACCACAGGTAGCTCTCCAGGCCCGGCACGCCGATCATCTTCCCATCGTAGATCGCGCTATCCCACAATTTGGGCAGGATGTCGTCCTTCTTGATCACCGAGCTGGTGCTGATCATCTCGTCCACCGGCGTAAGCGCGCCGCGCGACCACAGATTGGGGTAGTCGGCATTCGAGGCGCCGTCCGGCGGAGTGCCGCCGGCGATCGCCGTCAGGAGCGCCTCGGCCTTTACCGATGGCTTGAACTCAAGTGTGTTCTTGCCGATCATCTCTTTGAACTGCGGCGTCTGCTTGATCTTATCGATAGCCGCTGTCAGGTTGCCCCAGCCGACCCACCACTGGATGGTGACGCCTTCAGCTGCGGCAGGCTGCGCGGCCGGGGCGGCGGTGGGTTGTTCCGCGGCAGGCTGCGCGGCCGGGGCGGCGGTGGGTTGTTCCGCGGCTGGCGCAGCCGCGCCGCCACACGCGGCCAGGATCGTGCCGGCGGCGGCGGCCGATCCAACTCTCAGGAAATCACGTCGACTGAATCTGGTCTTCGTCATGGTTGTAACTCCTCATCGAGAATCTGCGGCTGATGCGGAGATGTCCCGCATCGGTGGAGTCCACACGCGCTCCGCCGGCTGCGATTGTTCGGCGGGGCGCCGGATTCCGGGCTGTGACTCGCTGGCGTATGAACGGGCCTGTACCTCCTTATCTCTATGCAATCGTTGGCCATCCATCTGCGGGCGGTTACGTCGAAATAGTCAACGAGCGCTGTGGTAAAAGCAACGGGCTTACGCTAGCCTGCCGATCGGGCTGTGGCTGGTCATGCGTTTTCGCCTGCCATGCCAGAACACTATTGATTGCATCGTTAACGTGCGCCAGCATCAATAGCCGCGCTTGCAGCGGGTTGCGCTCGCAGATAGAATCGGCGATCAGGAGATGATAGCGCACCGCGCGGTGTGTCATCGCCGGCTCCAGCGTGATCTTCTGGCTCTCCATCAACAGATCGTTGACGCCATCCATCATGCGCGCCAGCACGGGATTGTGTGCTGCCAACGCGATCTGGCGATGAAATTGCAGATCCGGCGCGCTGAAATCCAACCCCGCGCCGGCCAGCCGTTCCATTGCGAGCGCCTGCTCGCGGATGGACTGCAGATCGGCATCGGTTCCACGCTCGGCCGCAAACGCCGCTAGCTCCGGCTCGAGGATGCGCCGCGCCTCGCACAACGCCAGCACAGAGCCGGCGCCGACATCTTGAAAATGCTCGTACGGATCGAGCTGTGCCCGCTGTGCCGAAGCGACGAACATGCCACGCCCATGCTCGATCCGAATGATGCCGAGCGACGCCAGCACTTTGACGGCCTCGCGAACCGAGCCGGTGCCAACGCCGAGTGTTTGCGCCAGCTGGCTGATGCTGGGCAAGCGCTGCCCAACCACCCAATCGCCCGCAGCGATGCGTGCCTTGATCGCTTCGGCAACAGAAGTATAGACCTGGACAGTGCGCGCGGCCATGAATCGCTTCCTGGAATATGCAACGTTGGCTTGAAGAAGTGATGTCATCATATGATGACTTCGCCTCTATGTCAAGCAATGATCATATCACCTCAGATGACGGGGTGACAAAGTGAGGGGGTGACAGGGTGAGGCGGGTGTGTTCGTCACCCTATCACCCCCTCACCCCATTCATGAGCCGTAGCTCAGACACGTCTGATCGGCCTGTAGCTCGTCAGGCGGCGGCTGGAGTCGGCAGTCGATCGCTGGATGCCACCGGGTGGTGTTCCACAAACTGCCGGAGATACATATTCCCGGCCAGCAGCAGCAGCGTGGTCTCGCCGATGTTCCACCAGAAATGCACATCCAGCCGCACAGCGGTGGTCACACCCGACAGCCGGCAGATAAACGTGCCCTGGGTCAGCTGGCTGGTGGCCAGCCAGCCATCGCGCCCCAGGATGCCGGGCAGCCCTTGCGCCGAAACGTTGGTGACGCCCATCGCGCGCATATCTTGCAGCACCATCAGGTAGCGCGCCATCATGTAGCTATGCTCAAAGGTGTGCGCGGTGGTCCAGGCCAGCAGCAGCCAGGCCCACGGGTTGCGCATACCACCGCGCACCAGATAGATCACCGTCAGCAGAACCGCCCAGTTCCAGACAAAGTGTACCCACTCGGCGTTCAGGGTCGATATCAGGCCGCTCGAGGCGAAGCTGGGCCAGCGCAGAATGTGGTACTGGAACCATTGGGCCAGGTGCTCCAGTGTGTGAAAGCCCTGGGCCATCACCAGGATGCAGATCACCATGGCGATACGCCCGAAGCGCCGTGCATCGCCGCGCCACTTGACGATCGCCGGCGGGATGAGCAGCGCCAGCACTAGCGTCGAAGCGGCCCACAGCGGCAGCCCCAGCCAGCGCGTCGCGCCGGCGGCCGCCGCCAGTCCCAGCGCGAGCAGAAGCCCGAACATGCGCTTCTGCTCGCGCAGGTTGAGCAGATCGAGCAGCGGGATGCGTGGGTGGGCAAATAGTGATCTGGTTGCGTTCATAGCGTTGATACCTTCCAAACCTCCCTAGCCCTACTGTGCTTCGTTTTTCGCTCGCAGAGCGAAAAACGAAGCACAAAAGGAAGTAAAGCACCACTTACTACCGTGTCACCGCGATCAATGTCTGCGCTGCCGGGTTCGCAATGTTCGAAACCTTGCCATCCGGCCAGCGGATCTCCAGGCGCTGCACCGCGGCGCCCTGCGGCAGCCCAAAGTGGATCCGCGGCGCGTCGCCGGAGAGGTAGCCGCTGGTGGCGCGCACATCACGGTAGTAGGGGCCGGCGCTGGTGTGGAGCGCGAGCTGTGCGCCGAGCGCACGGATATTCTGGCTGGTGGGCCAGAACAGATCGACCTCCAGCCCGGCCCCGCCGCACAGGCGATTTTCGAACAGCTGCGCCGGCGACTGAAGATTGTTGACCACAATATCCAGCTTGCCGTCGCCGTTCAGGTCGGCCATGCTCATCCCGCGCCCGCTGGCGAGCGAGCCAAGCCCCCACTGCGATGCCAGCGAGAATGATCCGCGGCCGTCGTTCTGAAAGGCCATATTCGGCTCGACCAGCTCGTGGTTTGGCAGGTGATCGAACAGGCCGGCGGCGATCATGCCATTGACCACATAGATATCCAGGAAGCCATCGTTATCCAGGTCGCCGAACTTCCCCGACCAGCTCCAGCCACTCGAATCGACGAAGCGCTCATAGCCCTGATTGCTCCAGTGGCCACTGCCATCGCTCACCTGGAGCACATTTTCGACGTGCTGGGGATCGGAGCTGGTGAGCGGCTTGGTCATCAGCTTCATCATCGGCAGCCAGCGCGCCATCGTCGCCAGGTCTTTGTTGGCCGGCTTCATATCGGTGGCGAAGATCTCTGGGCGGCCATTGTTGTCGATATCGCCGACATCCAGGCTCATGGTATTTTCGGACGTGTAGGCAAACGGCGTCACCAGCCGCCAGGCGCCATTCTGCTGAACCCAGGCGTAGTCGGGGCGGTTGAAGTCGTTGCCGACCACAATATCAGGGCGCCCATCGCCATCGAGGTCGGGCAGTGCGATCGCCAGCGCATCGGCGGCATCGGTCAGGCGCTGCGCCTCGAAGGTATTGCCCTGCTGCCGGTAGATGAACACGCCCACACCGCCACCCTGCTGCTGGAAGATCGGCCCGGCCTGCTTGAGCAGCGCGGTATCGTAGGAGCCGGCGATCAGCTCCAGCGTGCCGTTGCCATCAAGATCGCCCCAGTTCATGCTGTAGAATGGATTGTTGACGCCCGGCAGTGTTGCAACCGCGAAGCGTTCCACGCCGGCTTGGCCGGTATTGTGCAGCAGTGTGGGCTTCGCGAAGCGGCGGGTGAAAACAATATCCGGCTTGCTGTCGGCGTCCACATCCACAATCGCCGCCGCGCGTGAATTGCCGAACGACAGATCTTCGCGCCGAAACTGAAAATCGCCCTGGTTCCAGAGGATCGCGTTTGGCCCATCCAGGTTTGCCATCACAAGGTCGAGCCGCCCGTCGCCGTCGAGGTCGCCGATCGCTAGCCCGGCACCGTTGGCCTCGTAGAGGCCGATCGTGCCCGCGCTGGTGGTGCTGTAATCGAGCGTATGGGGGACAAAAGCGCCGGTGCAGGGCTGTGGCTGCGCCAGCGCTTGGGTGGCGATCTGCACCGGGATCTCAGCGGCAGGCGCGGGGCTGGTGCCCGGAGTCGCGCCACCGCAGCCGGCCAGCAGCAGCGCCAGCACCAGCAGCCGCGCCCGTGTCGCTCGTGGACGCGCTGTAAGCTTAGGTTCCACTGTTTTACCCTGATGTGCAGATAGCGCAACGAATTGCAACCGGCCGCCGTCTCATATCACAGCGCAACGTCCGACCAGACAGCATCCTGAGTAGGCCCGCAGGCCGTATCGAAGGGTGCGGCGGAGTGCGGCCGCACCCTTCGATACGCGGTTCCGTGCCGCTGCGGCGTCACTCCACCGCTACTCAGGATGCGGAGCGAGCAACTTGCAATCTACAATCTACAATTTGCAATTGCTCTAGCCGCCCTTCACCGCGCCTGCCGTGAGGCCCGACATGAACTGGCGCGAGGCTAGCACGAACACTGTCAAAATCGGCAGGATCGCCCCGGTCGCACCCAGGATCTGCACGCCGAGCTCGGTGCCGCGAAGGCTCTTCAGCGTACTAAGCGCCACCGGCAGCGTGTACTTCGCCTCGTCCTTCAAGATCAGCAGCGGGAACTGGAACTCGTTCCACTTGCCCATGAAGGTCAGGATCGCCAGCGCGGCCAGCGCCGGGACGATCACCGGCACAATAATATTCCAGTAGATTCGGAACTCGTGCGCGCCGTCGATCCGCGCTGCGTCCATCATATCGGCCGGGACCGCGCTGGTGATATACTGGCGCATCCAGAAGATACCGAACGCGTTGGCGATGCCCGGAATGATCAGGGGGTTCCAGCTATCGATCCAGCCCAGGTTGCGCATCACGATGAACAGCGGGATGATGCCGATCGCGCCGGGCACCATCAGCGTCGCCAGCAAGAAGCCGAACAGCGGCTCGCGCCCCGGAAACTGGAACTTGGCGAAGCCGTAGCCGGCCAGCGAGCAGAAGAACAGCACCAGGACAGTGTGGATTGTAGAGATCGCGAAGCTGTTGAATAGCGCGTTCCAGAACGGCAGCGCATCGAGCAGCTCGGTGTAGTTCTGCACCAGATCGCCGCCGAACCAGAGCGGCGGCGGGATGCTCAGGATCGCCGAGGTACGGTGCGTCGACGTCACCAGCGTGTAGTAGAACGGGAAGCTAGCCAGCAGCGCGCTGCCTATCAGGATGGCGTAGAGCGCCGCCATCCCCAGCGGGCTGGCCAACCGATCGCGCTGGCTGGAACGGGATTTAGACTTGACGGTGAAGCCGCCATCCTGTGTCGTTGTCGCCATAGCATTACTCCGTCGGGTTGCGGCCCTGGAAACGGTTATACACAAAGGTGAACATGATGATCAGGATGAACAGCGCAACCGCCAGCGCAGCCGCGTAGCCGAAGTTCGTATACTTGAAGGCGGTCCAGTAGATCAGCACCAGCGCCGTTAGCCCGGCGCGATCGGTGCCGCCCGGCGCGGAGGACTGCGTGCCGCCGGCCAGCATCACCGGGATATCGAAGTTCTGCATCGCGCCGATGATCGAGAGGATCACCTGGAAGACGATCACTGGGCGCAGCAGCGGCAGCGTGATGTGGCGGAAGATATCGCGTGTTAACGCGCCGTCGACCCGTGCGGCCTCGTAGAGCTCAGGGTTGATCGATTGCAGGCCGGCCAGGAAAATAATCATCGAGTAGCCAGTCCATTGCCAGATCGTCACCATCGCAATCGATGGCTTGAGCCAGGCTGCGCTGCCCAGCCAATCGATCGGTTGGATACCGATCAGTCCCAGCGCATAATTCAGCATTCCGTAGCGTGCACCCAGCAGCGAGGTAAAAATCAGGCTGACTGCCACGGCCGAGGCGACGTTTGGCGCGAAGAAGGCCGCCCGGAAGAAATCCTTGCCGCGGGTGTAGGGGGTGTTGATGATAAAAGCCAGCAGCAGCGCGATCACCAGCTGGGGCACTGTCGCGCCCACGAACAGCCAGATCGTGTTGTAGATCGCCTTCCACCAGATGTCGTCTCCCAACAGCCTGATGTAATTGGCGGCCCCAACCCACTGCATCTTGGAGATGCCATCCCACTTGTGCAGGCTCAGCCACAGCCCGTAGAGCAGCGGAAAGAGCCCGAAGACGGCATAGAGCAGGTAGAAGGGCGAGATGAACGCATACGCCCAGGCGTTGCGTTTGGCCTGCTTGATCGCGGCGCGCCGATCCTGTTCGCGTCGCTTGCTGCTGGTAAGCGTCGTTGTTGCCATGCTGCCTCGCTTCCATAGCGCCGAGCTGTCGATCTGAGTATGTTGAGCTATCAGACGAAGGACGGAAGACGAATGACGAAGGTCGGCAGCGCTAGCGTTCGTCCTTCGTCCTTCGTCCTTCGTCCCGGCTGTTCTACGCCGTCACGCCTTCGATCCGCTTGAGCGCCTCGGCCTCGGCGTCCTTGACAGCCTGTGCGGGATCCTTGTTCTCCTTCAGCACCTTGGTTAGCTCGGCGCCGACGATGTCGTCCAGCTGCACGTCATTCGGCGTACGGAAGATCGCCTTGACATTATCGGCGATCTCAACCCAGAGGCGGAAGGCCTTTTGGCCGCCGTAGAAGTCCACCGGCGCGTCGTACAGCGGATCCTGCCAGGCCGGCTTGTAAGCCGGGAATACACCCGATTTCTTAAAGAGCGCGTTCTGCCCCGCCGCACTGCAGCAGGCCCACTTGATGAACTCCCAGGCCGCCTCCTTGTTCTTGCTCTGCTCGGGGATGGCCACGAACGAGCCGCCCCAGTTGTAGTTGCTCTCGGGCGCGTGGATCACGCGCCACTTGCCGACCGTCTGCGGGTGGTCGCGCTGTAAGAACGTCTGCTCCCAGCAGGCGATGACCATGCCGGCGAAGGCGTTCGCCTTCATGCCAGCGGCCCAGTCGGCGCCCCACCATTCGATGTTGGCGTCGATGCCGGCCTTGCGGGCCTGAGCGGCGAGCTGGAACGGCCGCAGCGCCTTCTCCTCGATCAGAATCTTGTTGCCTTCCTGGTAGCCCTCGCCCTGCTGGCGGTACACCGCGCCATAGATGTCGGTGTTGGCGTTGGCAAACAGGCTGGTCTTGCCGCCGGTTTTGGCCTTGAATTCCTTCCCAAAGGTCAGGAAATCGTCCCAGGTGTGCTTGCTCGTGCCGATCAGCTCCTCGACCTTCTCCGGCTCGCTCGGGTAGCCGGCGGCCTCGAACAAATCGGTGCGGTACCAGAACCCGGCCGGGCCGATGTCCCACGGCATGGCTATCAGGCGGCCATCCTCGGTGGACCCCTGCGTCCACTTGTAGGCCACCATATCGTTCTTGAACTTGGCGCCGTCGTAGGGCGCTTCGGCGAGGTTGACCAGGCCGCCCTTGGCGGTGAATCCGCCGATGCGCCCGATCTCGAGCGAGGCGACATCCGGCGCGCCGCTGCCCGAGGCGAATGAGGTCAGCAGCTTGTCGTGCGCGTCGGCGAAGGGGGTGTTGACGAAGTTGACTTTGATCTGGGGGTTGACTTTCGCATACTCGTCGGCCCAGACCTTCCCATCTTCGCTCCACCACCAGAAGGTGATCTCGGTCGCGGCCGTGTTGCCCTGAACCGGCGCCTGAGCCGCCGCGGCGGTTGGCTGCGCCGCTGCGCCGCCGCCCGCCGGCGCCGTGGTGCCGCCACAGGCGGCGAGCAAACTACCGATGCCGAGCCCACTCACGCCGGCCGCCGCGACGCGGAGAAATCTGCGCCGAGAGATTGAGGTACCCGAGTCCTTGCTGGTCATGATCGTTGCCTTCTTTCTTTCCATCAGCGGAGTCAGGCGATCTGTACGTCGTCGTCGAATGTCCGGATGAAGCAAGCTTTCGTTCCGGATGCGAGTGATTCGCAAGAATGGCAGCCAGCGGGGCATCTGTTTCTGCTTCTCGTGTGAGCGAGATTGATCCTGCGTACAGAGCTTGGGGCAATGATTTTGTGCGAAGAGGCTCATCCTTGGTGCGATAATCTGTCGCTCGGCCGAATCACCTCCTCTTGGTTGTAATGGCTAAAATTGCGTCAGCGGTATGTCACCCGGTTGCGGGCATACAATAACCTAACCAAGCATGTGCTCCCGAAGGTGCAACGGCCTGCGCCGCGCGACGGTCTGCTCCGCTTTAGCTAGACACTAAAAGAGGGGTGCTCATGAGCAGATCAGGCACATCATTCCGATCGAGTGACGATGTGACCAGTCACAATGGAAGGCACCTATTATCTAAAATTTAGTTCTGGTTAATAGGAATTATATCGAACTTAAAAGATCGTGTCAAGCGACACAGCTTTCGCATAGCGATTGCAATGTTCTTTGTGGGGTTCGTGGGCGGCGTAGCCGCCCACGAACCCCACAAAGGGATACTGCACGGGGCCTGCGGCCCGCATATTGGGTGGTATGGCCGATCATGCTTGACGAGCAGATATAAAGATGATAGAGTCAAATAAATCAATTGACTTAAGCAATGAATTTGCGTCGAGCTACGCAGGAGGGCACCAATGGCAACCAGCGACATGTCCCAGCGAGTGGAAGCCATCCGCCGCTTCAACCGCTTCTACACCCGCCAGATTGGCGTGCTGACCGAAGGGTTATTGAACAGCATGTTCTCGCTGACCGAAGCGCGCGTGATCTATGAGCTGGCGCACCAAGAGCAAACCACGGCCAGCGCGCTCGGCGACGAGCTGGGCCTGGATGCGGGCTACCTGAGTCGTATGCTCCAGAGCTTTAAGAAACACGGATTGATCGACACGCAGCCGTCCGAAGCCGATCGCCGGCAGCGGGTTCTGCGGCTCACACCGGCCGGCCAGGAGGCCTTTGCGATGCTCAACGCGCGCTCGTATCGCCAAATTGAAGCCATGCTGAACCAGATATCATTGGATGACCAACAGCGCCTGGTGGCGGCGATGCGCGGCATTCAGGATCTACTCGGCGCCCAGCCCGAGCATAACGTGCCCTACATCCTGCGGCCGCACCAGCCCGGCGATATCGGCTGGGTCGTCTACCGCCATGGCGTGCTGTACGCCGAAGAGTATGGCTGGGATGAGCACTTCGAGGCCTTGGTCGCCAGCGTGGTCGCGCAGTTCATTCAAAACTACGATCCCAAGCGCGAGCGCTGCTGGATCGCCGAGATGAATGGCGAGATCATTGGCTCGGTCTTTCTCGTCAAACAATCCGACACAGTCGCGAAGCTGCGCCTGCTGCTGGTCGAGCCGAAGGCGCGCGGATTGGGCATCGGCACGCGCTTAGTTGGCGAATGCATCCGCCTGGCCCGGCAGCTTGGCTACACCACACTCACGCTATGGACCAACAGTGTGTTGCTGGCAGCCCGGCATATCTACGTGCAGGCCGGATTCCAGCTCGTAAGCCAGGAACCGCACCACAGCTTCGGCCACGATCTGGTCGGCGAAACCTGGGAGCTAGCGTTATAAAGCGCAATGACTGCAATGACGAAAGACGAAGGACGAAGGACGAAGGAGATCAGTCTTTCGTCGTCTTTCGTCTTTCGTCTTTGGTCGTCTTCCGTCCGGCGGAGCCAGGTAAATCTATGACCAAGCATCTGCCAGCGGCCGCAGCAGCTACCACCGGCATCCTGGTTGGCGCGGCGATCGTCGCTACTCGCTTTGTGATTGGGCAGACCAGCCCGGCCGCGCTGGCGCTGCTGCGCTACCTGATTGGATTCGGCTGTTTGCTGCCGCCGCTGCTGCTGTCGGCACGTGTGCGCTTCGAGCGGCGCGATCTGCTCCCGATTGGCTTGCTGGGGGTCACGCAGTTCGGCGTTGTGGTGACCTTATTGCACATTGTAAATTGCAAATTGCAGATTGCAGATTGTCCTTGGTTCTCTGTCCATTGTCTGTGATTCTCAATTCTCAATTTTCAATTCTCCGTTCTGCGCACCCCGATTTGACAAACATGCCGGCCTTACCTATCCTGAGTGCGAGCAGAAATCGAGAAGCAGAGGGCAAACAGCAGGAGGCAGTATCGCCATCTCGTTACTAGGATCTGCCGACTGCTTACTGACACGACTTACGCAGTGCCGCATTCAAACGCCTTTTAGCCTGCCCTTCGACCCTTCGACCCGCCCTTCGATAGGCTCAGGGGAGCCTCAGGGCGGGCAAGCTCAGGATGGACGGCAGCACGGTACTTCCCGTTGTATCTGTGTTTCGTTTTTTGCGCTCGTAGAGCGCAAAAAACGAAACACAAAAGAAGATAAAGTACCGCTGCGAAAGATCACATCTCGGCCACCGTGTAACTCGTGTTACTGATAAATGAGGTGAATATGCGACAGTACGACACGACTAACCTGATCGTCCACCCTAACGGCGACGGATCAGATGTGATTGTGGAAGTGACACCCGCGCTGGCAGGCTGGGATTACATTCATTTCCAGGTGCGCCGCCTCCAGCCCGGGCACAGCTGGAGCTTCGCCACCGGCGAGCACGAGCTGGCGCTGGTGGTGCTGAGCGGCAGCATCGCGGTTGAGAGCAACCTGGGCCATTGGCAGCGCGTCGGCGCGCGCAAGGATGTCTTTTCGGGGCCGCCGGCGGCGCTGTTCCTGCCGCGGCGCACCACGCTGGTGGTCACGGCCACGCTTGCCTGCGAGTTCGCTGTGGCCTGGGCCGCGACCGACCGCGACGACGCGCCCAAGCTGATTCGACCGGCCGATGTGGCGGTCGAGATTCGCGGCGGCGACAACGCCACCCGACAGATCAACAGCATCATCCCGCCCGGCTTTGCCTGCCGTCGCCTGGTGCTGGTCGAGGTCTACACCCCCGGCGGCAGCTGGTCGAGCTACCCGCCACATAAGCACGACATCCACAAGGTCGATCCTGCCGGCAACCTGATCGAGGCCGACCTGGAAGAGATCTACTATTACAAGCTCGACCGGCCGGAGGGTTACGCCTTACAGCGGATCTACACCGATCGCGAGTCGCCGCTGCACCAAGCGGGCCTGCCGATCGACGCCGTAGTATTAGCGCGCGATAACGATGCCGTTATCGTACCCGAGGGCTATCACCCGGTCGCCAGCCCGCCCGGCTACACCACCTACTACCTGAATGTGCTGGCCGGCAGCGCTCAGTCGCTCGCCAATAGCGACGACCCGCGCTATGCCTGGGTCAAGGACAGCTACCGGGCGAAGGATGCGCGGGTGCCGATCTATTAACATCCCATACAGAATGGTGGGGTATGGGGAGGCCGGGTGCCCTTTGGGCGCCTCTCCGAAATTTTAATTTGTGTGCCGCTTGTGGCGGCGAAGCCGCCACAAGCGGCACACAAACATAGAGTCTTTGGAGGGACTGCGTCCCTCCAAACCTCCCTGGAAACAAGGTGGTATTGATGACGACAAAGACCTACGATCTGCTGGCGATCGGCCGCTCCTCGATCGATCTGTACTCGAACGATATCGGCGCGCCGTTCGAGCAGATCACCAGCTTCGCCGCCTATGTCGGCGGCTGCCCGACCAATATCAGCGTTGGCGCGCGGCGGCTGGGGCTGAATGCTGCGCTGCTGACTGCGCTGGGCGAGGATCAGGTCGGCAACTTCATCCTGCACTTTCTGCGCAACGAGGGCGTCGAGACCCAGTTCATACCGCGCAAGCCCGGCCGGCGCTCCAGCGCCGTGGTGCTGGGGATCGAGCCGCCCGACCGCTTCCCGCTGACCTACTATCGCGACAATTGTGCCGACATCGAGCTGACGATCGACGATGTGCTGGCGTCGCCGATCGCTGCGAGCCGCGCGCTGCTGATCAGCGGCACCGGGCTGAGCAAGGAGCCCAGCCGCAGCGCCACCCTGTTCGCCGCTGAGCTGGCGCGCCAGGCGAGCGTGCCGGTGGCGCTCGACATCGACTTCCGGCCCGATCAGTGGCACGACCCGCGCGCCTTTGGCGTCACGCTGCGCGCGGCTATGCGCCTGGTCGATATCGTGATTGGCACCGAGGATGAGATCAACGCCGCCATGCTGACCGACGCGGGCCAGATCAGCCTGACCCACTCACAGGTTTCCGACACACGCGTGCAGGGCGATGTGGACACGGCGATCGACGCGCTGCTGGCGCTTGGGCCGAAGGTGTTGCTTCAAAAGCGCGGCGGCGACGGCGCACGGGTTCACATCGTTGACGACCGACCACCGACCCTTCAACACAGCTCAGGGCAGGCGACCGACGACGAACAGTACCCGCCTGGCGTCACTCGTCACTCGCCTGCCCTGAGTGGCGTCGAAGGGTCACTCGTCACTCGTCACTTGTTTGATGTGCCCGGCTTCCCAGTCGAGGTGGCCAACATTCTTGGCGCGGGCGATGCCTTTGCGGCCGGCGCGCTGTATGGCTTCGTGCAGGGCTGGGATTGGTACAAGGCTGCACGGCTGGGCAACGCCTGCGGCGCGATCGTGGTCACGCGCCACGGCTGCGCGAACTTCATGCCAACCTACGACGAGGTGATGTCGTTTGTGGAAGGGCGCGGCGGCTTCTAATTTGCCTGCGGCAGCATGGTACTTCCCATTTCATCTGTATGTCGTTATTTCGCTCGCAGAGCGAAATAACGACATACATAGGACTTACGCAAACCACGGATTCCTTACCCTTTGTAGGTCATTTTTCGCCCCGCAGGGCGAAAAAATGACCTACAAAAGAAGAAAAGTACCATGCTGCCGGCTCCCCTGAGCTTGTCGAAGGGCAGGCTACAGCCGCTTTTACGTAAGTCCTAATACAAAAGGAAGATAAAGTACCGCAAGGGGACAGGCCAATGCTGGATCTGAATCAGATCATTGATCGAATGCGCGCCAATGCCGATGCTATCACCGCGCTGGCGCGTGATGTGAGCGACGCACAGGCGCGCTGGAAGCCCTCGGCCGACGCGCGGTCGCTGCTCGAAGTCATGAATCATCTCTACGACGAGGAGCGCGAGGATTTCCGCACCCGGATCGATTATATGCTGCATCGGCCCGGCGAGCAAGCACCGCCGATCGATCCAGAGGGCTGGGTGACCGCGCGCTCCTACAACCAGCGCGACCCGCGTGAGTCGCTCGCTGCGTTCCTGCGCGAGCGTGATTCCTCTCTAGAGTGGCTGCACGGTCTGCACGATCCCAACTGGGATGCCGAATATCACGCGCCGTGGGGCGTGCTGCGCGCCGGCGACCTGCTGGTAGCCTGGCTTGCGCACGATCACTTGCATCTGCGGCAGCTGAACGAGCTGCACTATGCCTATCTGGCGCAACAGGCCGCGCCGTATTCGGTTGCGTACGCCGGCGACTGGTGATTCGGATTGCCTTCGGCAGCGTGGTACTTTACATCTTCTTTTATTTCTTTTGTCGCTCGTAGAGCGACAAAAGAAATAAAAATAGGAAGTACCATGCTGCCGAAGGCTAAAACAGCATTCGACATGGCCGAGCTTATTCCGAAGGAGGATATGTATGCCTGACACGGTTCGCCTAACGATGGCCCAAGCGCTGGTCGCTTTTCTTAAGCAGCAGCAGGTCGAGCGCGATGGCGTGGCGCAGCCATTTTTCGCTGGCTGCTTCGGGATCTTCGGCCACGGCAACATCGCCGGTATGGGCCAGGCGCTCCAGCAGAACCCCGACTTTCGCTACTACCAGTGCCGCAACGAGCAGGCTATGGTTCATACCGCCGCAGCCTACGCCAAGACTAAGAACCGGCTCCAGACGCTGGCATGTACCTCGTCGATCGGGCCAGGCGCCACCAATATGGTCACCGGCGCGGCGCTGGCAACGATCAACCGACTGCCGGTGCTGCTGCTGCCCGGCGATAGCTTTGCGCGCCGCAATGTTGCGCCCGTGCTCCAGCAGCTTGAGTCGTTCCAAAGCCAGGATATCTCAGTCAACGATTGCTTCAAGCCGGTCAGCCGCTACTGGGATCGAATCAACCGGCCCGACCAGCTGCTGACGGCGCTGCCCGAGGCTATGCGCGTGCTGACCAGCCCAACCGAGACTGGTGCGGTAACGCTGGCGTTGCCGCAGGATGTGCAGACTGAGGCGTTTGATTACCCGGCCGAGCTGTTCCGCGAACGTGTCTGGCGTGTGCCGCGCAACCGGCCCGACCGCGCGGCGCTGGAGCAGGCCGCCGCATGGATTCGCGCGAGCATGCGCCCGCTGATCGTCGCCGGCGGCGGCGTGATCTACGCCGAGGCGACCGAGACGCTGCGCCGCCTGGTTGATCAGACCGGCATCCCAGCCGGCGAGACGATGGCCGGTAAGGGCAGCCTCGATTACGATCACCCGTTGAACCTGGGCGCGATCGGCGCGACCGGCACATTTGCCGCTAACCGGCTGGCGCGCGACGCCGACCTGGTGATCGGCATCGGCACGCGTTACAGCGATTTCACCACCGCTTCCAAAACGGCCTTCCAGCACCCAGGCGTACGATTCATTAACATAAATGTGACTGAATTCGATGCCGCCAAGCACTTCGCGCTTAGTGTGGTTGGCGACGCGCGGGCGAGCCTGGCCGAGCTGGCCGAGCTGCTGGAGGGCTACTACGTCGCGGCGGAATATCGCGCCCAGGCCGAGCGGCTCCATGCTGAATGGGACGCCGAAGTCGCGCGGATCTACGCCATTCGCAACACGCCGCTGCCAAGCCAGGGCGAGCTGATCGGCGCGGTGAACGACCTGGGCGACCCAGCCGGAATTATGGTCTGCGCCGCCGGTAGCTTGCCAGGAGATTTACATAAGCTTTGGCGCGCGCGCCACCCCAAGAACTACCACATGGAGTATGGCTACAGCTGCATGGGCTATGAGATCGCCGGCGGGCTGGGCATCAAAATGGCCGCGCCCGAGCGCGAGGTGTATGTCATGGTCGGCGACGGCTCATACCTGATGCTGTCGCAAGAGATCGTGACCTCGATCCAGGAAGGTCGCAAGCTGATTATTATACTGCTCGACAACAGCGGCTACAAGAGCATCGGCAATCTCAGCCGCTCGCTCGGCCAGCAGGGCTTTGGTACGCGCTACGCCTACCCGCAGGATGGCGTACTGCCGGGCGACGACGCCGACGAGATCGCGCCGCTGCCGGTCGACCTGGCCGCCAACGCCGCCAGCCTGGGCGCGCACCTGATCCGTTGCGCCAGCTACGACGATTTTGTGGCCGCGTTGCACGCCGCCCGCGATACCGATCGAACCACCGTGATCTACATCCAGAATGATCGGCTGGTGGGCGTGCCGGGCTACGAGAGCTGGTGGGATGTGCCGATCGCCGAGGTCAGCGAGAGCGCGACGGTGCGCGCAGCTCGCACGGAGTGGGAGGACCTGCGCGCGAAGGAGCGCTCGTTTTTGTAGAACCTGGCTGAGCGCCGCGCAGACGTATAACTTGCGAACGATTGGTCTGTAACGGTCGCGTTTTGTCTTCCCCTGTTGTTTCGTTTTTCGCCCCGCAGGGCGAAAAACGAAACAACAAAAATGAGAAAGTACCATATATGCCAACCGAAACGCTCAACGTCGGACTGATCGGCGCAGGCCGGATCGGCCGGCTGCACGCCGAGCACATGGTCACGCGCATCCCATCGGCCCGGCTGCTGATGATCGCGGATGTCAACGAAGACTCGGCTCGCCAGTGTGCCCAGCAGCTCGGCGTCGGCGGCGTGGCCGGCGATTACCGCGCGCTGCTGGAGAACAGCGACATCCAGGCGGTGCTGATCTGCGCGGCCACCGATACGCACGCTGAAATGATCGAGGCGGCCGCGCAGGCCGGCAAGCATATCTTCTGCGAGAAGCCGATCGCGCTGAACTTGCCGGCAATCGATCGATCGCTTGCGGCGGTTGCGCAGGCCGGCGTGAAGCTCCAGATCGGCTTCAACCGCCGCTTCGACGCCAACTACCGCCGCGTGCGCCAGGCGATCGAGCAGGGCGAGATCGGCGAGATCTCACTATTACATATCATCAGCCGCGACCCTGCGCCGCCGCCGATCGCATATGTGCGCGTGTCGGGCGGGATCTTTCTGGACATGACCATCCACGATTTCGACATGGCGCGCTTCCTGTCCGGCTCCGAGGTCGAGGAAGTCTACGCCAGCGGCGCGGTGCGGGTCGACCCGGCGATCGGCGCGGCCGGCGACTTAGACACGGTGCTGGTGGTGCTGAAATTTGCCAATGGCGCGATCGGCACAATCGACAACAGCCGGCGCGCGGCCTACGGCTACGATCAGCGTGTCGAGGTGCTGGGCAGCACCGGCGCGATCAGTACCGCCAACAACTACGCCAATACCGCGGTGCTTAGCGATGCGCGGAGCGTCCGCCGCGATCTGCCGCTGCACTTCTTCCTGGAGCGCTACACCGAAAGTTTTGTCGCCGAGCTGAAAGTCTTCGTCGACGCGGTGCTGCGCGATCTGCCCGTGCCGGTCACGGGCGCCGACGCTCGCGCGCCGGTAGTGATGGGCCTGGCAGCCCGCAAATCGTACGATGAGCACCGCCCAGTGCGGCTGAGCGAGATTACCGGTTAGGCCGCCTGCGATGCGCCCACCTATTAGCTTGAATGGCAAACTTTGAATGTGCATGAAGAACCATACTGATCGGAGATGACGATGGAACACGCCCAGCTCACGAAAACACTGAATAGCTCGATTGAAGAACATGCTTTTTCAGGGGTGATCTCCATTCGCCGACAGGACACTGTGCTCTATGAGCGAGCTGCCGGCTATGCCGACCGGAGCAACAAGATCGCGAACACGTTAGCGACACGCTTCGGCATCGCTTCGGGAACCAAATTCTTCACCGCGTTAGCCATTGGTAAACTCATTGCCGCTCAGAAACTATCGTTCGCCACCAAGTTGAAGGACTGTATCACGCTCAATTTCCCGCGCTATTCGCAGGAGATCACCATCAGGCACTTGCTCACCCATACGTCTGGTATTCCGGACTACTATGATGAAACCAAAATAACCGACTTTGATACCTTTACCCTCAGCACCCCATGGTATGCCTTGAAAGGCCCAAGAGACTACTTGGCTGCGTTTCCAGATGAAGCCATGAAATTCGCGCCTGGGGAACGCTTCTCCTATTCGAATGGTGGGTATATTCTCTTGGGTGTGGTGATTGAAGAACTGACCGGCCTGAAGTACCAGGATTTCGTTGAGCAGGCGATATTCCAGGCGATCGGCATGAATCAGTCCGGGTATTTCGCGCTGAACAAACTGCCCGAGAAGACGGCGCTGGGCTACGTCGAAGAAGCGGAGGGCTGGCGCACGAATGTCTACAATCTTCCGATTGTTGGGGCTTCCGATGGCGGCGCGTTTACGACCGTGCAAGATATCGCAACCTTATGGCAGGCATTCTGGGGGTATGAGATCGTGCCGAAAGCGTTGGTCGAGATCTATGCCCAACCGTACGTGAAAGCCGAGACGAAGCGTGCGCACACGTATTATGGTCATGGGCTCTGGATTTGTGAGGACGAGGGCCGAAACCGTGAAGAATACATCACCGGTTCCGACGCGGGGGTTTCGTTCAAGTCGAGTGTGAATCGAGTCAAAGAGCTGCAGGTCACCGTGATCTCCAATACCACCGCCGGAGCTTGGCCAATATTGAGAGATATTGATACCATATTTGGGGCGCGTAACCGCGGCTGAATCCTAGCCGATCGGCGCAGGTCGCACTTTGCTTGCTCTCCTCTCGCCGGCGGCCAGTCTCCGCTTTGCGAGCTGCCAGATCGTATATAATTGCCGCGCTCCACGGATAGTGTCTGAGTCTGTCAGCATCGCCGTAGCGCGTCTTTCCCTCTGCCCAGTTAGGATGCTTTTAACTGATATGTGCATAGGCAACGAATATTCTTCCTGGGGAGGTCTGGAGGGGCCTTCGGCCTCTCCAGACCTCCCCAGTGGTGGGGGTGCGGGGGTGGATTCGCCGCCCCGCACCCCCACCAAAATGCCTAAACAATGCACAGAGAGGAGGGTCAATGTCACGCACCAGGCCACGATTTACGTTCAGCCGGAGTAGTCTCCAAGAACTCATAGCATTCTACCTGCTCTTCGCGGCGGTGGCCGGCCTGGCGTTCTGGCTGGTGCATTCCTACCTGGATATTATCGCCTTTTCGCTCACGGCGGTGATCATTCTCAAGCCTCTGTATGATCGCGTGCTGCGCGGAGCGGGCGGGCGAGCGGGCCTGGCCGCAACGCTGACGATCTGTGTATTCTTTTTGGCGGTGATTGTCCCGCTGGCGATCGCGCTCAGCATCGTAGCCGGGCAGGCGGCGTCGATGCTTGCCTCGGTTCAGCCCGGCACCGATCTGCTGTCCACCGAGCAGCTCGACAAGGTGATGGCGTTTATCACCAGCCTCAACCTGCCGTTCAGCGATCAGATCGAGTCCTGGCTGCTCGGCGCGGTCAGCCAAGCCGCCAGTATAGTGGCGACGTTCGCGCTTGGCCTGGGCGCTTCGATCCCGGATCTGATCTCGCGCCTGTTTATCTTCCTGGGGATTGTCGGCACGCTGCTGCCCAACTATCACCCATTTGTCCAGCGCCTCAAGCGCCTCAGCCCGCTCGACGATCGTGTGGACGACATCTTTCTGCACCGGATCAAGCTGACGGTCAGGTCGATGTTCCTGGGTATCTTCGTGATTGCATTGGCACAGGGGCTGGTCACTGGCCTGCTGTTTTGGCTCGCGGGCGTACCCTATACCCCCCTCCTGACGCTGGTGGCGGTGGTCGCTGCTATGTTCCCGCTTGGCGCCAGCCTGGTCGCGCTGCCGGTCGGCATCTTCCTGCTCATCGTCGGCAACTACGGTGGCGGCGCGCTCGTGCTGCTGGGCTACTTCCTGATCGTCTCGAATATCGATAACCTATTGCGGCCGCGGCTGGTGTCCAAGGAAGCCTACCTCAGCTTCGCGCTGGTGCTGCTGAGCGCGCTGGGTGGCTACGAGCTGTTCGGCTTCTTCGGCGTGGTCTACGGCCCGGTGCTGATGATCCTGTTCTTGACTGTGCTGGAAGTCTACGAATCGTATTATGCGCCAGATGACCAGCCGGCGCTGCTAGAAAGCGTGCCTGCTGTTATGGACGAAAGACCGACTTTGGACGAAAGACGAAGGACGGAAGACGAATGATGCTGTTCGCTTGGACGAAAGACCAACGACAGATGACGAATGATGCTGGCCTTCGTGCACGGATGTGAAAACTATCCTCACCGCGCCCGCCGGCATTCGGCTGGTGGTGACGAATGTACCAGCAGTTCGGCGGCAAATGCCGCGAGGCGGCGGCAGTCTATCGCCACGCCGATGGCGCCATGCCGGATGCGGTGGCCGAGCATGTGCTGGCGTTCCAGGAACAAGGCTGCAACGAGAGCTTACGCATATGATTGTGACTGTAACGCCGAATCCCGCGCTGGATCGCACGCTAACCGTGCCGGAGATCGTGTTCGACGAAATGGTGCGTGCGAGCGACTCGCGGCTCGATCTGGATGGCAAGGGCGTCAATGTCTCCAAGGCGCTGCGCTCGCTTGGCACCACCGCTGTGATGATCGGCTTCGCGGGCGGAATGGCTGGCGAGATTCTGGAGCGTGGTCTTGGCAAGCTGGGCTACACGACCAGCTTCACCCACGTCGCCGGCGAGACGCGCACCAACACGATTATTATCGACGCGGCGGCGAATCGCTATGTCAAAGCCAACGAGCCCGGCCCGACGCTACGGCCGGATGAGCTGGCCGCATTCTTCGCCCAGGCGCGCGCACGGCTGGCGCCCGGCGATACATGGATTCTGTCCGGCAGCCTGCCACCGGGCGCGCCGGTCGGCTTCTTCGCCCAGCTGGTGGAGCTGATCCAGGCGCGCGGGGCGCGGGCGCTGCTCGACACCAGCGGCGAGCCGCTGCGGCTGGGCTGCGCGGCGCGGCCCTATCTGGTCAAGCCGAATGCCGACGAGGCCCAGGCGCTGTCCCGCGAGCCGATCGATAGCGACGCGGCCGCGCGCCGGGCCGCGACGTTCTTCCTCGATCAAGGCATCGAGCTGGTGGCGCTGTCGTTGGGCGCGGAAGGATTGCTGCTGGCCACGCACGGCCAATCTGCGCGCGCCCGCCCGCCACAGGTGCGGGCGCTGAATCCCGTCGGTGCGGGCGATGCGCTGCTGGCTGGCATCGCCTGGGCGCTGGAGCAGCGGCTGGGCCTGGCCGAGCTGGCGCGCTGGGGTGTGGCCAGCGGCACTGCGGCGGCGATGCGGGTGGGAACCGACTCGGCCCCACGCGCTGAGGTCGAGGCGCTGTACGCGCAGGCGCAGCTGGAGCTGTGGGAGTAGCGGCACGCGTCCGACGGTGGGGCCGCATGCGGAACTGATGCGCCCCTACGAGCATTGCACCGGTTTGATTCCTTCGCCTGTCGACGGTGTCGACGAGCCATAGGTTTTACACCTGGAGGATTGAAATGTCAACACCCCAAACAACATCTGGCTATGCCAAGAGTGGCAATGCCCAGATATATTATGAGACTGCCGGCACCGGGCAACCCCTGATCATGATCCACGCTGGAGTGGCGGATAGCCGGCAGTGGGATGCTGCATTCGCATATTTCGCACAGCGCATGCGGGTTGTTCGCTACGATCTGCGCGGCTACGGGAAAAGTGTGCCGGTTGACGGTGAGTTTAGCCATATGGGCGATCTGATCGCACTACTGGCGCATCTGGAGCTTCACGAACCGCTTGTGCTTATGGGCTGTTCCATCGGCGGCGGCCTGGCAATGAATGTTGCCCTGACTCACCCATCACGCGTGCGGGCGTTGATCATAGTTGATGCTGGCCCAAGTGGGCTGGAGCTGGATGTTGAGACGCCGGCCAAATTTGCGGAAGCAGAGCTGGCCTTCAAGGCGGGTGACTTGGATCGCGTGGCCGAGCTAGAAACGCAGATCTGGTTCGATGGCATGAATCGCACGCCCAGCCAAGTGAATCAAGCAATGCGTGCGTTGGCCTATGCGATGAATCGCCATGCGCTTTCGCTGGATGCCCAGGGGCTGGGCAAACGCCTGCCCGATAGCCAAACGCCCGCAGCAGAGCGGTTGGCAGAGCTGGACATACCGGTTCTGGTGATCGTGGGTGCGCAGGATACGCCGTTCATACTGGCTGCGGCCGATTATATGCTCCAGCACATACGCTCTGCGCGTAAAGTGATCATCGAAGATGCCGCCCATCTACCGAATATGGATCAGCCTGAGCAGTTCCAGCGCGCTGTCACAGTCTTTCTCGACGACCTTGCGCGGTGAGATGTAGGGGCGATATCCATGAGCCTGCCCGATTTCCCGACGCTATCATCGGATACGCTGCACACGATCGCCGAACACCAGGGTCTGGCAGTGCGCACATTTAAGCAACTGCCCTCGATCGGTCTATTCAACGCCGTCTATCTCCTGGGTGACGAGCTGATCCTGCGTGTCCCGCGAGATCACCCCCATTTTGTCGCAGCGCTTGCCAAGGAGGCTATCGCCGTTCCCCTAGCCCGCGCAGCCGGCGTCCGAACACCACGGCTGATTGCCTTTGATGACTCGCTTACGCTGCTGCCGGTGCCATATGCGCTGTACGAGCGTGTCCATGGCGCAACGCTCGAGTCGTTGGGGCGCGATCCCTTGACAACGCCGGCGGTGTATCGTGAGCTTGGGCGCGATCTGGCACGCTTGCATGCTGGTGTCAGCCTGGATAGCCCAGCCAGCCAGCTTGGCGAGCCTAACCTTCCGCAGGGTGATCCTCGGCCGCTGCCACACGAGCTCGCAGCCGCAGGCTATTTCTCGGTCGCCGAGGCGCGCTGGCTGGAGCAGTGGCTTGACCGCTTGCCGCCGATCATAGCGGCAGCGCCGGCCCGACGTTTTCTGCACGGCGACGCCCAGGCGACCAATCTGCTTGTTCATCCAGATTCGTTTGAATACCTGGCGCTGATCGATTGGGGCGGCTGCGGCTGGGGCGACCCAGCGTTGGATTGTTCGGGCATGCCGCTGCGTGCCGTCCCCGATGTCCTGGCAGGCTATCGCGAGATGGCCGTCTTTCCCGACGATGCGACCGCCGAGGCGCGGATTCTGCGCTACCATCTGTACTTCGCACTGATCAACCTACGAAATGAACCCCAGCCGCTGCGCTCGTGGGGTGAGCGCCCGTTGGGCTACTTGCTTGAGATCATGCACTTTCTGCTGATGCCCCCGAGTAGCCGCTGGGCCGCGCTGCGCCCGTGAAGCGAGGGAATGATGCGCAGTGCCGTCATCATCGTAGAACATGATCAGGTCGCGCTGATCGAACGCGTTCGTGATCGGCGCACCTACTATGTCTTTCCCGGCAGTGATCTGACATCAGCGCGCGGAAGCTATCGAGCGGTGTGGCTTGCGCGGCAGCTCTGACGCACGCTGATGCTCGACCACACGCGCTGGCACGCGCGTAGCCGCCGGCGCCCTTACGGCAATACTCCGCATTGATGAGTATTACAACGCAGGGTTATCCCACACAGCTTGCGACCATGACATCTGCATCGGTGCTCCTGATCTAGAGCAGAGCTGTTTGCTGCACCGCAGGCAATCTTTTCCAGCATCGATCTGTTCTAATCGCATTGGTGCCGGTAGTATAAAAGGTACTCGCCCATTTTTGTTGTTCGTTTTCGCGCTCGCGGGGCGCGAAAACGAACAACGATAGGAAGAAGATGTACTGCTCTGCCAAAGGCGATGATCGCAGGAGATGTTTATCTCTGGTCGGCGCGCAGGTCGAGCCAGGCCAGCTCGGCGGCTGTCAGCTTCACCGCGCTGGCCGCCAGGTTGGCGCGAAACTCCTCGCCGGTCGAGCAGCCGACCAGCGGGTAAATATCCAGCGGGTAGCTCAGCACATATGCCGTGGCGATCTGCGGGATGCTCAGCCCCTTCTCGTGCCCAAGCTGCTCGGCCCGATCCAGGCGCTCAAAGTTCGGCTCGACACAGTACGTCTCGACGCACAGCTTGTCGAGGTAGCTGTCGAATGTGTCGAGATTGTCGCGCCGGAAGCGGCCCGAGAAGAAGCCGCCCGATAGGCTCGACCACGGGAAGATCGGCATGTTGTTGGCCGCATACCAATCGCGCTCAGATTGGCCGTTTGGCCCGCTGATGCTGATGCAGCCTTCCCAGGGCGGCTTGACCTGCACGGCCAGGCTGAAGTTCGGGCTGCTGGCGACGAAGGGTTTCAGCCCGTTTGCGGCGGCGTAGGCGTTGGCCTCGGCGATGCGCGCGCTGCCCCAGTTCGATCCGCCGAACGCGCCGATCTTGCCGGCCTGGTGGTGCTGGTTCAGCACCTCGACGATCGGGCCGACCGGCTTGCTTGGGTCGTCGCGGTGCAGCAGGTACAGGTCGATGAAATCGAAGCCGAAGCGGGTCAGCGACTCATTCACGTCGCTGGTGATATCCTCGGGCGTGACGCGCTGGCGGCCATTGTACGGGTGCGCGCCCTTGCCGATGATCACCACCTGATCGCGCAGGCCGCGCTCGCGCACCCAGCGGCCGACGGTGCGCTCGCAATCGCCGCCGCCGTAGCCGTGCGCGGTGTCGAAGGTGGTGCCGCCCTGCTCGAACACCGCATCCAGCAGCGCGAAGCTGCGCTCAAGCTCCTTGGATGTGACCATCACGGTGCCCTGCACCAGCCGCGCAATCGGCTTCGCGACGCCCGAAATATGCCCATATTCCATTGGCATGTCATCCTCCATGTATGTGCCGGCTACTCGCGGCAAGCATACCACATGATTTCGCGCCGAGTGTAGGATTCGTGTGCCTGGATTATGGATTCGGCAGCCCAGTTTTCGAGTATGATAATGGGGACTGGGGACTGGGAAATCCCCAATACCCACTACCCGATACCCACTAACCACTACCCAAAAAAGGAGATGACCAATGGCCTTCTTCGATCTCTCGCTCGATCAGCTCCGCGCCTACCTGCCGCCACGCGACGAGCCGGCCGACTTCGACGCGTTCTGGCAGCAGACGCTGGCCGACGCCCGGCAGACACCGCTCGATGCGCGCTTCGAGCCGGTGGACTACGGCCTAAGCACAGTCGAGACTTTTGATGTGACCTTCAACGGCTACGGCGGGCAGCCGATCAAGGGCTGGCTTCAGCTCCCACGGCAGCGCGGAATCCCGACGGATAGAGGGGCCGGCCGGCTGCCCTGCGTGGTCGAATACCTCGGCTACGGCGGCGGGCGCGGCTTCGCCACCGATTGGCTGTTGTGGGCCAGCGCCGGCTACGCGCACCTGGTGATGGATACGCGCGGCCAGGGCAGCGCCTGGAGCAAAGGCGACACGCCCGACATCGAGAGTGACGGCGGCAACCCTCAGTTCCCCGGCTTCATGACCCGCGGCATCCTGCGCCGCGAGACCTACTACTACCGGCGCGTCTTCACCGACGCCGTGCGCGCGATCGAGGCGGCGCAATCGCACCCGGCGATTGATGGCGCGCGCATCGCCGTCAGCGGCGGTAGCCAGGGTGGCGGCATCTCCCTCGCAGCCTGCGGGCTGGTGCCGGAAGTGCAGGTGGCCATGCCGGATGTGCCGTTCCTGTGCCACTACCGCCGCGCCACCGAGATCACCGACGCGCACCCATATCAGGAGATCGCGCGCTACCTGATGACGCATCGCGACAAAGAGGATGCCGCATTCAATACGCTGAGCTACTTCGACGGCGTGAACTTCGCCGCGCGCGCCAACGCCCAGGCGCTGTTCTCGACCGCCCTGATGGACGAGATCTGCCCGCCCTCGACGGTCTTCGCGGCCTACAATCACTACGCCGGCGCGAAGGAGATCCGCGTGTGGCGCTATAATCACCACGAGGGTGGCGCGGCCTACCAGACACAGGAGAAGATTCGGTTTTTGCGCGGGATTTGGGGGTAACCAGAGCTGACGAAGGACGAACAACGGTGGCTTTTCGTCGTTCGTCCTTCGTCATTCGTCCTCTGTCCTGGCCTCAAACACCGCCCCCAGCAGCTCCACCAGCGCCTGCGCCGCCAGCGCTGCCGTGCCGGCGAGGTGGTCGAGCGGCGGGCTCACCTCGACCACGTCGATGCCGACGATCTGGCCGTGCCGCGCGATCGCCCGCAGCAGCTCGCGCAACTCGTCGTAGCGCAGCCCGTCCAGCTCGGGCGCGCTGGCGCCGGGGGCCAGCGTGGGGTCGAGCACGTCGATGTCCAGCGTCAAATAGATCTGCTCCATCGCTGGCAGCGCAGCCCCAATCGCGGCCAGCCCGGCATCGCGCAGCGCCGCGCGCGAGATCAGCACATTGCCGCGATCGCGTGCGGCCGCGAAGGCCGCCGGGTCGGTGCGCAGGCCGCGCAGACCGATCGCCGCCATCGATCCGACGAACGGCAGCTCGCTAATTCGCCGTAGCGGCGAGGAGCTGCTGATCCGCACACCTTGCACATCGTCGGCGAAATCCAGGTGTGCGTCGAGCTGGATGATGCCGAGGTTGGCGCAATCGTCGAAGGCGCGCACGAGCGGGCAGGCGATCGAGTGGTCGACGCCGAGCGTCACCAGCACGGACCCGCCGGCGCGCGCCCGGCGCGCCGCCGCCTCGATCGCCGTGACAGTGCGCTCCTGGCTGGCCCGCACCACCGCCACATCGCCAAGATCGACAACTCGCACCCCCGCCAACATGCGTCGCTCAGTCGCAACATCCCAGTAGCCGGTCGGCTGCCCGTCGGCCCAGAGTTGGCAGCGCAGTGACGCCTCGCGAATCGCGCGTGGGCCGTGGCGCGCGCCGCCGCGCAGGCCCGTGCCGCCATCCCACGGCACGCCCAGCACCACCACATCGGCCGCGATTCGATCGCCAGGGCCGGCCAGCGGCGATCGCGCGAAGGTTGTGATTCCGTCTGGCGGGAAGAAGATTTCGGTCGACATCGTCATCCCCCTTTTTTTGGACGTGGACAAACGCGGACGAACGTGGACAAAGAATATCATCTTCCGCGTGCATCTGTGCGATGGCCCTAACCCAAACCCCTCGCCTGCTGCGGCAGGCGAGGGGTACCACCGCGCGGCGGGGTGAGGGCCGACTTCGCAACCGCCATGGTGCGAACCCTACAACATCCGGTGCGAATTGCCGAAATCGGATATAATACTACGTTCTATAGAAGTGATTATATGGTTGACCGGGCTGGCACGCACGCCTATAATGAATGTGGATACGGCCGGGTGTAGTCGGGGGGTCTAACCTGGAAGTCGACACGCGGAAATCGAACGGCGCATCAACGCTGCGGGGCTGGCTGGCCGATCGTGGCGCGTCTGAGCGCGCGACAGTGGCGCGGCTATGGTTCTTGCACGAGGATGTGAGCCGCTCGTCGGAGGCGCTGGCTGAAGCCATGCTCAATCCTGCGGCGGTCGAGCGGCTGCTGGCGTCGCTCAGCCCACGCGAGCGCGCCGCCCTGACGCTGGTGCAGCAGCATGGCGGCAGCATCGGTACGCCGGTGCTGGAGCGCGAATTCGGTGGTGTTCGCCGCCACGCCGATTACCCCAACCCGCGCGCCTACCTACTGGCGCTGGAGCAGCCGCCCACGCCAACCGAACGGCTCTGGGCACTGGGGTTGCTTATCGCCACGCAAGATGTTTCGCGCAATCCCGATTCGGAACGCGGCCGGGCGTACACAATACCTGCTGATCTGCTGCCGCTGCTGCCGCCGGCGCCCGAGCGTGAGACCGGGCTGCACGTCTCGCCTGCCGCCGCGCCGGGGGAAGTGATTGCCGGCGATCGCGAGTTCCTCGAACGCAACCTGCTGATTCTG
>WNGB01001980.1_pt1 | contig 41703 bp, 38 predicted proteins | sample 5400681 | NCBI WGS metagenome assembly WNGB01 (sample SAMN13153367, study PRJNA577476) | soil metagenome | isolation source: 115 cm soil or saprolite under grassland replicate 2 | place: USA:California | collected 2016-06-15 | reverse complement strand
GAGCCTCGCCACCGTGTGCTTCTCCATGTACTCGGACATGTCCAGCCGGACCATGTTGTCCTCGCTGTCGAAGAGCGTCGCGGCAAGCGCGCGCGCCAGCTCGGTCTTCCCCACGCCGGTCGGCCCGAGGAAGAGGAAGGAGCCGATGGGGCGCTTGGGATCCTTGATGCCGGCCCGGGCCCGGACGACAGCGTCCGCCACCGCGCGGACGGCTTCGTCCTGTCCCACGACACGCTGGTGCAGCTCCTCCTCCAGCCGGAGGAGCTTCTGCATCTCCCCTTCCATCAGCTTGGAGAGCGGGATCCCCGTCCACCGGGAGACGACCTCGGCGATGTCCTCCTCGTTCTCCTCCTCCTTGATGAGCCGCCGCCCGCCGGCCGCCTGCGCCCGTGCCTCCTCCTCCTTGAGCTCGCGCTCGAGCCCGGCCAGGGTTCCGTACTGCAGCTCGGCGACGCGGTTGAGATCGTAGGCCCGCGTGGCCTTCTCGATCTCGACCTTCACCTCCTCGATGCGCTTGCGCAGTTGCCGCGGCCGCTCGATCGCCGCCTTCTCGCGCTCCCACTGCTCGCGGAGCGTCGTGGCCTGGGCCTGCAGACCCGTCAGCTCCTTTTCGAGCTTCTCCAGCCGGTCCCGGGACGCGGGGTCGCTCTCCTTCTTCAGGGCCTCGCGCTCGATCTCGAGCTGCATGACCCGACGGGTGATCTCGTCCAGCTCCGCCGGCATGGAGTCGATCTCGACCCGGAGCCGAGCCGCCGCCTCGTCCACGAGGTCGATGGCCTTGTCGGGCAGGAAGCGATCCGTGATGTAGCGGTCGGACAGCACGGCCGCCGCCACCAGCGCCGCATCCTTGATGCGGACCCCGTGGTGGACCTCGTAGCGCTCCTTGAGCCCGCGCAGGATGGAGATCGTGTCCTCCACCGTGGGCTGGTTCACCATGACGGGCTGGAACCGCCGCTCCAGCGCCGCGTCCTTCTCGATGTGCTTCTTGTACTCGTCGAGGGTCGTGGCCCCGATACAGTGGAGCTCCCCGCGGGCCAGCGCGGGCTTGAGCAGGTTGCTCGCATCCATGGCCCCCTCGGCCGCGCCGGCGCCCACGACGGTGTGCAGCTCGTCGATGAAGAGAATGACCTCGCCCTGCGCGTCGTGGACGGCCTTGAGCACCGCCTTGAGGCGCTCCTCGAATTCGCCGCGATACTTCGCCCCCTCGACCAGCGCGCCCATGTCGAGGGTCACGACCCGCTTGCCCTTGAGCCCCTCGGGCACGTCGCCCCGCACGATCCGCTGGGCCAGCCCCTCCACGATCGCCGTCTTGCCGACGCCCGGTGGGCCGATCAGCACCGGGTTGTTCTTGGTGCGGCGCGAGAGGATCTGGATGACGCGGCGGATCTCCTCGTCGCGGCCGATGACGGGGTCGAGCTTGCCCTGCTGGGCGAGCGCGGTGAGGTCCCGCCCGTACTTCTCGAGGGCCTCGTACGTCCCCTCCGGCGTGGGGCTCGTCACGCGCTGGCCGCCCCGGACGGCCGCGGCGGCCTCGAGCAGCTTGGCGGGGGTGAGGCCGGCGGCGCGGAATGCCTCGGCCACCGCGCCGTCCCTGAGGTCGGCGAGCGCCAGCAACAGGTGCTCGACGCTCACGTACTCGTCCTTCATCCGCTGCGCCTGCGTCTCGGCACCCGTCAAGACCTCGTTCACACGCGGCGAGATGTAGACCTGGCTCCCCTGCGCGCCGGGCCCCGAGACGCGGGGCATGCGCGAGAGCGCCTGCTGGAGCCGCTGCACCAGGGTCGCCGGGCTGGCACCCGCCTTCTCGACGACGCGCGCCGCCACGCCGCCCTCCTGCTCGAGCAGCGCCACGGCCAGATGCTCGGCCTCGATCTGGGTGTTGCCCTGCCGCTGGGCCAGGCTCTGGGCCTGGCGCATCGCATCCTGGGCCTTCTCGGTCAGCCGGTTGGGATCCATGCTCCTGCCTCCTTGTCGGTCGGGGTCCGCAGGCTCATGAGCCGCCGCGCAAACGCCGCAGCTCCGTCTCCAGCCGCTCCAGCCGTTCCAGAAGGTCCGTGATGATCGCGGCGCCGACGAGATCCACGCCGAGGTCACCGTGCAGGCGGAGCATCCGCCTGAGCCGCGCCGCCATGGCCGCCGCGAACTCGCCCGGCTCCGGCGCGGTCGGCTCGACCAACCCCAGGCGCACCAGCCGGTCGAGCCTGGCCGGGCTGATGCCGGCGGCCGCCGCGAGCTCCTCACGGGAGAGCCACACCTCGCCTCGCAGAGGCGCATCCACGATAAAAGCCTTCAGTCGTATCCGTGATGGGCTGCGCATGCCCGCTTACCCTCCCGCCGGCCGGTCGGCCGGGACCGGGGCGCTCCGCTTCAGGGTCTCGTACGCCTCGCGCTCCGTCGCGCTCGGTCGCTCGGGAACCACGATCCGGACCGTCGCGTAGAGATCGCCTCGGCTGCCGTCCCCACGGGGCAGCCCGCGACCGCGCAGGCGGAGGCGCCGTCCGTTCTGCGTGCCCGCCGGCACCTTGAGCGTCACCGCCCCCTCTGGCGTGTCGATGCGCACCTCGGTCCCGAGGACCGCCTGCCACGGCCAGAGCGGCAGATCCATCTCCAGGTCGTCGCCGACCGCCCGGTAGCGCGGATGCGAGACCGGACGCACGTGAAGATAGAGGTCGCCCGGCGACCCTCCATTCACCCCGCGCTCCCCCTGGCCCGCCAGGCGCAGCACGGTGCCGTCGCGCACCCCGAGCGGGATGTCGACGTCGAGGCTCCGGCCCTCCGCGAGCTGGATCCGGCGCCGGCCACCCCGGAGCATCTCCTCCAACGTCACCGGCAGCTCCGCCTCGACGTCGCTGCCCGGGAACGTGACCCGGCCGCCGCCGCGGCCGGCACGCCCCGTGGGCCGTCCGAAGATCGAGGCGAAGAAGTCGCTGAAGTCGCCAAGATCCTCGAACGATACCGACTGGGCGCTCCTTCCTCCGGCCCCGGGCGGCGGGGTGAAGTCCATCCCGTTCTTCCAGTTCGCGCCGAGGGCGTCATACTTGGCGCGCTTGTCGGCGTCGCTCAGGACCTCGTAGGCCTCGTTGATCTCCTTGAACCGCTCGGCGGCCTTCGCCCGCTCGGCCTGAGGATGCAGGTCGGGATGGTGCTTCCGCGCGAGCTGGCGGTAGACCCGCTTGATCTCCTCGGCAGTCGCCGTGCGCGGTACGCCCAGCACCTCGTAGTAGTCGCGGAATTTCACCGCCACGGGCTGGCGGACTCCTTGGGCTTCGCGACCACGACCTGCGCGGGGCGCAGCAGCCCGTCCTCGAGCCGCCAGCCACGCCGCACCTCGTGCGCCACGGTCCCCGGCTCGACACCGTCCGAGGCAACGGTGGCGAGGGCCTCGTGGACGCTCGGGTCGAAGGGCTGCCCGACGCTCTCGAGAGGCTCGGCACCGGCTTCGCGCAGGGCGCGCTCGAACAGGCGCCTCGTGGCGGCCACGCCCTCGTAGAAGTCCGTGTCTGTGGATCCGGCGGCGAGGGCCCGCTCGAGCGAATCGAGCACGGGGAGCAGCGGCAGCAGCGCGGCGCGACGGGCCTCCCCGCGCGCCGCCTCGCTCTCGCGGGCCACGCGGCGGCGCAAGTTGTCGAAGTCGGCGAGCAACCGGAGATTGCGCTGCTGCTCTTCCTCGAGAGCCTGCCGCAGACGCTCGACCTCGTCAGCTCCCACGGCCTCGTCACCGGCGTCCGCCTTGCTCACGTCCATCCGATCACCGGCACGCCGAGCGCGAGGCCCAGCATGAGCCGAGCGATCAGCAACCCGGCACTCATGGTGTCCCCTCCTTCCCTAGACAGGCTGCTGCAAGAGCCTGCGGCGCTCCCGGCACGGTGTCAGCGCTTCGGCTCGTCTGCGTCCTTGAACTCGGCGTCCACGACGTCGCCCGCCGACGGCTCGCCCGGAGTCCGCGGGCTTCCGTTGGCGCCGCTCGTGGTCTCGCGATACATGGCCTCGGCCAGTGTGCGCGAGGCGCGCGTCAGGTTGTCCTGGGCCCGCCTGATGCGTTCGGTGTCCTCTCCCTTCAGCGCCTCCCGCGCTTCATTGAGAGCCTGCTCGACCGCCTGCCGGTCGGCCTCGGAGAGCTTCGCGCCGTGCTCCGCCAGGGTGCGCTCGGTCGAGTACACGAGCGAGTCCGTCTGGTTGCGCAGCTCGATCTCCTGCCGCCGCTTCGCGTCCTCGGCCGCGTTCGCCTCCGCCTCCTTCACCATCCGCTCGACCTCTTCCTTGGCCAGGCCCGACGACGCGGTGATGGTGATCTGCTGCTGCTTGCCCGTGGCCATGTCCTTGGCGGACACGTTGAGGATGCCGTTGGCGTCGATATCGAAGGCCACCTCGACCTGCGGCAGACCTCGCGGCGCCGGAGCGATGCCGTCCAGGCGGAATCGGCCGAGCGTCCGGTTGTCGCGCGCCAGCGGCCGCTCGCCCTGCAGCACGGGGATGTCCACCGAGGGCTGGTTGTCCGCCGCCGTGCTAAAGATCTCGCTCTTCCGTGTCGGGATGGTCGTGTTGCGCGGGATCAGGACCGTCATGACGCCGCCGAGGGTCTCGACGCCCAGTGACAGCGGCGTGACATCCAGGAGCACCACATCCTTGACCTCGCCCGCCAGGATCCCGCCCTGGATGGCGGCGCCGACAGCCACCACCTCGTCGGGATTCACGCCCTTGTGGGGCTCCCGGCCGAAGAGCTGCTTGGTTACCTCCTGCACCTTCGACATCCGCGTCTGACCGCCGACCAGGATCGCCTCGTCGATGTCGGCCGCGGTGACGCCCGCGTCCTTCATCGCCTGCCGGCAGGGCTCGACCGTCCGCTCGACCAGGTCGGCCACGAGCGCCTCGAGCTTCGCGCGGCTGAGGGTCATCACGAGGTGCTTGGGGCCAGTCGCATCCGCGGTGATGAACGGGAGATTGATCTCGGTCTGCAGCGTCGAGCTGAGCTCGATCTTCGCCTTCTCGGCGGACTCTTTCAGGCGCTGCAGCGCCATCCGGTCGCGGCGCAGGTCGATGCCGTGCTCCTTCCTGAATTCCTCGGCGATCCAGTCGATCACGCGCTGGTCGAAGTCGTCGCCGCCGAGATGCGTGTCGCCGTTGGTCGCCTTGACCTCGAAGACGCCCTGGCCGAGCTCCAGGATCGAGACGTCGAAGGTCCCGCCCCCGAGGTCGTACACGGCGACCTGCTCGTCCTTCTTCTTGTCCAGGCCATAGGCCAGGGCGGCGGCGGTGGGCTCGTTGATGATGCGGAGGACTTCGAGGCCCGCGATCTTGCCGGCGTCCTTGGTCGCCTGGCGCTGGCTGTCGTTGAAGTAGGCGGGCACGGTGATGACGGCCTGGGTGACCTTCTCACCGAGGTGGGCCTCGGCCGCCTCCTTGAGCTTTCGCAGGATCATCGCCGAGATCTCGGGCGGCGAGTACTGCTTTCCCCGGATCTCGATCCGGACGTCGCCGTTGGGGGCCTTGACCACCTTGTAGGGCACGAGCTTGGTCTCCTGCTGGACCTCGTCGAAGCGCCGACCCATGAACCGCTTGATCGAGAAGACGGTGTTCTCCGGGTTGGTGATGGCCTGGCGCTTCGCGACCTGGCCGACCAGGACCTCGCCGTCCTTCGTGAAGGCCACCACCGAAGGGGTGAGGCGGCTCCCTTCCTGGTTGGGAATGACGAGGGGGCTGCCCCGGACGGCGGGGCCCCAGCCCCGCGACGTCCTGCGTCTCGCCCTGCCTCGCTCGCCTCGAACGGCGGGGCCCCAGCCCCGCGACGTCCTGCGTCTCGCCCTGCCTCATCTCGTGATCGGGATGCGATGCGTGCCGGGCCCCAAAGCCACCTTCGGCAACCTGACAGTCAGCACGCCACGCGTGACACGCGCGGCGGCCCGGTCGACGTCGAGCCCCGGAGGCAGCGGCACGGTCCGGACGAAGCTCCCGTAGCGAGTCTCGGCGGTGTAGAAGTTCTTCTGCCGCTCCTCTCGCTCCTCGCGCTTCTGGCCGCGGATGGTCAGGCCTCCGGGCGTGATGGTCAGGTCGAGATCCTCACGGTCGAGCCCTGGGACTTCCGCGGTCACGACCAGCTCATCCTCGGTTTCCCTGACCTCGACGGATGGCAACCCCCGGAGCTCACCGAATGCCGACGGGCCCCAGGGATCCTCGAGCACGCGCTGCAGCCAGCGATCGAGGTCATTGCGAAAGGCGAGAGCGTCGACGCGTCCCGACGGCGGCTCCGGTCGAGAGCGTTGCCATGGAAGGAGCGCGGTGACCTTGTCGACGATGCCCATGACGTGTTCTCCTTTTATCCCGGTGGAGTCATCTTGCTCGCCTCGGACGGCGGGGCCCCAGCCCCGCGACGTCCTGCGTCTCACCCTGGCTCACTCAGCGCGCACGGGAATCTTCTTCGGCTGCACCCGCGGGGACTTGGGAATCTCGACCCGCAGCACGCCATCCCGCAGCGCGGCGGTGATGCCCGCGGGGTCGAGATCCTCGGTCAGGGTAAAGGCCCGGTGGTAGTTGGCCAGCTCGAACTCCTGGTAATCGGGAGCGGCGGCCGGGCGGTCGACCCGCCCGCGGATGATGAGCTCGTCGCGCTCGGCCACCACGTCGAGGCCGTCGGGCGCCACGCCGGGCATGTCCGCCAGCAGCACGTACGCCTTGTCGGTTTCGTAGATGTCCACCCGCGGCGAGACCGTGGCCGCCGCGCGCTTGGCTTCCTCGCGATGGGTCGACGTGGTTGTTGGCGTCGTCGTCATGGTTGCCATGCTCGAATCTCCTTTGCGCATCAGCTCTGGATGGCGATCTTCTTCGGCGTCGCCTCCGGCGCGTGGGCAAGCCGCACCCGGAGGATGCCGTTCGTGTAGTTGGCCTGGGTCCGGTCGGCGTCGAGCCGCTCACCGACGGCGATGGTACGGGTGAATGGGCCGAGCGGACGCTCCCGCCTGTAATAGCGCTCCTCGGTGGCGTCGGGCGGAGCTTTGCGGTCGCCGCGGATGGTCACCGCGTCGCCGACAACCGTGATGTCGAGGCTCGTGCGATCCACGCCCGGGCACAGGGCGTCGAGGGTGATGGCCTCGTCGTCGCGTCTGAGATTGAGCGGCGGGTATTCGCCGGTGAGCGACCAGCGCGCGGCCGGGGCGAGATCGCCGAAGAGATGCTCCATCTCGCGCTGCAGCCGCCGCATCTCTTGCCACGGGTGCGACATCGATTGTGCGTGCATGATGACTGCCTCCTTCTACTGGTTTGGGTACGCCGGAGCACCGATCCCTGGGCCAGGATCGGACGACGGCCTAGTACGAGAATCGACCGTGCCCATGAGCGTGACTTTATCTCCGCCAGCACATCCCGCTGGATCTGCTGGTCCGTTCGACCTTCCGTTGCCGTGACCGTTGCCCCTGCTCTGCCCCTGCCTGCCTCTCGGCCCGTTCGTGCTCCACGAAGTGATGCCAATCGAGCCTTCCTGAAGCTGTCCCGCCTGCTTTCCCCCCAGGTCCGTAGCAAGAGCAGCGCCAGCCTCCTCGCTCGTCTATCTCCTGGCGAAATCAAGCATTTGGGGGGTCGGCGGCACGAAAGTGGGTGAAGCCGCACCCGAATGATCCGGCCCCTACCCGCACGACCTCGCCGATGCTCTTGCCCTTCGCATGATTGGCGCCGGGTGAGATTTCACCCGCCGCCCTGGGTGGGGGTGGCGACACGCATCAGTTCCGCCCCTGGCGAGTCCTTCGCCTCGTGATCATGCGGGAGCCGGCCTACAGCACCGGGAGCTCGCGCGGGCGGGGGCCGCGCGGAAAGGCTCGGTCGATCCGGGCCAGCTCGGCTCGGGTCAGCTGGAGGTCCCTGGCCCCCGCGTTCTCGGCGGCGTGCTCGGGCTGGGAAGCCTTAGGGATCGCGAACACCGAGGGTCGCCGCACCAGGAAGCGGAGCGCGATCTGCCGGGGTGTTGCGTGGTGCGCGGCGGCGATGTCGTGGAGCACGCGGCCTCCCTTCGTGCGCGGGCCGGGAAATCGCCCGGACCCGAACGGGCTGTAGGCGGTCACAGCGACGCCGTGCTGCTCGCACCAGGGGATGATCGCGTGCTCGATCGCGCGCTCGTGCAGATGGTAGAGCACCTGATTGCAGACGAGACAGCCCGGACCGGCGATCTCCCAGGCGGCTTCGAGGTCGGCCACATCGAAGTTGCTCACGCCCCAGGACAGGATCTTCCCCTCGCGCTCCAGCTGCTCGAAGGCCGCGATCGTGCCTTCGAGCGGATGCTTCCCGGGCCAGTGCAGGAGATAGGAGTCCAGCCGGTCCGTCCGGAGGCGGGCGAGCGACTTCTCGCAGGCCGCCCGCGTCCCGGCGCGCGAGGCGTGCTCGGGCAGGACCTTGGAGACCAGAAAGACCTCGTCCCGCCGCCCGGCGATCGCCTCGCCGACCAGCTCCTCGACTCTGCCCGATCCGTACAGCTCCGCCGTGTCGATGTGCGTCATGCCGAGATCGAGGCCCAGGCGAAGCGCGGCGATCGCCGTGGCGGCATCGTCGTCCTCGAGATGCCAGGTCCCCTGACCGACCACCGGGACCTCGTGCTTGGTCGATCCGAACCGACGCCGTTCCACGCCTGTCCTCCGGGTCACTCAGGCTATGAGCCGTTCCAGCCGCCGCGCGATCTCCGCTTTGGGCTGTACGCCGACGATGCGATCCACCTCCCGGCCTCCCTTGAGGATCAGGAGCGTCGGGATGCTGCGGACGTTGAACCGGGCCGCCGTCGCCGGGTTCTCGTCCACGTTGAGCTTCGCGACCCGCACGCGCCCCGCCATCTCGGCCGCCAGCTCGTCGACCAGCGGCGCGATCATCTTGCATGGGCCGCACCACGCCGCCCACGCGTCCACGAGGACCGGCAGGGGCGACTGCTCGACATCGGCCGAAAATGAGGCGTCCGTGACCGTCATCGGCCTGGTGTCGAGGGACAACGGCCTCTTGCACCGTCCGCAGACGGGCTCGAGCCCCCTGTCGATCTTGTCCCGCGGCACGCGGTTGGTCACGCCGCACGCGGGGCAACGAATCAACCGCGCATCAGGCATGGCCGTCGCGTCTTTTGACGCCGCATCCTGACCCGCCGACCCGCTCGACCTCCCAGCGGGTCGGCCGGTCCACCGCTTGCTGTTCGGCCGCTCTGCGAAGACTGCGCGCGTCAGCGCGACCCACGGCTTCACCCCTCCTCCACGTCCAGCCATCCCTCTTGGATGCTTTCAACGTGGCGGGCGGCTGCAAGAGCGGCGCCAGGCTTCACGCGCGGCCATCTACCGGCGAATTCAGGGTGGGCATGGCCGGCATCGGGTGAAGACACACCCGAACGATGAGGACGCATCGGTCCAGCGGCAGGCTGATGAGCTTGCGCCTCGCGGGATTTGGGTCGGGTGAAATCCCACCCGCCGGCCTGGGTGCCGGCTGCGCCCCGGCTCACTTGCTCCGCGAGGCGTACCGGATTGTTCAGCGATGTCGGGCAGGATTTTCCGGTAAGTTGTTCCCCGGCTCTCGCCGCGGCGGCGGGGAGCACGTGGGCGTGCTGACCCGATGGCATAGCTCATGCTCTGCCACGCCGCAAGGCCGAACCGTGGCAATCGACCAAGGCATGGCGCGGCAGGTCTACGAGAAGAAACCAGGGCGCCGGTCGCCCTCCACGGCAGTGCCCCGCCCGGCCGGCCGGCGCCTGGGCATTCTCTCGCTGACCGCCCTTGGCGTGGTCTACGGCGACATCGGCACCAGCCCGCTCTACGCTTTCAGAGCCTGCTTCAGCCGGGAGCTCGGGCTTCCGCGCGATCCGGCCACGGTGTACGGCGTGCTCTCCCTCATCGTCTGGTCGCTGATCCTGATCGTCACGGTCAAGTACATCGTGGTCGTCATGCGCCTGGACAACCGAGGGGAAGGCGGCATCCTGGCGCTGCTCGCCCTGGTGCTCCAGCGGCAGCGTCGCGGCTTCCTGATCGCGCTCGGGCTCTTCGGCGCCGCGCTGCTCTATGGCGACGGCATCATTACGCCTGCCATCTCCGTGCTGAGCGCCGTCGAAGGGCTCGAGATCGCCGTGCCCGAGCTCCGCTACGTCGTCGTGCCCGCCACCCTGGTCATCCTCTTCCTGCTGTTCGTCGGCCAGCGCTACGGGACGGCGCTGGTCGGCGGGATCTTCGGGCCGGTCATGCTCGTGTGGTTCGCGACCATCGGCATCCTGGGCGGCGTCGAGATCGCGCGGGCTCCGGAGATCATGCTCGCCCTCGATCCACGGTACGGCGCACAGGTGCTCGCGCATCACGGGGTCGCGGGCTTCCTCGTCCTTGGAGCGGTCGTGCTCGCGATCACCGGAGCGGAGGCCCTGTACGCCGACATGGGCCACTTCGGGCGCGGGCCGATCCGGCTCGCGTGGTTCGCCGTGGTGCTGCCGGCCCTGCTGCTCAACTACTTCGGCCAGGGCGCCCTCGTCCTGAGGGCGCCGGAGGCGATCGAGAACCCGTTCTATCTCCTGGCGCCGCGCGCCCTCCTCTACCCGCTGCTCGCCCTAGCCGCCCTCGCCACCATCGTCGCCTCCCAGGCGCTCATCTCGGGCGCCTTCTCGCTGACCCATCAGTGCGTGCAGCTCCGCTACAGCCCCCGCGTGTCGATCGTGCACACCTCGCGCTCGGAGGCCGGCCAGATCTACATCCCGGCGGTCAACACTGCGCTGATGATCGGCTGCCTGCTGCTGGTGGTCGCGTTCCGCTCGTCGACCGCCCTGGGCGCGGCGTACGGCATCGCCGTCACGGGCACGATGGCGATCACCACCGTCCTCTTCGGCGTCATCGCGCACCACCGCTGGCACTGGCCGCTCTGGCGGACCGCCCTGGTGGCGGGGGGATTCCTCGTCATCGACCTTGCTTTCGCCACGGCGAACCTCACCAAGTTCCGCCAGGGCGGATGGGTGCCGCTCGCCATCGCCGCGGGCCTCTTTTTGCTCATGACGACCTGGAACCGCGGATCCGACCTGCTCGGCCGGTGGCTCACCGATGCCATGGTGCCGCTCGAGGGCTTCCTTGAGGAAGTGGAGCGGCTCAGGCCGCCGCGCGTGCCTGGCACGGCCGTCTTTCTCACGACTCACATCGAAGGAGCGCCCCTCGTCCTGCAGCATCATCTCCGGCACAACAAGGCTCTCCAGGAGGAAGTGATCCTCCTCGCCATCGTGACCGAGGAGGTGCCGGAAGTGGAGGACAGCCGGCGGGTCAGGGCGGAGGCGCTTCCGCAAGGCCTGTACAGGGTGTGGGCCCACTACGGCTTCATGGAGCGAGCCGACGTGGAGGAGATCCTGGCCCACTGCCGCGCTGCCGGCATGCGCGCCGAGGAGGACGAGACGACCTACTACCTGGGGCGGATGAGGCTCTTGCCCACCGGGCGGGCGCCGATGATGCGGTGGCGCAAGCGCCTGTTCGCCCTCATGGCGCGCAACGCCAGCTCGGCCGCCGACTTCTTCAGCATTCCGCCCGATCGCATCGTGGAGCTGGGGGCTCGCGTGGAGTTCTGACCGTCCGCCTCGTCACACCCGATCGTCGGAGGGGTCCGGCGGAGCTCACCCGCGGGCCGGCTCATGGGGCGGCGACGATGCGGGCCGCCAGCGCCCGCCCTGGGTCGGCCGGACGGCGGTACCCGTTGTCGAGCCCCCGCATCAGCTTTTGCTGGATGTGGTTCCACTCGACATCGAGGGTGGCGCCGCCGACGGAAAAGATCGCTGGGGTCATGTTGACGAGCTTGCCGTTCGGGAGCCGCTCGATGAATGTCTCGTCGCGAGTCTTCTTCACCAGCGCTGCAGCCACTCGGAGGAAGTCGCGACGCGACACGTCCATGGCAACCCCCCTATCTCGCCCATCGCTACACGGCGAACTGCCTCGGATCGAGCCCGTGACGCTTCAACAGCTTGCCCAGGTCACGCCGCTCCTTGCCTGCCTCGCGAGCCGCGCGGCTCACGTTGCCCCTGTGACTGCTCATGAGCCGAAGCAGATACTGGCGGTCGAAGGCATCCAGCACCCGTCGCTTCTGGGTCTTGTAGGAGCGCAGCGCTTCCGGCGGCATCGTTGCCGCCCCGAGCCCGCGAGCCACCACTCCTGGCAGGCCGAGATCGTCCACTTCGATGCTGCCTCCCTCCGCCACAGGCAGGGCCCGGATGATCGCGTTCTCCAGCTCCCGAACATTGCCCGGCCACTCGCACGCGAGGAGTGCCTCCGCGGCGGCCCCTGAAAGCCGGGGCACGGGCCCGGAGCCCTGCGAGTACTTCGCGATGAAGTGCTCCGCCAGCGGCAGGATGTCTTCCCTCCGCTCCCGAAGCGGCGGCAAGCTGACCGAGAAGACACACAGGCGATAGTAGAGGTCCGCCCTGAAGGCTCCGGCCTGGACCATGCCGTCCAGCCGGGCGTTCGTCGCCGCCAGGAACCGCACGTCGACGCGCTGTTCCGAGTTGGACCCCAGCAGGCGGAAGGTCCGATCCTGCAGGACACGCAGGAGCGCGACCTGGGCCCGTGGCGTCAGGGTGTCGGTCTCGTCGAGAAACAGCGTTCCCCCGGCCGCCTGGGCCACCAGCCCCTGCCGGCGGGTGTGCGCGTCGGTGAACGCCCCGCGCTCGTGGCCGAAGACCTCGCTCTCGAACAGCGTGTCGACGAGCGACCCGCAGTTCACCGCGACGAAGGGACACGAGGCCCGCCGGCTCAAGCGGTGGATGGCGCGAGCCACGAGCTCCTTCCCCGTGCCCGTCTCCCCGCTGATCAACACGGGTCCCTCAGCCTTCGCCAGCATTGGAATTCGGGAGAGGATCTCCCGCAAGGCCAGGGCCTCCCCCACGAGCCCGGCCATGACCTCGTCGTCCGAGAAGCGATCACTGCTAAGAAGGTCACCCATCGATGCCTCCTGCGCGTGACGCGTGTTGCGGGTCACGCGATTCGAACGGAGAGATGCGATCGCTGGCCCTCACGAACACCACGGTAGAGCGCGAGCGGTGAGCCTCCTAGCTATACCTTGGTATAGGTCGACTCCTCCCTGGCCGGGATGCCGACACCCCCGCCACGCTAGCGCCTCCCCAGGGACGATTCCACCGCTGCGAGGAGAGCCTCAGGGTCGGCGGGCTTCCGAAGGAACGCCACCGCGCCGGCTTCCAGGGCCGACGCGCGCGCTGCGTCGTCGCCGTGTGCCGTGAGAATGATGATCGGAATGCGACGCCCCTCGCGGGCCAATCGCTTGTAAAGCTCCAGGCCGTCCATGCCGGGCATCCTCAGGTCGAGGATCAGGCATCCGGTGGACTCGAGGTGATCCGACCGAAGGAAGTCCTCCGCCGAGGCGAAGGCCATCACGGGGAGCGCGACCGACCGCAGGAGCCCGTGGATCGCCTGCCGGACGGATTCGTCGTCGTCGACGATCGAGACCAGACGTCCGCCGCTCATCGCGGGTAGCCTGGCGCGGGGGCGGCGGGCTGCCTAGATATACGTTGGTATAGGTCGCCTACTCCCCGGGCGCGGGCACCCCGAGTCTCTCGGCGATCCTCACCAGCTCCGCCACGGAGTCCGCGCGCATCTTCTGCATGACCTGGGCGCGGTGGACCTTGATGGTGATCTCGCTAGTGCCGAGCACGGCCGCGATCTGCTTGTTGAGACGGCCGGTCACGACCAGCGCCATCACCTCCCGCTCGCGCGGCGTCAGGGACTCCTCGCGCCTGCGCAGGTCTCCAATCTCCATCCGCCGCCTCCGCTCCACGCGGTCCCGATCGATCGCCTGCTGGACGGCGTCCAGGAGCTGCTGGTCACGGAAGGGCTTGGTGAGAAACTCCACCGCTCCGGCCTTCATGGCCTGCACCGACATGGGGATATCGCCATGCCCCGTCATGAACACGATCGGGATCGAGGCTCCGAGCTGGGCAAGGTCGCGCTGGAGGTCGAGGCCGCTCAACCCGGGCAGCCGCACGTCGAGCACGAGGCACGCCGGCGCATCTGGCCGCTGGCTGCGCAGGAACTCCTGCGCTGTGCGGAACGTCTCTACCCGGAGCCCGACCGAGGAGAGCAGGCTCCGCGTCGCTTCCCGGATGGCCTGATCGTCGTCGACGACGAAGACAACGGGGTCCTCGGTGCTCACGAGCCCGGAGGGCTCCAGGCCGGCAGGGCCAGCTGGAACGTGAGGCCGTGCCCCGGGTTTCTCGTGGCCCAGAGCCGTCCGCCGTGCGCCTGCGCGATCGACCGGCTGATCGGCAGCCCCATCCCCAGACCGTGGGGCTTGGTCGTGTAGAACGCCTCGAACAGCCGGCCGAGGTTCTCCTGCGCGACGCCTATGCCCGCGTCCTGCACCGAGACCAGCACGGCCGGGCCATCCTCGAGCTGGTGACGCTCGGATGTGATCACGAGCTCTCGCGCCCGCCCCGACACATCGGCCATCGCTTCGATGCCGTTCATGACCAGGTTGAGGACCACCTGCTGGAGCTCGACGCGCGCGCCCAGGACCGGCGGCAAATCCTCCGCGAGCGACTCTCGGACCACGACCTCCTGCCTCCTCACCTCCAGCTCGATCACGGGCAAGATCTCCCGGATCATCCGCGTGACGTCGAGCGCCGACTTCTCTCCCCCCGACTTCTTCATGAGCGCGCGCGTGTGCGCGATGACCTCGCCCGCCCGGTTCGCGTCCCGGACCATCCGGTGCACGGACTGGATCGCTTCGCCCAGATCGGGCACCTCGCGGTCGAGCCAGCGCAGGCAGGCGCTGCCGTTCGTGACGATCGCGGCGAGCGGCTGATTCAGCTCGTGCGCCAGCGAGGCCGCCAGCTCTCCCATGGTGGTCAACCGCGTGACGTGCGCGAGCTCCGCCTGCACCTTCTTCAGGGCCTCTTCGACCTGCCGGCGTCCTTCCACATCGGTGTTCGTCCCGAACCATTGCGCCACCTGCCCGCGCTCATCGTACAGCGGAGCGACCCGCGTCATGAAGCGTCGATAGCTGCCGTCGGCCCCACGCAGGCGCAGCTCGATCTCGTACGGCCTGGGTTGTGACCTGGCCTGCTCCCAGGCCTCCTGGGCGCGCTCGAGGTCCTCGGGATGCACCCGTTTCGCCCAGCCCTCGCGTTGCGCGTCATCGAACGTGAGGCCACTGTACTCGACCCACTGCTGGTTGCAGTAATTCAACAGATCGTCCGGGCCGTAGCCCCACACCTGGTGCGGGATGACCTCTGCCAGCAGGCGGAGGCGCGCCTCGCTCTTCCTCAGCTCGTCGTTGGCGTCTTCGAGCTGCCTCGTGCGCTCGAGGACCCGCTGCTCGAGCTCTTGGTTCAGCTTGAAGATCTCCACCTTGGCCTGCTTGTGTTGCGGCGTCTCGACGACTTCCCAGCTCCCCTGTCGCGTGGCGATCGCAAACTGGTGGGTACGCGTCACATCCAGGAGCTCCGTCGCGCCGCTCGTCATGAGGGGGTAGGTGCACAACACGGTCATCCGCCGATGGATGATCGACCCGTTGAGCTGCTCTTCGTATTCGAGGAAGTCTCGCCGGTCCTTCTTGTCGAGCCAGGCGGCGTTCCCGCTCACCCTCATGCCCGGATAGCCTCTAGCCAGTGCCACGTCGAGCTTGCCATTCCAGGCGGCGATGACTCTCTGCAGATCGAACGTGCCGCTCCCCAGGTACCATTCCCGGGCCAGCACCAACTCGATACTCCGGTCAGAGACGTATCGATCCAGCTCCGGTACGGCTTCTCGCAGCGCCGTCCAGGCTTCGTCCTCCGTGAGCGGCTCGGACACCACCCAGATGCAGAACTCCTTGGCCTCCAGCCCGGTCTTGACATACGGGATCAGCGTGTCGAGCAGATCCTGCTTGGTCTCGTAGAAGTGACAGAAATGGGTTCCCCAGGGCATCTCGCCCACGACGTCGATCCCCGCCTTTCTCAATGCTGTCGCCATGCTCACCATCTCCCGAGAGGCACGCAGTGTAGGCCCGCAGCGAGCGCGGCGCTAGCGGAAGTTGCGGACTTCTACGTGGATGCTGCGGAGAGGACGGAACTGGCGCGGATCAGCTCCCTTGCTACCGCCGCGCAGCCGGCCAGTCACCCTGAATGACCGCACACATCACTGCCTCAGCGCGCCGCGCGGCGGACCTCGACCGAGGCGGACGTGAGGGCATGTCGAAGGACTTCCCCGGCGTCGTCGACGAAGAGAAAGCCGAGTTGCCGCCTGAGCTCCTCCGGCACGTCTTCGATATCACGCTCGTTCCGGCGTGGCAGGATCACCTCGCGGATCCCGGCCCGGTGGGCGGCCAGCACCTTCTCCTTGATCCCCCCGACGGGCAAGACCTTGCCCCGCAGCGTGATCTCCCCGGTCATGGCCACCTCGCTCCGGACCGGCCGCCGGGTGGCCAGGGAGGCCAGTGCCGTCATGATGGTCACGCCGGCGGAGGGTCCGTCCTTGGGGATGGCCCCGGCCGGCACATGCACGTGGATGGTCTTGCCCTCGAAGAGACCAGGATCGATGTCGAGCGCCTCGGCGTTGGCACGCACGTAGGAGACGGCGGCCTGCGCGCTCTCGCGCATGACATCGCCGAGCATGCCGGTCAGGACGAGCCGCTCTTCGGCGCTCGGCATCATGGTCACCTCCACGAAGAGCACGTCACCGCCGGTCGGCGTCCAAGCCAGGCCCGTCGCGACACCCGGCTGAGTGGTCCGCTCCGCGACCTCGTCGAAGAACCGGGGACGGCCGAGATACTCGCTCAGGTTGGCGGCGGTGACCCGGACAGGATCGCGCTGCCCTTCTGCCAGCCGGCGGGCGATCTTCCGGGCCACGGCGGCGATCTCCCGCTCGAGGCTCCTCACACCCGCCTCCCGCGTGTACCCGCGCACGATCTGGCGGATCGCCTCGGGCTCGAAGGCGAGCTCCTCCGTGGCGAGACCATGGGCCGCGAGCTGCTTCGGGATCAGGTACTCCTTCGCGATGCCGACCTTCTCCTCGTCCGTGTACCCGGATAGCACGAGGATCTCCATCCGGTCGCGCAGCGGTCCGGGGATCGTGTCGAGCGTGTTGGCCGTGGCGATGAACAGGACCTGGGAGAGGTCGAAGGGCACGCCCAGATAGTTGTCGACGAAGGTATGGTTCTGGGCGGGGTCCAGTACCTCCAGCAGGGCCGACGAGGGATCGCCGCGCCAGTCCGCTCCGATCTTATCGATCTCGTCGAGCATGAAGACCGGGTCGCGGGTCTCGGCCCGACGCAACCCCTGGATGACGCGCCCGGGCAGCGCGCCGATATAGGTCCGCCGGTGACCGCGGATCTCCGCCTCGTCCCGCACCCCCCCAAGGGACATCCTGACGAACTTCCGCCCCAGGGCGCGCGCAATGCTCTGGCCGAGGCTCGTCTTGCCCACGCCGGGGGGGCCCACGAAGCAGAGGATCGGCTCCCTGGCTGGGGTGTCGCCCGTCACGCGCGGCGGTTCGGCGGGAAGCGGCCCGGCGCCAGGCTGGACCGTCAGGCCCTGGCGCTCCTGCCTGAGCTTCTTGACGGCCAGGTACTCGAGGATCCGGTCCTTGATTTTCTCCAGGTCGAAATGGTCCTCGTCCAGCACCGTGCGGGCCCGATGGATGTCGATGGTCCCCCCGTCCACCCTCGTCCACGGCAGGCTCGCCATCCACTCGAGATACGTGTGGATCATGCCGTGCTCGGGCGAGGCCGGCGAGATGCCCGCGAGCCGGCCGAGCTCACGCTCCGCCTCGCGCTTCGCCTCTTCGGGGAGGTGGGCCTCGTCCAGCCGGCCGCGGAGCTCGGCGACGTCAGTGTTGCCGTCCTCGTCCTCCCCGAGCTCCCGCTGAATGGACCGGAGCTGCTCGCGCAGGTAGTAGTCGCGCTGCTTCTTGGTGAGCCGCTCCTCGGTATCGGTCGTGATCTTCCGGCCCAGCTCTCGCACGGCGAGCTCACGCTGCAACAGGTCGACCAGCCGGCGGAGCTTGGCCGCGACTGGATCCATCTCGAGGAGCTCCTGCCGCACGGCCATGTCGAGGGGCACCACGGAGGCGACAAAATAGACCACGCGCAGCGGGTCGATGACGCTCTCCGCCGCCACCGCGAGCTCGTCGGGTAGCTCGGGGGAGGCCTCCACGACCCGGCGGAAGATATCCACGACGGCGCGCCGCAGGGCGTCCACCTCCGTCGCTTCGACGACCTGGTCCTTGGCCACCTGGAGCCTCGCGACCAGGTATGGCTCCGTCCCGATCCAGTCGAGCAGCCGCACCCGCTCGATGCCCTGGACCATCAGGCGGATGCTCCCGTCGGCTGCCCGAGCGAGCTGGTGGATCACCCCCGCGGTGCCCATCCGGTGGAGGTCCTCTTGTGTGGCCGCCTCCACCTTCGGGTCGCGCTGCGCGACCAGGGCCAGCAGCCGGTTGCCGCGCATGACGTCGTCGACGAGCCGAATGGAGCGCGCCTGTCCCACGGAGAGCGGCACGGCCGTCAGCGGGAAGACAACCGCGTCCCGGAGCGGCAGGACCGGGAGCGTGTCGGGAATGACGAATTCGCCCGCGCCGCCGCTGGCTGGCTGGTCTGCCATCAGCCTGCCTTGCCGCGCTTCGTCAGCGTGATGCGGAGCAGGCCGCGATCGTAGCGAGCCTCGACTCGCTCGGGGTCCACCGGAGCCGGCAACGGCAGCTCCACCTGGAAGGGGCCCTGGCGGATACTGGCCGCGTGGTACATCGCCGCCTCTTCGCTCGGCGAGAGCTGGCGGCGGCCCTCGACGACCAGCGCATCCTCGAAGAGCTGTACCTCGAAGTCGTCCTCATCGATGCCGGCAAGGTCCACGACGATCTCGACCGTGGTCGCCGTCTCATACGTGTCCGCGTCGGGCCGCCAGCGGGCCTCCACGAGCAGGCGCAGGCGGTCGCTCTGCCAGAGGTCGCCGAACGGCCACGTCTGGCCGGAGCGCATCACCAGGGCGTGGCGGTAACTCAAGCGTCGGTAGCGCATTGTGGTCTCGGCGCCCGGCCTCCTACCGGCTCAGGAGGAGTGTCTCGCTGACAACCGTCTTGGAGCTTCCAGTACACGAGATGAAAGCAAGAGCGGCGCCAGATCTCCTCCAGATCAATTCACGGCCACGGCCGAGCTTCCGCAGGGTCGGCGCATCGGGCTGGGTGAACATTCACCCGCATGACGAGGGCCCCGCCAGGCCTCGAACCGACCGACGGCCTTACAGGTCGCATGATTGGCGTCGGGCGAAATCTCACCCGCAGGCCTGGGTGCAGCCTCCACGAGCGGTACACCCTCGTACGGTGAGTTATGCTTGGCCTCTGCGGGACGTCGAGCGCGGGGCGGGCCGACGGCCTGAGGAAAACAGGCATGGCGGAGGGAGACAGGCATGGCGATGGACCACGACCATCACGGCGCGCACGGTCACGCTGACGGGCCTCACGGTGACCCGGCGCAGCAGGCTCGCCCGGGCGGCCATCGTCATGGCCACGGGCTGGTCGACCCGTCCATCGTGTCGACGACCCGGGGGCTCTGGACGCTCAAATGGTCCTTCGCGGGACTCATGACGACGGCGGTCATCCAGGTGGTCGTCGTGATCGTGTCAGGCAGCGTGGCCCTGCTGGCCGATACCATCCACAACTTCGCCGACGCCGCCACGGCGATCCCGCTGGGCCTCGCCTTCTGGCTGACGCGACGGGGAGCAGGCCGCGGCTTCACCTATGGCCTCGGACGGGCGGAGGACTTTGCGGGGCTCGCCATCGTCGCGACCATATTCGCCAGCGCCTGCGCGGCCCTGTACGAGGCCCTGTTTCGTGTCGTCCACCCTCAATCGGTACACATGCTCTGGGCGGTCGTGCTGGCGTCGGTGGTGGGGTTCATGGGAAATGAGACCGTGGCCGTCTTCCGCATCCGAGTCGGGCGGCAGATCGGGAGCGCCGCCCTCGTGGCGGATGGCCAGCATGCCCGGGTGGACGGCTGGACGAGCCTGTCGGTCCTGCTGGGCGCGCTCGGCGTATGGGCCGGGTTCCCCCTCGCCGATCCCATCGTGGGCATCCTCATCTCGCTCGCGATCTTCGCTCTCGTGTGGCAGTCGGCCCGCCTGATCATGACCCGCATGCTCGACGGCGTGGAGACCCACATCCTGGACGAGATCGCGCACGCCGCCCGGCATGCGCGATCGGTGCACGGAGTGAGCGACGTGCGCGCGCGATGGATCGGCCATCGCCTCCATGTGGAGATGAGCGTGACCGTGCCCGGTCGCCTCTCCGTTGCCGAGGGGCACGACGTGGGCAAGGAGGTGCGCCATCAGCTCCTGCACCATCTGCCGCATCTCGGCAGCGTGACCGTGCACATCGATCCCGATGGCCAGGGAGGAGAGGGACACCACCGGATCGAGCCTCACGCGCACGACGGTCTTCCCGTTCACACGCACGACTGACAGGGCGTGGCTGTGGTACTTCTAGACGCGCGCAGCCAAGCCCAGGCACCCGTCGGGCGGAGAAACCCGACACGAGCACGTGTTCTTCCGGGTCCTCGGCGATGGGTCCGGCACATGGAGACGACCGGATGAATCGAAGACACGGCTTCGCTGCGGCGGTGGCGCTCGCGTGCGCGATGCTCGCGGGGGCGCCCGGTGACGACGCGGCGGCCCAGACGACGAAGCCGGAAGGCGAGATGCGCTGGGCTCTCTACGTCACCCTGTCCCCCGTCTGGTTCGATCCGGGCGAGGTGTCGGGCCAGCTCACGCCGTTCTGGGTCCTCTATGCCCTGCACGACGCGCTCGTGAAGCCGATGCCCGGGAATCTGATGAGCCCCAGTCTGGCCGAGTCCTGGACGGTCAGCGCCGACCAGCGCGTCTACGAGTTCAAGCTGCGCGAAGGCCTCAAGTTCCACAACGGCGATCCGTTCACCGCCGAGGACGTGAAGTTCAGCTTCTATCGCGCCAAGGGCTCCAAGACGCTCCACGACAAGGTCCGGGAGGTGGCGGTCGTCGGGCCCGGCCGCGTGCGCTTCCACCTGCACGACCCCTGGCCCGACTTCATGACCTTCTACGGCTCGATCGTGTCCGGGGCGGGCTGGATCGTGCCCAAGAAGTACGTCGAGCGGGTGGGCGACGACGGCTTCAAGAGGGCGCCCGTCGGGCTCGGGCCCTACAAGTTCGTGAGCCACACCCCCGGCATCGAGCTCGTGATGGAGGCAAACGAAAGCTACTGGCGAAAAGTGCCCTCGGTGAAGCGGCTGGTGTTCAAGAGCGTGCCGGAGAGCACGACGCGGCTGGCCATGCTGAAGCGGGGCGAAGTCGATATCGCCTATCTCCTCGACGTCCCCCAGGCTCAGGAGGTCAAGCGCGATCCAAATCTCAAGCTAGCCTTCTCCGGCGGCATCGCCATTTTCTACCTCGACTTCCTCGACCAGTGGGACCCGAAGTCCCCGTGGCACGACCGGCGCGTGCGGCTCGCCGCGAACTACGCCATCGATCGTCAGGTCCTGAGCGACGCGGAGACGCTGGGGGCGTCCAAACCGGCGGGCAACCACGTCCCGCGGAGCTTCGAGTTCGCCTTACCCCTCGAGCCTTACCCGTACGATCCCGCGAAGGCCAAGCAGCTTCTCGCCGAGGCCGGCTATCCCAATGGCTTCGACGCCGGCGAGCTGCACCAGCTTCCCCCGTACTTCTCGCTGGGCGAGGCGATCGTCCAGTACATGCAGGCGGTAGGGATCCGGCTGAAGATGCGGCCGATGGAGCGCGGAGCCTACATCTCGTTGATCGCGTCGAAGAAGGCGAAGGGCCTGTGCGTCTGCTCGACCGCCCTCTATGGGAATGCCGCCTCGCGCATGTCGGAAGTGATCCCGAGCGACGGGGCGTACGCCTACGGCGGCTATCCCGACATCGACGCGCTCTTCAAGCAGCAGGCCGTGGAGATGGATCGCAAGAAGCGGGAGGCGATGCTCCACCAGATCCAGCGGCTCGTGCACGAGCGCGTCCGGTATGGCCCGATCTTCGAGTACATCTGGCCCAGCGGGGTGGGCCCGCGCGTGGCCGAGCCCGCGCTCATGCTGATCAACCCCTACCCCTGGTCGGCGCCCCTCGAAGAAGTGCGCCTCAAGAAGCCGTGACCCGCGTGAGGAGAGCCCGTGATGGCTGATGCGCTCGCGATGATCCTCGAGACGAGAGAGGCGGAACGCCTCGCCACGGGGTTCGTCTTCACCGAGGGGCCGCTGTGGCACCCCGACGGCTTCTACTATTTCGTGGATGTCCGCGCGAGCGTGCTCTACCGGCTGACACAAGGAGGCTCGCCCGAGGTCGTGCGCGACAAGACCGGAGGGGGCAATGGCACGACCTTTGACCTCCTGGGTCGTCTCGTGCTCTGCGAGGGGGAGAATCGGCGCGTCACGCGAACGGCCGCCGAGGGCCGCATCGAGGTCCTCATGGACCGGTTCGAGGGCAAGCGCCTGAACCGACCCAACGACGTGGTGTGTGCATCAGACGGGAGCATCTACTTCACCGATCCCGGCTTGCGGGTGCCCCTGGCGGAGCGCGAGCTGACCTACGCCGGCGTCTATCGCATCGCGCCCGACGGGGCGCAGAGCCTCGTGGCGGACTTCGAGTATCCGAACGGCCTGGCCTTCTCGCCCGACGAGCGCCTGCTCTACGTGGCGAACACGCGCTGGGCGCAGTACATCCACGTGCTGGAGCTCGACGCCCGCGGCACGATGGTGCGGCGGCGCATCTTCGCCGACATGTCCTCCGACGAGACCGACGGCGTGCCCGACGGCCTCAAGGTGGACGTCGAGGGCCGCGTCTACTGCACGGGCCCGGGAGGCACGTGGGTCTTCGCGCCCGACGGTACGCGGCTCGGCATCATCCGGACGCCGGAGGTTCCGGCGAACCTCGCCTTTGGTGGTCCGGATCTCAGGACGCTTTTCTTCACCGCCCGCACCTCGGTGTACACGCTCCGGGTCAAGGTCCCGGGACAGCCGCACCCGCTCTTCGCGCCGAAGGGCGAAGCCGCGAGGCGAGCGCCGGGCGAACATCCGCTCCGGGCGACGTGACGGGGATGACCATCACCTTTGGGACGTTCCTGCTGATGCAATCCCCGTCCGCGCGCTCGTCCCAGGAGATCTACGCGAGGGCGATCGAGATCGCCCAGGCGGCCGAGGCGCTCGACTATCGCAATGTCTGGCTCGCGGAGCACCACTTCTCGACCTACGGCTATCTGTCTCGGCCGGCGCAGCTCGCCACGTACATCGCGGCGAAGACCACTCGGCTGCGGGTCGGCACGGCCGTCATCGTGGTCCCGCTGCATCACCCGCTCGTGATAGCCGAGGAGATCGCGACCCTCGACCTCCTGGCCAGCGGTCGCGTCGACATCGGCCTTGGGCGCGGGTACCAGCACTACGAGTTCGAGCGCCTCGGCCTCGAGCTCGACAGCGCCCGCGGGCGGTGGGAAGAATCGATCGACGTTCTGCTTAAGGCCTTCCGCGGGGAGCCGTTCAGCTACGAGGGGAAGTTCTTCAAGTTCCCCGAGACGTCGGTGTTCCCGCAGCCGCTCCAGCGCCCGCACCCGCCCATCTGGGTCACGGCGCAGAGCCCGGAATCCGTGGAGGCCGCCGTGCGCCGTGGATTCAACGTGCTCACGGGCGGCTTCGGCGTTCCGATCGAGCGCATGGCCGAGTTCCGCCGGCTCTTCGATCGGGTGGCAGCCGAGGTTCGACCGCCACACCCGCTGCAGGTCGGTGTCCAGCGCGCGGTCTACGTGACGCACGACCTGGCCGACGCGCGGGCCACGGCCGAGGAAGCCCGCTGGAACATGCGGGTGACGCTGAGCCTGCGCAACCATACCGAGCGCGTGGAGCGCGGGCGTGCCATCCCGGTGCCCGCGGCGAAGGAGCCCGACATTGACGACCTGCTCGACCGCTTCCTCGTCATCGGCACGCCGGACACGTGCATCCGACAGATCAAGCGCATCCAGGAGCTCGTGGGCATCTCGCACTTCAACTGCAGCTTCTGGTTCGGCGACCTCGAGCACGCGCGCGTGCTGCGCTCGATGGAGCTCTTCGCCCGCGAGGTCATGCCCGCCTTCGCAGGCTGCTAGAGCCTCGCCTCGTCGATCGGCAGGCCCAGCCAGTGGCGGCCCACGAGCTCGTAGTGGGCGACCCGGCCCTGCAGGTGCTGGGTGATCACGTGGATATCCTGGAAGTGCCGCTGGATGAGCTGCCCTTCGTAGGCGGCCGTCGCGCCGGCGGCATTGTAGACGGTATCGATGACCTGGGCCGCCAGCCGGATGCCGTGCGTCGTGGCGAGGCGCAGGACCGCGCGCTGCTCCAGGCTGACCACGCCGGCCGTGGCCTCGCTCCAGATCTCGCGGACTGATTCCATCAGGAAAGCCCGACCGGAGCGCAGGGCAGCCTCGGCCTGGCCGACATTGACCTGGACCATGGACTGATCCCGAAGGAGGGCCTGCATGGCGCGCGGCGTCTTGGCACCCGCCAGCTCGACGAAGGTGTCCAGGCACGTGCGGGCCATTCCCAGCGCCACGCCGGCGTCTCCCGAGGCAAAGGCCAGAGTGCGCGGGACCTTGTAGAGCGGACCGGGCTCGAGGAGCGGCGCCGTGGCGGACAGCACGGTGCGCTCCGCCGGCACGAAGACGTCCGTGACGGCGAAGTGGTGCGTGCCCGTGCCGCGCATGCCCCGCACGTGCCACGTGTCGAGAAGCTCGGCCTCCGCGACTGGCACGAAGAAGTAGCGCGCCTCCGGCTGTCCGTCGTCGAGCCTGATCTGGCCGTTCTCGATGACCTGCGCGTGCGCCGCCACCCAGGCCGCGTGGCGGCATCCGGTGCTGAAGCCCTGCCGACCGGTGACCCGATAGCCGCCGGGGACGACCACGGCCTGCGCGGTCGCTGCCGGCGTATTCGCGACAACGCTGCGCGGGACGTCGATCCAGATCGCGCGGGCGACCTCCCGCGGCATCCGGGCCGAGTAGGTGGCGAAGATGGCGCCCTGATTGACGGCCCAGCCGGTGCTGGCGTCAGCCTTGCCAATCTCCTCGATCACCTGGACGTACGTCGGCAGGTCGAGCTCGGCCCCGCCGATGGCGCGCGGCACCCCCAGGTGGAACAGGCCGGCGTCGGCCAGCGCCTCGAAGAGCGGCCGCGGCAGCTCGCGCGCGGCGTCGATCTCGTCGGCGCTCGATCGGATCAGGGGCGCCAGCTTCCGTGCAGCCTCGAGAGGTGCTGGGACCACGTCAATCCTCGCGGCTGGCCACGCGGCGCCGGTGGGGCGTGCGCGATCGCGACCGTTAAACGCTGAATCCCGAGGTACCCACCCAGCCCGTCTCGGAGACGTCGACCATCACGCCGTCGGGGCCGTTGTACTTGACCTCGACATTGCCGTGCTGCTGGCGCCCCTGGCCCACGCCGAGGGCCTCGTTGACGTCATGGCGGGGCTCGGAGCCCGCGGCGGCCAGACGCTCGGCGATCTCCTCCAGGCTTTCGACCTGAAACCCGATGTGGTGGAGGCCGCTGAAGCCCTTGCCGCGCTCCACGCCGGCCACGGCGTCGTTCTTGAAATTGAGGATGGCCAGATTGAGATCGCCGTCGCTGAGATAGTAGCCCCGGGCGGTGGGGCTGTCGATCTTGGCGATCTCCTTCATACCGAACACGTCGATGTAGAACCTGGCGGTCTTGTCGACATCCTGGGTCGAGAGGGCGATGTGCTTGATCTTGGCCATGACGTCCTCCTGTGCGAATGATCCGCTGCTCATGAGCCGGCTGACGGGTTCCTCCGGTTATCCTGCGGCGCCCATCCGTGCCACTTGCGCCGTCCGCCACTCGGCGCGCGACACGAATCCCGGACGGCTCCGACAGAGCGCCTCGGTCTGCTCGATGATGGCCTCGACCGGCGCGTCGATGTCGAACGGCTCCGCGTAGGGCTGGGGCGTGTGCCACGGCGTGTCGACGAAGAGCTCGACCCGGTTGCCTTCCGGATCGGCGAAGTAGACCGACCAGGCATTGCCGTGGGTGACGATCCGGAACTCCTTGATCCCCTCCTCGCGCACGCGGCCGTGCATGGCCTTGAGAGCGGCCAGCGTCGGCAGCTTGAAGGAGATCTGGTTCACGACGTTGTAGTCGACGCCGGGCGGCCGCCCGGTGACCAGCACCATCTGATGGTGCTCGTCCGGATCGCGCGAGAGGAACACCAGCGTGGGCCCGCCCGGCAGGCTCCCGCGGTCGCTCACGAGAAGGCCGAGCACACGCGTGTAGAAGTCCTCCATGCGGGCGACGTCGGTGACGTGGATCCCGAAGTGGCTGAACGAAACCGGCGGCGCTGTCGTCATGATCGCCCCTCTCCGAGCGCCTCGTCCGCGAACCCGTCATGTCCGTCGACGCCGCTCTGTGTGGACGTCGCGGATCATATCATGGCCGGGACCGGGGTCGGTCTCGCCGGCGGTCCTGTGCGCGTTCGCCTCGAACGTCTGGTCGGGACCGGAAGCGTAGCCAAAGTTTACGATCCGTGCGCACCTCCGTCGGAGACCGCGCGCAATCACCGGTCATTCCAGCCTTGTCACCTCCGGCACGAAGGATGCTTGCTGAGCAGCACGGATGGGACAAGTGTCGAAAGAATTGGAGGGGGAGCCATGCCAGCCATGAAGCGCATCACATCCGGGATGACAGCGCGCCGTTCCATTGACGAGCTCGACACCGATCTCCTCGGGGTCCTGGAGGAGCGGAATAGGCGACTGTATACGATGCTGAGCAAGACGACGCGCTACCGGAACATCCTGGGCGGCGAAATCAAGCACCTTCGCGCCGGGAGCGCGCCCGAGATCGTCCGGGCGCTCCTGGCTCAGTGGGAACCTCTCCGCCGGGAGATCAAGCGGCTGGCCCAGGATCTGTAAGCTCAGCCGAGCGGGACGGGCAGATCCTTCATCCGCAGCCGGGCGACCACGGGAAGATGGTCCGACGCCACCCGGGCCAGCCGGCTTCGGTGCACGTGATAGCCCTCGGAAGAGAGGTGGCGGTCCCAGTAGATCCGATCGAGCGGAAAGATCGGCATCGGGGACGGATGTGTGCGGCGGATGCGGGGACCGTGCAGCTCTCGGCGGAGGGCCCGCCCGACAGGGCCGGGGAACCACTCGTTGAGGTCGCCGATCACCACGCGAGGGCCCGTGAGATCGCCGTGCAGGATGTGCTCGCGGACCAGCGTCTTGACCTGCTGGGCACGCTCGCGAACCTTGAGGCCGAAGTGCACGTTGAAGACGTGCAGCAGTCCCTCCGCCATGGCGAGATCGAGCCGGATCCCGCCCCGCGGCTCGCGCGTGGCCCACGAGAGGTCGAAGATCTGACTGCCGTGAATGGCGAGGCGGGTGAGCACCGCGTTGCCGTAGGGTAAGCCCGCCTGGCTCCGGGTCGGGCCCATGGCCACCTGCAGCCCCAGGCGCTCGGCCAGGGCATCGGCCTGGGGGCGCAGCACTTCCTGTACGCCGACGAGGTCGGCGTCGATCTCCTTCAGCACATCGGCGATCCGCTCGAGGTCGACGCGCCGGTCCAGGCCAGCGCACTTGTGAATGTTGTAGCTGGCCACTGTGAACATCATGCTGGGAATCCGCTCCTTGGCGGGGTCGTGAAGGTCAGGCGGCGCCGGGCCGGGTCCCGCGCTCCCTCGGCCCCACATCTCAGCATAGCGGGTGCCGCCAGAAACGCCAACAATCCGGGCCCGAGAATACGGCGGAATGCTGTGGGGGACGATCGTCCGCTAGTGCGCCTTGTCCTTGTCCATGAGCACGCGTCGCAGGATCTTGCCGGAGGCCGACTTCGGGATCTGGTCTATGAACTCGAGGTGACGGATGCGCTTGTGCGGAGCCACGCGCTCCGCCACCCAGCCCATGATGGCCTCGGCCGAGGTCGCCCGCGACGCCTCGTCCGGCTTCAGCACAATGAAGGCCTTGGGCACTTCGCCCGCTTCCTCGTCGGGCCTACGCACCACCGCCGCATCCAGGACGGCCGGATGCGTCACCAGGAGCGCTTCGAGCTCCGCCGGGGCGACCTGGAGACCCTTGTACTTGATGAGCTCCTTTGTCCTGTCCACTATGAAGAAGTAGCCGTCGCCGTCCACGTAGCCCACGTCGCCCGTGTGGTACCAGCCCTCGCGGTCCAGACACGCCGCGGTCTCCTCGGGCTGATTGAGGTACCCCTTCATGATCTGGGGGCCGCGGATCAGGAGCTCTCCCTCCTTGCCCTGGGGCGCTTCCGCGCCGGTGGCGACGTCAACGATCTTCACCTGCGTGTTCGGCACGACGCGCCCGGCGGATCCTGGCTTCATCGGGGCGTTCCTGGTGGGGCTCAGGTGGGTGACCGGGCTCGCCTCCGTCATGCCGTAGCCCTGCACCACCGGGCAGCCGAGCTTGCGGTGGAGCTCGCGCGCCATGTCCTCGCCGAGCGGGGCTGCGCCCGAGAAGACCAGCCGGACGCTCGAGAGGTCGAACTGGGCGACGGCCGGGTGCTTCACCATGGCGAGGACGATCGGCGGGACAAGTGGGAGGATCGTGATCCGATACTTCTGGATCAAGCCCAGGAACTCCAGGAGGTCGAAGCGGGGCATCGACAGGATGGTGCCGCCCCCGGCCAGCCCCAGCATCATGATGACGACCATGCCGTAGATGTGGAAGAAGGGCAGGACGGCCATCGTGACGTCGTCTTCGGCAAAGCCCTCGAAGTTCTCCATCCCCTCGCACTGGCAGAGATTCGCCACCAGGTTCCGGTGAGTCAGCATGACGCCCTTCGGGAGGCCGGTGGTCCCGCTCGAATACGGGAGGACGACGAGGTCTTCCCGCGGGTCGATGCGCACGGCCGGCGGTTCCGCCCCGGCCCCGAGGAGCTCGGAGAAGGACGTGGCGCCTTCCGCCGATCCGAACACGAACACCTCCTCGATCCCGCTCTTCCGCGCCGCTTCCTGCGCCTTGTCGAGGAAGGGCGGCACCGTCACCAGGAAGCGGGCGCGCGAATCCGCGAGCTGCTTGCCGAGCTCGTCGGCCGTGTACAGCGGGTTGGCGGTCGTGTTGATGCCGCCCAGGGACGCGACGGCGAGGAAGATCACCGCATACTCGGGCAGGTTGGGGCTGTAGATCGCGAAGACGTCACCCTTCGTGAATCCCCGCCGGGCCAGGCCCGCGGCCGCGCGCCGCGCGCCCTCCGAGAGCTGGCGGTACGTCACGGTCCGCCCGGACGGCCCGTCGATGAGCGCCGGCTTGTCGCCGAGCCTGCCCGCGTGCCGCAGCACGTACTCGGTGATCGGCACGTCGGGGATGCGCACGTCTGGGCTCTCGCTCTTCACGATCATCGAGGGCTCCTTGTCCGCGGGCGCGCGCAGCCGATCAGGAGCGTGAGCGAGGCGGTGGAACCGATCGTACGGGGGTCGAGTTCCATGGAACGGATCTCCGTTCAGGAGCCTGCTATCGGCCGCTCCTGAGGCGATGGACCATCAGGTCCAGCTCCTGCCGGATTTGCCCGGGCAGACGCCGGCCGAAGGGCCCGAAGAAGGTGTCGAGGTCCGCCAAGGCATCCAGCCACTCGTCCCGATCCCAGGCCAGGGCCCGCTCCACGCGCCGCCGGTCGATGTCGAGGCCGCTGAGATCGAGGGCGTCGGCTGAGGGGATGAAGCCGAGCGGGGTCTCGACGGCCTTGCCGCGGCCGTGGATGCGATCGACCATCCACTTGAGGATGCGCGTGTTGTCGCCGTAGCCCGGCCACAGGAAGCGTCCCTCGGCATCGCGCCGGAACCAGTTCACACGGAAGATCTTCGGCGGGTTGGCGAGCCGCGGGCCGGTCGCGAGCCAGTGCGCGAAGTAGCTTCCCATGTGGTAGCCGCAGAACGGGATCATGGCCATGGGATCGCGGCGGACCACACCCACCTGGCCCGTGATGGCCGCGGTGGTCTCGGTGCTCATGGCCGCGCCGAGGAAGACGCCGTGCTGCCACCCGAAGCTCTCGAACACCATGGGGATGACGTTCGTCCGCCGGGAGCCGAAGATGAACCCCGAGATCGGCACGCCCTGCGGCTCCTCCCAGTTGGGCGCGATGGAGGGACACTGGCTGCACGGCACGGTGAAGCGGGAGTTGGGATGCGCAGCGGGCGATCCGCCCGGCGTCCACGGCTTGCCCTGCCAGTCGACCGTGCCCACGGGTGCCTCGGTGCCGATCCCCTCCCACCAGGGCTCCTTCGCGGGCGTCATCGCCACGTTGGTGAAGATGGTGTTGGAGCGCACCATCTGGATGCCGTTCGGGTTGGTGGCGGCGCTCGTATTGGGAGCGACGCCGAAGAAGCCGCGCTCGGGGTTGATGGCGCGGAGCTGGCCTTCGGCGTCGACGTAGATCCAGGCGATGTCGTCGCCGAGCGTCCACGCGCGGTAACCAGGCAGCTTCGAGACGACCATGGCGAGATTGGTCTTTCCGGAGGCGCTCGGCATGGCTCCGCCGAAGTAGGTGATGCGCCCCTCGGGGTCCTCGACCCCGAGGATGAACATGTGCTCGGCCATCCAGCCTTCCTGCCGCGCCTGATAGGAGCCGATGCGGAGCGCGTGGCACTTCTTGCCGAGGAGGGCATTGCCGCCATAGCCGGAGCCCACGCTCCAGATGAGCTTCTCTTCCGGGAAGTGCAGGATGAGTCGCCGCTCCGGCGAGAGGTCACCCATCCCGTGCAGGCCCGCGATGAAGTCGTCGGCGGCGCGCATGTGGTCGATGGCGACCTGTCCCACGCGCGTCATGATGTGCATGCTCGCCACCACGTAGGGGCTGTCGGTGACCATGACCCCCGTGCGGCTGACCGCCGAGCCGGCCGGCCCCATGAGGTACGGGATGACCCACATGCGCCGGTCCTTCATGCTGTTCTTGAAGTAGGCGCCGGCCTTCGACTTGGCCTCGGCGGGGGCCATCCAGTTATTGGTGGGCCCCGCCTCGTCCTGCTCGCGCGTGCAGATGAAGGTAAGCTGCTCGGTGCGCGCGACGTCCTGCGGGTGGCTGCGATGCAGGAAGCAGCCCGGATAGGTCTTCTGGTTCAGCTCGAGGAGCGTGCCGTCACGGAGCATCTCCTCGACGAGCCGGTCGTACTCCTGCTTGGACCCATCCGCCCAGACGACTGTGCTCGGCTTGGTCAGCGCCGCTGCCTCGTCCACCCACTTCTCGACGACAGTCGTCTTGGTCATCGGGCTTGTCCTCTCGGGAGTGGGGTTCGCTGCGAGCGGCTCCCCGGCATTCTCCGGTGGGGGCGCGCGTCGTGACACGGCAATCGGCTACGAGGTACTGGGCCAAGTTGCGAGCCAGACGAGGCCCGAGGGAGGCAGCAGCCCGAGGCGTACGTAGGTGTACGTTGAGGGTTGCTGCCGACCGAGAACGAAGTATGGCGAAGCAAATTGGCCCAGTACCGGCTACGACGGCGGCCGCGAAGCGGAGAGCATGGAAGGGCTGCCCGCTGGTGGTGCCGTCGAGCCGGCGTGAGGGCGGGGAACAAGATTGCGTGACTGTAGGGCCCGCTCCGGGTGCTGTCAAGGGCGATCCCGCCCTCGCGGTGAGTGGCACTCCTCGGAGGCTCGATCCTAGGCCACGCTATTCCGAACACGTGTTCCACCTCCTACGCTCCCCCTCACCCTGTCCCTCTCCCCCTCCAGGGGCGAGGGGATCGAGCTGACTCCCTCTGCCTCGGAGAGGGAGAGGGTCGGGGTGAGGGTGGCGGCCTGTTCGCGCATAGTCCGTCCTAGGCGAAGGCCTTTCGCAGTGATCCCCCCACCTCGTCGACGGCGGCCCGCGCCTTGTCGAGAAACCGTGTCATCCGCAGGAAGCCGTGGAACATCCCGTCGTAACGGATGAGCGTCACCAGGACGCCGGCGTCGCGCAGGCGGTCGGCGTAGGCCTCGCCTTCGTCTCGGAGCGGATCGTGCTCCGCCGTGATCAGGAGCGCGGGCGGCAGACCGGCCAGGCTCGGCGCCATGAGCGGAGAGGCGTAAGGCTCCCTGCCCTCTTCCGCCCGCGCCAGGTAGTGGCGCCAGAACCAGCGCATCGCCTCGCGCGTGAGCACGAAGCCGGTCGCGTTCTCGCGGTACGAGCCAGTGTCGAGGTCGTGGTTGGTGACCGGGTAGATGAGCACCTGGGAGACGAGCGCCGGCCCTCCGCGGTCGCGTGCCATCAGCGCCACCACGGTCGAGAGATTGCCGCCAGCGCTGTCCCCGCCCACCGCCACGCGTCTCGGATCGATCCCGAGCCCCGCGGCGTTGGCGACCAGCCACCGGAGAGCCGCGTAGGAGTCCTCGGCGGCCGCCGGGTACTTGGCCTCCGGGGCGAGCCGGTAGTCCACGCTCGCTACGACGCAGCCGGCGGCATTGGTGAGGGACCGGCAGATGCCGTCGTGAGTGTCGAGGTCGCCGATGACCCAGCCGCCGCCGTGGTAGAAGACGAGCACCGGCTGCGGGCCCGCCCCGCCCGGCGAGTAGAGGCGCACGGTGATCAGGCCGCCCTGGACGGGCACGCGGTGCTCGCTCACCGCGGCGACCTCCTCGAAGGGGCCGAGCCCGGCGGTGCGCGTGCGCATCGATTCGCGCGCCTCCTCGGGCGTCGAGTCCTCGACCGGCTTGAGGTTCAGCGCGGCCATCGCGTCGACGAGCTTCTGCGCCTGCGGATCAAGCGACATGGCTATCTCCTCCGTTCATACCGAGCGTTGTGGGCCGATGGCGCCGGCGGCGCGAAGGGCGGCGACCTCCTCGGCCTCGAGCCCGAGGAGCTGCCGCAGCACCTCCTCCGTGTGCTCGCCGAGCATCGGCGCCGGCGTTCGCACCGAGCCCGGTGTCTCGGAGAGCCTCACCGGCGCGCCGACCATCCGGACCTTGCCGGCACGCGGGTGGTCCATCTCGACGAGAGACTCACGGGCCTCGACCTGCGGGTGAGCGACCACTTCTTCGATGTTGTTGATGGCGCCGACCGGGATGCCGTTGGCGAGGAGCAGGGCTTCCCACTCCTCGTACGTCCGTGTGAGGAAGACGTCCTGCAGCGTGGCGATGAGGCTCTCGCGGTTCCTCGCCCGATCGGCGTTGCGACGATAGCGCGGGTCATCGGCCAGCTCGGGACAGCCGATGACGGGGCAGAACACCTTCCAGAGCTTCTCGCTGCCCACGGCCAGCGCGAGGTCCCGGGTCCTCGTGCGGAAGGTCTGGTAGGGAAGGAGCGCTTTGTATGCGGTGCCCATGGGCTCCGGGACCTGGCCGTCGGCAAGATACGCCCCTATCATGACGCCGAGCAAGGAGAGCTGTCCCTCCAGCATGGAGACGTCGATGGCCTGGCCTCGCCCGGTTCGCTCCCTGGCGCGCAGGGCCAGGAGGATCCCGAAGGCGGCGTACATCCCCGCGGTCAGGTCGGCGATGGAGACTCCGCAGCGCACGCCGTGCCCGCCGGGCTCGCCGGTGACGCTGATCATCCCGCTCTCGGCCTGGAGGATCAGGTCGAGCGCGGCGCGGTCGCGATAGGGCCCGTCCTGGCCGAAGCCGGAGACCGAGCAGTAGATGATGCCGGGATTCTTCTCGCGGGCCGCTTCGTAGCCCAGCCCGAGCCTGGCGAGGGCGCCCACCCGGTAGTTCTCGAGGACGACGTCGCAGCGCTCGACCAGCCGGAAAAAGAGTTCCTTGCCCTGGGGATGCTTGAGGTCGACCTCGATCCCCTTCTTGTTTCGATGGAGGCTGACGAAGTACGAGGTCTCCCCGCCAGGCAGCGGTGGCCCCCACGAGCGCGCGATGTCACCGGCGCCGGCAGCCTCGAGCTTGATGACGAGGGCGCCGAAGTCGGCGAGCATCGTCGAGCAGAACGGCCCGGCCAGGGCATGACTCAAGTCGAGCACGGTCACGTCCTCGAGCGGCATGCGCATCATCGAGTCCTCCTCGACCTCACCGCGGCGCGCCGGCCCCGGGAAGATCCGGCATGCGATCCGGAGCCGGGGTGCGCTGGAGCTGGCGTCCCCAGCGAAGCGCGTCCCTCACGACCTCAATGGAGGTGGCGACCAGTCCCCGAGGCGGGGCCGGCCGCTTGAAGTAGTAGATCCCGAACTGCTCGTTCTGCCGGCTTATGGGCACGGTGTCGTGGATGCCGTAGCCGGTGGGCGTGACCGTGATCAGCTCCCAGCCCTGCGCCCCCATGCCGTCGAGATATTGCCGGGTCGAGCCTCTGGAGTCGATCACCCCCATCACGGCAGCGTACTCCCAGTAGGCCATGCTTCCTCCTCGCGCCGCCCCGGCGCTCGCCGAGCGTCACACGAACCGCTCCACAGGCACGATAGTGGGGCGGCCGTCCCTGCCCCGTCAAGAAGCGGGCGAGGCCGACGCAACGGCCCGGGAGTGTGCGATCGTTGCGAACGCCCCGGCGCGTAGGCAACATAGAGGCAGTATTCGGCCTCCGCCCTTCGGGGAACGGAGCGCAGGAGGTGGGATGGCGGAACCTCGGGAACACTTCGCAGCGAAGAGCCGCCGGGCCGCGTGGCCCGCGAGCTCTTCGCAACGGGCGCATTGACGTGCTCAGGCGATCCCCGGGTGCCTCGAGACCGGTGGCTGACCTTCAGGTCGATCGTTCCTCGCAACGGCCGAGGCCCGTCGGGCACCTGCGCCAGACCATGCAGCTCGTCCGCGGCGCCGCCGCTACCGGCGCGCGATGGCTGGCCCGACAGGAGGCCGCCGTGCTCGTGGCCGTGCTGGTCGTCCTGCTCGCGCTGTTCGGCTTCGTCAAGATTGCGGAAGAGCTCGGCGAAGGCGAGCTGGCAAAGCTCGACGTGTGGCTCCTGCAGCTTCTGAGAGTCCCGGGCCAACCCCACGTGCCGATCGGGCCGCCGTGGCTCCTGGAGGCGGCCCAAGACGTCACCGCCCTGGGCGGCCGCACCATGCTGCTTGCCGTCACGCTGTTCGCCACCGGGTACCTCGCGCTCGAGCGGAAGTACGGCGCGATGTGGCTGGTGGCGGTGGCGGCGGGAGGCGGTGGGCTGCTCAGTACGGGGATGAAGCAGCTATTCGGTCGCGGCCGGCCCGACCTCGTCCCCCATCTCGTCGCCGTCACGTCCCCGAGCTTCCCCAGCGGTCACTCCATGTTGGCCGCCATCATGTATCTCACCCTGGGGGCCTTGCTCGCCCGTTTTGCGGCGAGGCGCCGGACCAAGGTGTACCTGCTCACCGTGGCGCTCTTCGCCACGTTCGTGGTCGGCAGCAGCCGAGTCTATCTCGGGGTCCACTATCCGAGCGATGTGGTGGCCGGCTGGTGCGCCGGCCTCGTCTGGGCCCTGATCTGCTGGCTCGTGGCCCGGTATCTGCAGTATCGCGGCACCGTCGATAGATCCGGCCGAGTCTGACGTGTGCTCGGCCAGGTCCTGCGGCGCGCGGCGGTACTGGGCCAATTTGCTTCGCCATACTTCGTTCGCGGTCGGCAGCAACCCTCAACGTACACCCTCGTACGCCTCGGGCTGCTGCCTCCCTCGGGCCTCGTCTGGCTTGCAACTTGGCCCAGTACTCGCGCGGAGCTGCGCATCGTGAATGGCGCGGTCGTCATCTACATCCTGCGCGCGGGCGACTTTCTAAGCACCCACGAGGGCATCACGCTCGTCGCCGTGGCAGAGGCCGTGGCCAGGCTCAAGCGCTACGACTTCGCGGGCCGCTACGACAGCTCCAGGGCGTATCCCGGGCACGTGTATTTCGTCCCCGATGACACGCTGGTCAGCGCTGCGGCGCAGGAGCTTGGCATCGCGTCCGCGGCCGATCTCTACGGTGGCGTCGTGCCGTACGCCTTCATGAAGACCAAGGTCATCACGCATGAGCTCGTTGACATCGAGGCCGAGCGTCCCACGGGCTGGTCCCACACGTTTGCGGCGAGGATCCGCGAGGTGGTGTTGCCGGGCTACACGGTGTTCAGCGCGCGGGCCGCGCGCGCCGCAGCGACCCGCCTGTGGGCGCACGGCGCTGTCCGAGTGAAGCATCCCCTCGCCTCGGGCGGACGAGGTCAATCACTCGCCGCGAGCCTGAACGAGCTCGAGGCCGTCCTTGAAGCGGTCTCCGCCAGCGACCTCGCCCAGCACGGGCTGGTCCTCGAGACGAGCCTTGGCGAGGTGAGGACATCGAGTGTCGGTCACGTGACCCTGGGCGGCCTCGATCTCACCCTGGCCTATCACGGCGCCCAGCGCGTCACGACCGACAACAAGGGCCGATCGGCGTACGGCGGCTCGGATCTCGTGTGCGTGCGCGGTGGCTGGGAAGCGCTCGACCGGCTGAGCCTGAGCGCCGAGGTCCGCGAGGCCGTCGCCCAGGCGCGGCGCTACGACGACGCGACACGGGAGTACCCCGGCTTCATGGCCTCGAGACGGAACTATGACGTCGGACAGGGAGTAGACGGCACGGGACAACCTCGCTCGGGAGTATTCGAGTCGTCGTGGCGGGCGGGCGGCGCGAGCAGCGCCGAGATAGCGGCGCTGACCGCCTTCACCCAGGACCCGACGCTGACGGTGGTCCACGCCTCTTCGGTCGAGGAATACGGCGAAGGCATCGAGCCTCCGCGCGACGCCATGGTCCACTTCGAGGGCGTGGACCCCAAGTCCGGGCCGACGATCCGCTATACTGTCGTCACGCGCATGCTGCGCGATCCGGTATGAAGGACATCCGCATCGCGGTCGACACGCAACACATCGGCGGCAAGCTCGTCCTGCCGGAGCCGCCCGTCGACCCGAAGGCAGCCGTGCTCTTCGTTCACGGCTGGGGCAGCACGCAGCGGCGGGACATCGCCAAGGCGAAGCGGCTCGCCCTCCTCGACTGCGCGTCCCTGACGTTCAACCTTCGCGGCCATGCCCGCACCAGGAGCCAGGTCGAGACGGTCACGCGCGCGCAGAACCTTCGCGATCTCGTCGCCGCCTACGATTTTCTGGTCGAGGCGACGGACGTCAACCCCGAGAGGATCGGGGTCGTGGGCAGCAGCTACGGCGGCTACCTGGCCACCCTGCTCACCGACGAGAGACAGGTGCAGTGGCTGGCCCTGCGCGCCCCGGCGCTGTACAAGGATGTGGATTTTGATCGGCCGAAGAGGCAGCTCAACCTGGACGCCGACCTGCCGGCATACCGGCGCCGTCGACTCGACGCGGGCGAGAACCGGGTGCTCACGAGCGCGTCCCGTTTCGAGGGCGATGTCCTCATCGTCGAGTCGCAGACGGATACGATCATCCCCGCGCAGGTCATCGACAATTACCGGCGCGCGTTCATCGCCGCGCGCTCCGTGAGCCATCAGGTGCTCGCCCGGGCCGACCACGGGTTAAGCCGCGAATCGTGGCGACGGGCCTACGGGAGACTCCTGTTGAGCTGGTTTGGCAAACAGCTCCACTCCGCACAGGGTCCATCAGGGATCGTTCCACGAGCGCGTCAAACGGCTGCCGTGAACCGAGAGTCCGGGTGGACACCTGCTGAGTGATCCCATGCCTCGGCCGTCTCCGCTTCACCAGCAGCGGCGCGACGAAGAAGAGGAGAGAAGCTGCTATACTCGCGCGCACGAGCATGGCGACTCCCGATTGGTCGCTGACGAGAGAGGTTGTCGACGCGCCGCTGCGGCGCTCTCGGGGCCTCGGGCCATGGAGCGATGCAGCCTGTGAGCGGCGCCGGTTCACGTCATGACGCGATCCGATGGCGGTGTCGCTCCGTACCGCGGGCTCGGCCCGCGGCCGGAGGAGCCGTCGCCGTCCGGCGCGGCCGGCTGGCCCGGCGCGCCTGCGTGGGTCAGCTCCCCTGATCCGCGGCCGGACGCGCGCGTCCGGCTCTTCTGCTTTCCGTATGCCGGTGCCGGTGCCTCGGTCTTCCACTCGTGGCCGGCGCTGGTGCCGGCCTCGGTCGAAGTGTGCCTCATCCAGCTGCCGGGGCGCGAGGGCCGATTGTTCGAGCCCGCGTGTTCGGAGCTCCCGGCCCTCGTGGAACAGCTGGGCCATGCCGTCCGTCCGTGGCTCGATCGTCCCTTCGGCTTCTTCGGCCACAGCATGGGCGCCCTGATCGCATTCGAGCTCGCGCGGGCACTCCGGAAGGCGACGGCGCCGGAGCCAACGCACCTGTTCGTCTCCGCCCATTGCGCGCCCCACCTGCGGACCCGCGGCCCCCTCCTCCACCGCCTCACGGACTCCGAGCTCCTGCTGAGGCTCCGGCAACTCAACGGCACGCCGGACGAGGTGCTGGCCAACGTCGAGCTCATGCGCTTGCTGTTGCCGACACTGCGCGCCGATTGCATGCTGTGCGAGACTTATGAGCACGCCCCCGGCGAGCCGCTGGCGTGCGGTGTCACGGCGCTGGGCGGGCGTGAGGATCCCGCGGTGGCGGAAGCCGAGCTTGAGGCCTGGCGACGGCACACGCGGGGGCCGTTCGAGCTGCAGATGCTCCCCGGTGATCATTTCTACCTGCACTCCGCGCGGCCACGGCTGCTCCGCCTCATCGTGGGGCGCCTGACGCGGGACCGGCGATCCCGGGCGGGCCGCGCGCGCGACGGATCCGCATGAGCCCTCGATCGAAACAGCCTGAGGCCCACGCGGCATGTTCACCGAGAGGGTCCTTCGATGACCGGTGAGGTGTTCGTCTTTCCGACGTCCTTCGCCCAGCAGCGCCTGTGGTTCCTCGATCAGATGACCCCGGGGCTCACCGCCTACAACGTGCTGTCAGCCGTTGCCCTCTCGGACTCCGTCGACCGCCTTGTCCTCCAGCGCACCCTCGATGAGATCGCCCGTCGGCACGAGGCGCTCCGCACGACCTTCGACCTGGTCGATGGACGCCCCGTGCAGAGCGTCGGCCCGGCCCGTCCGATTCCGCTGGCGTTCGTCGACCTGACGCGCGTAGGCGCCGATCAGCGCGAGGAGGGCTACCGGCGCCTGGCCGCGGCGGAGGCCGAGCGGCCCTTTGACCTCCAGCGCGGGCCGCTCATCCGCGGGACTGTGGCAGCGGCGCCACCTCTCCGGACCCAGGCTCGAGTCGCAGCGGGCCTGGTGGAAGGACACCCTCGCCGGGGCCCCCGCCGTTCTGAACTTGCCCGCCGACCGGGCGCGTCCGGCGGTTCACAGCTTCCGCGGGGCGAGCCTGCCGTTCCGGATTCCGGCGTCCGTCATGGCCGGGCTCAAGCGGCGGTGTCAGCAGTCCCAGGCCACCCTGTTCATGGGGGCGCTGGCGGTGTTCGCGGCGCTGCTGCATCGCTACACGGGACAGGATGACATCGTCATCGGCACGCCGGTCGCCGGACGGGCCCACCCCTCCCTCGAGCACGTGGTCGGGCTCTTCGTGAACACGGTGGTCGTCCGGATCGATCTCTCCGGTGATCCGCTGTTCGTCGAGCTCCTCGCGCGCGTGCGCGAGGCGGCGATGAATGCCTACGCGCACCAGGAGATGCCTTTCGAGCAGCTCGTGGCCGACCTCGCCCCGGACCGGCGCCTGTCCCACTCGCCGCTGATCCAGGTGATGTTCACCCTGGACGCCGCCGACCCTCCCGGCGCGGCACCGGCGGGCGATGGTGGCGAGGTGGACGAGCTCGAGGTGGGACCCGCTGAGCCCGGCACTGCCAAGTTCGACCTGACGTTGGCCCTCGGCGAAGCGCCGGACGGCCTGCACGGCGTTCTCGAGTTCAACACCGACCTGTTCGACGAGAGGGCGATGGCCTGGCTCGTGCGGCACTACCATGCGTTGCTCGAGGCGGTGGTCGCCGACCACGATCGGCGTGTGTCGTCCCTGCCCATGCTGGCCGCCGGAGAGCGAGAGCTGATCACGACCGACTGGAACAGGTCGCACACCGACTACCCCGCGGATCAGACACTCCACGCTGTGTTCGATGCCGTGGCGGCGGAGCAGCCCGGCGCCGTCGCCATCGTCGACGGCGACCGGTCCCTTTCGTACGGCGCCCTGCGCGACCGCGCGGAACGACTGGCTTCGCGTCTGCGCGCTCTCGGGGTGAGGCGCGGGACCTTGGTCGGCGTGTGCGCGGAGCGCTCGCTGGAGCAGGTCATGGGCACGCTCGCCGTCGTGAAGGCGGGGGGCGCCTACGTGCCGCTGGATCCATCGTACCCGCGGGAGCGACTTCGGTTCATGATCGAGGACACGGACGTGCCGGTGATCCTCACCACGGGCGAGCTCGCCGGAAAGTTCGCGGATCTTCCGCCCAGGATCGTCCGCCTGGATGGCGGCGATGAGGAGCCCGGGACGCCTGCCGTCACCGCCGAGGCCCGCACCGACGGCGGCCCGGAGGATCTCGCGTACGTCATCTACACCTCAGGCTCCACCGGGCAGCCGAAAGGCGTGGTCGTGCCGCATCGAGCTGTCCTGCGGCTGGTCCAGAGCACCAACTACATCGATCTGCGGCCGGAGGACGTGGTCGCGCACGCGTCGAACGTGTCCTTCGACGCCGCGACCTTCGAGATGTGGGGCGCGCTGCTCAACGGCGCCCGGCTGGTGGTGATCCCGCGGGACGTGACCCTCTCGCCGCTCGACCTCGCCCGGCGCATCGCGGAAGAGCGGATCACCGCGATGTTCATCACGACTCCGCTCTTCCATCAGCTGGCCGCCGAGGCGCCGGAGGCGTTCGGAGGCGTACGGCACCTGCTGTTCGGCGGCGACGTCGCCGAGCCTCGCCTGGTCCGGGCGATCGTCCGCGCAGGCACGCCGCCGGCCCGGCTCGTCCACGTCTACGGGCCGACCGAGAACACCACGTTCACGACCTGGCACCTCGTCACCGATGTGCCCGAGGGCGCGCCGAGCGTGCCGATCGGGCGGCCCATCGCCAACACCGACGTCTACCTCCTGGACCGTGCCGGGGAGGTGGTCCCCATCGGCGTGCCCGGCGAAGTCTACGTCGGTGGCGACGGGCTCGCCCACGGCTATCTCGGGCGGCCCGAGCCGACGGCGGCGAGCTTCGTCCCGCACCCGTTTCGCGCGGACATCGGGACCCGCCTGTACCGCACCGGGGACCTGGGGCGCTATCGGCCCGACGGGGTCATCGAGTTCCTCGGGCGGATCGACGGGCAGGTGAAGATTCGAGGATTCCGCGTCGAGCCGGGCGAAGTGGAGGTGGCGCTCGGAGGGGCACCGGGCGTGCGCGAGGTGGCGGTGGTGCCGCGACAGGACGCGCGCGGAGATCGCCAGCTCGTCGCCTACGTGGTGGGCCATCCGGACGGTACGCCGTCGATCGGCGCCCTCCGGCATTATGCCCAGGAACGGCTCCCCGATTACATGGTCCCCGGCGCCTTCGTGCTCGTGCCCGGGCTTCCCCTGACCGCGAACGGCAAGATCGACCGCCGCGCGCTCCCGGAGGCCGCGGTCGGCCGGCCCGGCGAGGAAGCGCGCCACGTCGCCCCACAGACCGACGTGGAGCGGGCGATCGCCGGCATCTGGCAGGAGGTGCTCCGGGTCGAGCGGGTCGGACTCTACGACAATTTCTTCGACCTGGGCGGGCACTCGCTGCTTCTGGTCCGGGTGCTCGACCGCCTTCGACAAGCCCTGCCCGCCGAGCCCACGATGCTCGACCTGTTCCGCTATCCCACCGTGGCCGCGCTCGCCCGCCACCTCGGGCATGACATCGCCGAGAGCGGCCGGGCGCCGGTCCTTGGCGACGCGACGGACGAGGACGACTGGGCGGCGAGCGTGGCGGCGCGCGCCGCGATGCTCCGCGAGGCGATGCCGAGGCGGGTGACGGGAGCGGGCGAGGAGACGGTGGCCGGATCATGAGCGGCTCGCGCAC
>WNGB01002475.1_pt1 | contig 41705 bp, 44 predicted proteins | sample 5400681 | NCBI WGS metagenome assembly WNGB01 (sample SAMN13153367, study PRJNA577476) | soil metagenome | isolation source: 115 cm soil or saprolite under grassland replicate 2 | place: USA:California | collected 2016-06-15 | reverse complement strand
GCTGGCATCGCCGTATCCCGTCGTAAGTCAGGTGATTTCGCGCGGTCCTTAGACTCGCCCGCTCAGGGCGAGTCCCTCGCACGCCGGTTGCATCGACCGCCGCCGGAGGGACATCATGGTGAAGAAACTCGCGCCGCTGGCGCTGGCGCTCGGGCTGCTCGCAGGTTGTGTAACGGGTCACCCGCGTATCGCGGATCTCAAGTACAACCCCGGGAAGTACCAGAACCACTCGGTCACGGTCAACGGTGTCGTCACCAGTTCGTGGGGCGTGCCGATGGTGCCGTTCAAGCTCTACAAAGTGGATGACGGCACCGGCGAAGTCACGGTCGTGTCGCAGGGAAATCGCGCACCCACGAAAGGCGCGCGCGTCAGCGTGAAAGGGCGCGTCACCGAATTCGCGACCTTCGGAGGACAGTCGGTTGGACTGCATCTCCGCGAGGAGCACCTGAAGTTCAGGGGATACTGAATCAGCCGACGATTTTGACGGCAACCGCCGTCATGTCGTCGTTCGGCGGGAAGCCTTCGCGGAACGCCTCGACGGCGTCGAAGATCGCATCCACAGCGGCACGCGGCGTGAGCTGGCGAGACTGCTCGATCGTCGCGAGCAGGCGCGCGGAGCCGAATTCCTCACCATCCACGTTCATCGCCTCGTACACACCATCGCTGCAGAACACGAACAGATCGCCCGCATGCAGCGCGAAGGTAAGCTCGTCGTAGGTCGAGCCCTGGAATGACCCGAGCGGGACGCCGGGCAGTTCGATCTGCGTGACCCCTTCCGCCGACGCGCGAATCGGATAGGGCAACCCCGAGTTCGCGAGTGTCACAATGCGGCGCTTCAAATCGAAGATGGCGTAGCAGAGCGTGCAGTAGTACTCCTCGAGCTGACGCTGGTGCAGGATCGTGTTCACCGACGACAGCACGCTCGCGGGGCCGGAGCGATCGGGCAGGTAGCGACGGCGGAACGTGCGGCCGCGAACGAGCTCCGCGGCGAACACGCTGTAGAGCGCCGCCGGCACTCCTTTTCCCGAGACGTCGCCAACCGCGACCGCGAGCATGTTCGATTCGGGGGATAGAAAATCGTGGAAGTCTCCCCCGAGCTCGCGGGCGGGCGCAAAGCGGGCGCCGACGTCCACCCCTTTCATGCGCTTTGGCAGTCCGACCGGCAGCAGCGCCGCCTGCACGCGCTGCGCGAAGTGCAGCTCTTTCTCGAGACGAATCTCGTTGGCGCGGACGGTCTCGTACAGCCTGGCGTTCTCGATCGCGACGGCCGACTGGGCGGCGAGCAGCGTGAGGATCTCGACGTCGCGCTTGGTGAACGCGTCGAGCTCCGGACTCTCGAGATCCAGCACGCCGATGCAGCGATCCTTGAGCAGCAGCGGGATCGCAAGCTCGGATCGCACGTCGGCGACGACGTTGATGTAGCGCGGGTCCTGCGAAACGTCGGCGACCAGGACGGGCTCGCGGTGCAGTGCCGCGTATCCTACTAACCCCTCGCCGAGCGGAACGGCCCGCACGTGTCCGTGCTCGCCGTACTGGACGGCATGCTTGATCTGCAACTCCTGCCGCTCGTCATCGAGCAGCCAGATCCCGAAGGTTCGATAGTCGATCACGCGGCGCATCGCCTGCGCGATGCGCGCGAACAGCTCGTCGAGATCGAGCACCGCAGCGACGTCGCGGCCGATTTCGGCGAGCGTTTCGAAGGCGTCGGCGTCCGCGCGGCTGCGCTCGAACAGACGCGCGTTGACGATTCCGACGGCGACGTGCGCGGCGAACTGGCGAAGCAGTTCGACGTCGGACGTGGTGAACTGCTCTTTCCGGTGACTGAGAATGTTCAGCGCGCCGATCGGGCGCTTCTTATGCAGCAGCGGCACGACCAGTTCGGAGCACATCCCTGGAACGACTGCGACGTACCGCGGATCGGTTTCGACGTCGTTCACGAGCAGCGGCATCTGGCTCGCGACGGCCGCGCCGACCAGCCCCTGTCCCTGCTTCAACCGCATCGGCTCCGTTCGTTCCGGGTAGCCGACGGAGTACGCGACGCGGAGCTCCGCGCGCCGCTCCTCCAGCAAGTACACCGAGAAGGCGTCGAACTGAATGAGACGCGCGATCAGCTTGGGGATCTGGGCGACGAGTTCTTCGAAGTCGAGGACCGCGGCGACCTGCCGGCCCAGATCGATGAGCGTCGTGAGCATTTCCTGCTCACGCTGCGCGGTGGTGTCGGGACGCATTCGAACGTGTGATTTGATTATACTGGCAACTTCATGGAGGGCCTGAAACTCCCGCTCGACCACGCCGCGATCGAGCGGATCCTGCCGCATCGCTATCCGTTTCTGCTCGTCGATCGCATCACCGAGATCGAAGTCGACAAGCGGATAGTCGGGATCAAGAACGTCACGCTGAATGAGCGCTATCTGGCGCACCGCGATGGCGAGCTGCCGACGCTGCCGCCGACGATCCTGACTGAGGCAATCGCGCAGGTGGGCGCCATCCTGATTCTCGCGAAACCGGAGAACCGCCAGCGGCTGCCCTTCTTTGCCGGCATCGAGCGGGTCCGCTATCGCCGTCCCGTGCATCCGGGCGATGTCGTCGAGATCGAAGCGCTCGTCCGGCGGCTTCGCAGCCGGATGGGCGTCCTGCACGGCATCGCTCGCGTCAACGGCAAGATCGTCGTCGAGGGGACGATGACGTTCGCCCTGGGCCCGCGGCACGAGACGCCGGCGTCCTAGTGTCCTAGCGCGCGATCAGCACCACGCCACCAGCCTTCGCCGCGCGCGATCCCCACGTCGCCCACTGCGCGTCGGGGTGATAGAACCGCACGACATCCAGAACGGCCGGCAGCAGAATCAACAAGCCGACGTACGGCTCCTTCCATCGCAGCGACTCGGCCATGCCGCGAGTATCGCGCTCGACCGGGCCGGTCCGCGCGAACGCGGCGCCGGCGTAGCTCACCGACGCGATCACATTGAAGGCAAAGACGCCCTTGGTGAACGGCGCATGCTCGCGCCGCAGGTTCGGGCGTCGCGTCAGCAGCACTTCGTTCGTCGCTTCCTGCACCCAGAATCCTGCGGAGTCGATGATGAACTCCCGTCGTCGCGGAAGCCCGGAGTCGTGCGTAATCGCGAAGAACGGAAGCCCGTGAAACGAGACCTTCTTGATGCCGGGATTCGCGTGGAAGATCCCGTCGAAGAGAAGGTGCCCGCTTTCATGCGCGGCGAGTGCGATGGCGCCGCCACCGAGAAACGTCAAGGCAGAGGTAACGCGATGCTCACTAGTAGCAGAGGCGGAGCCAGATGAAGCGGTATCCTGCGCCCCAGAAACTCCCGCGGTAAGCAAGATTCCCGTAAACGCCTGCAGCAGAAGGACAAGCAATCGCCGAGATATAGAAGGGCTCGTGGCACAACGGTTGCTGTTGGGGGGGCCAGGAGTGTGAGCGATGCTTGAGACGATTGCCGTCATTCTGATCATCCTGTGGCTGCTCGGCATGGTCAGCGGCTATACGATGGGCAACTTCATCTACGTGCTCCTGGTCATCGCGATCGTGCTTTTCCTGGTGCGGTTGATCAGCGGCCGTCGCGTCTGAGCGTCTCCTACGCGCGATCGCACGATGGCGACACCGCCCAGGACCAGCGCGGCGGCGGCAGCCATGCGTGGCGTGAACGGCTCGCCGAGGATCGCCACGCCGAGCGCGACGGCGATAATCGGATTGATATACGCGTAGAGCGAGACCAGCGATACCGGCAGATGGCGGAGCGCGTAAGTGTACGCCACGAACCCGCCAATCGCGCCAACGGTCGAGAGATAGACGAAGGCGGCCGTGCTGCGTGGCGTGAACGATAGCGCGCTCCATTCACCCCGGGCAGTGCCGATCGCGAGCATCATGGCGCCGCCGGCGAGCATCTGCGCGGCAGTGGCGCTGAACACGTTGTCGGCGCGCGCGTGCCGCTTGGAATACGACGAGCCGATCGACCAGCCAAGGCAGGCCAGTTGCAGCGCAAGCATGCCGAGCACAAAGTTCCGTCCGCCAACGCCACCGTGCGTCAGCTCCGGCCAGATGAGGAGCACGATGCCGGAGAAGCCTAAAACGAGTCCGATCGCTGTCCGCCACGTCATACGCTCTCCGTCCGCACGAAACGCTTCGACGCCAGCCATCCAGAAGGGGGACGCCGCGACGACGACGGCGGTGAGTCCGCTCGGCACGTAGAGCTCCGCCCACACTACGCCACCGTTGCCGAGCACCAGCATCAGAAAGCCAAGGAGCAGCGCGCCGCGGAGCGCGGCCCCGCTCGGCATCCGCTCTCCGCGGATCGCCATGTAGATCGCAAGGCCGCCGCCCGCGACTGTCCATCGCAGTCCCGCCATGATCATCGGCGGCATCGACTCCAGGCTCACTCGAATCCCGAGATATGTCGTTCCCCAGATCAGGCAGACGGCGAACCACGCGATCAGCGCGAGCCGCCTCTCGCGCGCCGTGGCGGGCGTCATCGCACCGGCTCCATCCGATCGCGCACCGGCAGGCGCGGCGTCTCCTTCACCGTTTCGAGCACGATCGTCGTCCGCGTCGAGCGGACGCCGGGGATGCGCCCGAATCGATGGCGCAACAGTTGGCCGATGTGTTCCGCATCGCGCGCGCGCACCTTGAGCAGGTAGCAGTCGTCCCCCGCGACGTGATGGAGCTCGAGGACTTCAGGACACTGGGCCAGAGCCTGAGAAACGCTGTCGTCACCGGGCGCCTGTTCGCTGCGGACGGCGACGAAAGCCAGCATCGACTGGTCGAGCGCGCGGGGATCAACAAGCGCGCTATACCCGCGGATCACGCCGCGGCTTTCCAGCTTTCGGATTCGCTCCAGCACCGCCGAAGGTGCGAGTCCCACGACCCGCGCGACATCAGCCTGCGAGATGCGGGCGTTTTCCTGCAGAAGATCCAGTATTGCCGCGTCTATATCGTCGATCATTCTGTGTAAAGCCTCTTATACAGAATATACATCAGTTATTGGCCGAGGAAGCCAAACGGACCGCTTCCGAGCCATGTACCGCCGTCCACGGTCAGAATCTCCCCAGTAATGAACCCTGATTGCGGCGCGGCCAGGAAAGCGACCGCATCGGCGACTTCGTCCGGGCGCCCCCAGCGCTGGAGAGGAACCATGGCGGCGATCCGGTCGACCGCTGCCTGGTTCTTCCACAGCTTCTCGGCGGCACCGGGCGATCCTTCGATCGGGCCAGGTGCCACTGCGTTGACACGGATCTTGTGACGCGCCCATTCAGCGGCCAGCGTCTGCGTCATCGACATCACTCCGGCCTTCGCGGCGGCTGAATGGATCGTGCCGGGGCTACCCGTCCAGACGTAGTTTGCGAGGATCGACACGATCGAGCCTCCGCGCTTGCTCGCGATCATGTACTGCCCGGCGGCGCGCGAGCAGTAGAAGCTTCCGTTCAGAACGATCCCGATGACAGCGTTCCAGCCATTCGGCGACAGATCTTCGGCGCGGCAGATGAAATTGCCCGCCGCGTTGTTCACCAGGATGTCGAGGCCGCCGAAGTGCTTCACCGTGCGCTCGACCATCTCGTCGACCTGTTCGGGGATGCGGACGTCGACCTGAACGGCCAGTGCGTCGATGCCGCTCTCGCGCAGCGCGCCGCATCCTTGTTCGAGGTGCAGCGAATTCCGGCTGCCGATCGCGATCCGCGCGCCGAGCGTGCCGAGCCGGCGTGCGATGGCGAGACCGATGCCTGTGCCGCCGCCGGTAATGACCGCGACCTTGTCCTTTAGCAGGTCCTGCACGAACATAGACCGCAATTATCGGTGCTAAGATTGTGCGATGTCGAGCGCGGGCTCCGGACTGTCCGCGAACGTCGAGGCGTTCGCGCGGCTGTTCGAAGCGGTCCACGAGGGCGTTTACATCGGCGCGCTCGACGGGCTCACGACGAGCACCGTCTCGGCCAATCCCCATCTCAAATTGATGTTCGGCTTCGCGGCGGACACGCCCGAGAGGGATGTCCGTCCGTTCGAACCGGATCGCTTCGTCGATCCGCAGGCGCGCGATGGCTTCATCTCGCGGCTGCAGCGCGACGGGTCGGTGACGGACTACCTGCTTCGTCTGCGCCGCGCCGATCGCGTGGCGATCTGGGTCGAGGTCACGGCGCACGCCGAACCCCAGGACGGAGGCGCCACGCGCGTCGCAGCGCTGATTCGCGACGTCAGCGAGCGCAAGCGTCTCGAGGACCAGGCGCGCGATCTCTACCATCAGCTCCTGCAGGCGGAGAAGCTCGCCGCGCTCGGCCAGACGATCTCCGGTGTCGCTCACGAGTTGAACAATCCGCTCGCCACCATCCTCACCTGGGCGGAGCGCCTCTCGCAGCGTCCTGTGGACGACGACACGCGGCGGGGACTCGAGACGATCCTCAGTGAATCGGAACGCGCCGCGAAGATCGTACGTAACCTGCTGACGTTCGCGCGCAAGCGCCATACGACGCGCGCGATGGTGGACGTCAACCAGATCGTCCGCGAGACGCTCGCGCTGCGCTCGTACGAGCAGACGCTGGCGAATATCACGATCGTCGAAGCGCTTGCCGCCGGTCTCCCGCTCGCGTTTGCCGATCCGCACCAGTTTCAGCAGGTGCTCCTCAACCTGATCATCAACGCGGAGCAGGCGATGCTCAGCGCGAACGGCCGCGGGACGATCATCCTACGCACGTGGCAGGACGTCGACGCCGAATCCGTCGTCCTCGAAGTGAACGACGACGGGCCGGGTGTTCCGGAGGACGTGCAGCCGCGAATCTTCGATCCGTTTTTCACGACGAAGGAAGTCGGCAAGGGGACCGGGCTGGGACTGACGGTCGCCTATGCAATCATCCAGGAGCACGGCGGCCGGATCACGGTGAAATCCGAGCCGGGCGCGGGCGCATCGTTCTTCGTATCGCTCCCCGTCAGCGATGCGCCGGTGAAGCCCGCGCTGCCGAAAGAGGTGGAGCGCCAGGATGTCGGCGCGGGAGCGGTAGTGCTGGTTGTGGAGGATGAAGCGCCGCTTGCGGCCGCCGTCGCGGAGTCGTTGCGCGATGCCGGGTTCGCCGTCGATCGCGCCGGCGACGGCGAAGAGGCGCTCGCCCGCGTCAAGGACCGCGTCTACGATCTAATCGTGTGCGACCTGAAAATGCCGCGCGTGGACGGGATGATGTTCTTCCGGATGCTGGAACGCGATCACCCCGATGCCGCGCGCCGCATCCTGTTTGTGACAGGAGATGTCGCGGGCACCGAGGCGGAACGATTTCTCGAAGAGACCGGCTGCCGCTGGCTCGCGAAGCCGTTCAGGCTCCGCGACCTCCTGCGCACCGCGAAAGAGATGATTTCATAGGCACGCGCCGTTTCGACTCGGCTTTCGCCGCGGCCTTCTTGTATGGAAGGACGACCGCCGGAGCTTCCGGCCGCGCACCCTCCTCGCCGGCCGCCTTCGCCATCTTCACGCGGTTCATCGTCTGCTGGAACGAGAGGATCGCGGGGCGCAGCGCCCTCGCCGCTTCCTCCATCGAGCAGTCGGCGCCGAGCGTTTTCTTCAGGCGCTGGATCGCCCGCGCGTGCAGCTGCGAGACGCGCGATTCGTTGACGCCGATTTCCGCGCCGATCTGCTTCATCGTCGCTTCCGCGTAGTAATAGAGGCCGATCACCTTGCGTTCGCGCGGCGGAAGCGACGCGATGGCGGCGCGGACACGGTTGCGCACCTCGAGCTCCTCGTACGCGCGGTCCGGCGCGACGGGCTCGGACGGGACGAGCGCCGGCGGAAGCGTCGAGCCGTCAACGTTGTCGCCCGCAGACAGCGGCGATGTTGATTCGATCGTGTTGATGCGAACGATGGTGCGGCTGAGGCGCGTTTCGTCGGAGCCGACCCGCGCAGCGAGATCCGCGAGTGATGGTTCGGCGCCGAGCTCGCGGCGCAGCTCTTCGCGCGCCGCTTCGAGCTCGCGGCGCTGCCGGCGCACACCGCGCGGCCACGCGTCGCGGCGCAGCGCGTCGATCATCGCCCCGCGCACGCGACGCTCGGCGAATGTCTCGAATTTGATGCCGCGCGCTTCGTCGAAGCGGAAGGCCGCGTCGATCAATCCGAGCATGCCGTCCTGTACGAGATCGCCCAGCTCGATGGAATGCGGCATCGACGACGCGACACGCCGCGCGAGCGATTCCACGAACGGAAGACCGGCGGCGATTCGGGCACGCTGACTGGCGACGAGAGGCTGACGCTGCATCTTGGCTCCTTTGGGGTTCTGTCCGCCCGCCGGCGCGTTCCGCGACGGCAGGCGGAAGAGCTCAAGGGCAACGGTGATACCACCTCTGAAGCGAATCAAAGGCGAATGCGGTGTGGGTCAGCTAACCTGCTGGTGTAGAAGCAGTTATTTCCGTGCCGCGATGTGCAGGCGTGTGAAAGGCGCGGCAGGATCGTCATGGATTTGACGGCCTGCGGGGCCGATTTGACGGTAATTTGACGCTTTAGCGGAGGCGAAGCCGAAGTTCGCGTGCCGTGGTCATCGCGTCGAGAACGCTGGCCACGACCTGGGCGGCGCGCGCGCGTCCCATCTCGTCGGCGGACTTTGCCTCGAGCAGTTCGGCGTTGGCGAGGATGATTCCGAGCTGGTTGTTCAAGCGGTGGAACAGCAGGCCGAGATCGTCCGTGTGTTCGTCGCCGGACTTGCGGGAACGATCATTGGCGGCGGGCATCATGAGGCTTCTTTGCGCGTCAGTTCCCCCGACCGTCCCGGCTCGCGCCAGAGCGTATCCACGAAAATGCGGACCGACCCGCCGGCGGTGCGGATGTATTCCACTTTCCCGCTGGCGATCCAGTTGTAGATGGTGCGGCGGCTGACCCCGACCAGCTCGCACGCCTTCATGATTGAAATCGTCTTGCGATCCATCATCGTTATTGGCTCTTCGGGGGTGTTATCGGAATGGCCGGCGCGCGCCTGTAGGGTCGCCGCGCACTGTTTCATTGACCCGCAGGATGGCGGGTGTCAAAATACCGCCGCCGCAGTAAATGCCTGATAACGCGAAACATCTGCTTCTCGTGGACGACGAGGCGCCGCTCCGGGAAGCGATCGCGGAGCGCCTCGCGGATCACGGCTTCGTCGTGGAGCAGGCGGCCAACGGCGAAGACGCGCTCACGCGTCTCGCGGAATTCGCGTTCGACGTCATCATTACCGACCTTCGCCTGCCCGGCGTCGACGGCCGCGCGGTGCTCGAAGCCGCGCTCGAGCGCTACCCCGAGATCATCGCGATCATCATCACGGGATTCGGCACGGTGAAAGACGCCGTCAACGCGATCAAGCAGGGCGCCGCGGACTTCATCACGAAGCCGTTTCAGTTCGATGCGCTGCTGCACGTGCTCAATTCCGCGCTCGAACAGCGGCGTCTCCGTTCAGAGAACGCGTACCTTCGCTCGCAGCTCGAAGAGCGATATCGCATCGACGGCCTCGTCGGTCGCAGCCGCGCCATTCGCGATCTCTCGCAGCTGCTCGAGACGGTTGCCGCGACCGCCAGCACCGTGCTGATCACCGGCGAAACGGGTACGGGCAAGGAACTCGCCGCGCGCGCGATTCACCACAGCAGCCCGCGTCGCAACAATCGGTTCGTGGCCATCAACTGCAGCGCGATTCCCGAGACGCTCCTCGAGGCGGAGCTGTTTGGCCACGCCCGCGGCGCATTCACCGGCGCGGTGGGCACACGCCAGGGACGCCTCGAGCAGGCGCACAAGGGGACGCTCTTCCTCGACGAAGTGGGGACGATGAGCCCGGCGCTGCAGGCGAAGCTGCTGCGCGTGCTGCAGGAGCGCGAATTCGAACGCGTCGGCGACGCGCACACGATCAAGATTGATGTCCGCATCATCGCGGCCACGCACTCCGATCTCACGAAGATGGTCGGCGAGGGGACGTTCCGCGAGGACCTGTTCTATCGTCTGAACGTGATCCCCGTCCAGTTACCGCCGCTCCGCGATCGCCGCGACGACATTCCGCTCCTCGTCCAGCACTTCCTGCAGAAGCTCGGCGCCGAACAGATCCCACCGCGTATCGCGACGATGTCGCAGGAAGCGCTCCGCCGGCTGATGTCGTACCCCTGGCCCGGCAACGTGCGTCAGCTGGAGAACGTCGTCGAACGCGCGCTCGCGTTCAGTCACGGCCGCTCGCAGATCGACGTCGCGGACCTGGGGCCCGACATCCAGAACCTTCCCGCCGCGCAGGAAGGGATGCCGTGGTTTCCCGATGAAGGGCTCGACTTGGAGCGCTACATCGAAGGGGTGGAGCTGACGCTGATCAAGCGCTCGCTGGAGCGGACGCAGGGCAACAAGGTACAGGCCGCCCGCCTCTTGAACCTGAAACGCACGACGCTGATCGAAAAGTTGAAGCGCCTCGAGCGCGCACGGCCGGAACACTAAGTAAGTGCCCCGTCCCGGTGGTTCGCGACATAATTCGCGGACGGGGCATCCCGCCTCGCGGCGTTGCTCCTCGCTCAGATACTCCCGGTATCCTCGCTCGTCGCGCCTTGCGATCCGGACGCCGCGGCCGGGACTTATGCCACGATCCACTGGGACCGGACACTAAATGCCGCCACGATTCAACTACTGGACGATCATCTTCGGCAACCAGCCCACGTCGTTTCGCGCGGCGACGCGCGAAGAGCTGCTGCCCACGTTCAACCAGATCCAGGCGAAGCACCCCGACGCCGTGATGATGTGGTTCGCGAGCGGCCGCCTCTGGCGATCCGAGGAAGAAGCGCGCGAGGCCCGCTTTCGCCAGCGCGAAGAACGCCAGCGCAGCCGTCCGCGCCACGATCGTCCGCGTGGTCCGCGCCCCGATCGTCCGCGCGATGCGCGTGCTCCGCGGCAAGAGGATCAGCGTGGGCCGCGCGGGCCGCGGCCCGATCGTCCGCGTGATGCGCGTGCTCCGGGGCCGGATCGTCCGCGCGATGCGCGTGCTCCGCGGCAAGAGGATCCACGTGGTCCGCGTGAGCCGCGGCAAGAGGATCAGCGTAGCCCGCGCGGTCCGCGCCAAGACGATCGGCGTGGCCCGCATGGCCCGCGGCCCGATCGTCCGCGTGATGCGCGTGCTCCGGGGCCGGATCGTCCGCGTGATTTGCGTGGTCCGCGGCAAGAGGATCAGCGTAGCCCGCGCGGTCCGCGCCAAGACGATCGGCGTGGTCCGCATGGCCCCCGGCCCGATCGTCCGCGTGATTCGCGTGGTCCGCGGCAAGAGGAGCCGCGTGGCCCGCGCGGTCCCCAAGATGATCAGCGTGCTCCGCGGCCAAAGCCCCGCGGCCGCGACTGGCGGCCGGGTGGCGAACACAAGGATCCGCGGGACCGCTTCAAGGTCCCGCGCGACGTGAAGCGCGCCCGCTTCAAGTCAAACGCGCGGCGCGATCGCATGCATCCGCGCCCGCGACCGCCGTACAAGAAGAAGGACGAGGAGTGATCGCACACATCGTCCTGCTCCAGCCGCGGCCGGACCTGACCGAGATCCAGCGCGCGGTGGCGCTCGAGGCTGTCGCGCGCGCCGCGGATGATGTGCCGGAGATCCGCCGCTTCCGGCTCGGACGCCGCGTGAAACACGGGCTCCCCGGTTACGAGCAGCTGATGCCCCAGGACTTCGAGTTTGCGCTGATCATCGAGTTCGACGACGTCGAGGCGCTCACACGTTATCTGCAGGCGCCGGCGCACGGTGCCCTCGGCGAGCTCTTCTATACGGCCACTTCCGCGGCGCTCGCCTACGACTATCAGTTCGAGTAAGTCGTCTGTCCGAAGCGCCCAAGACTTCCGCCTAACGGCGGCAGCTACACCCTCGCACCCCTGTACGCTTCCGCCTTTAGGCGGAAGTCTGGCGAACCCCGTACTCGTAGCTTCCCGCCGTTAGGCGGAAGTCTGAGCGCACCCCACCCCACACCTGTGGCTCCCGCCTTTAGGGGAAGTCTGGACGCACCACTCGCACTTGTGGCTTCCGCCTTTAGGCGGAAGTCTCGACGCCCCTGTATTGGTAGCTTCCGCCTTTAGGCGGAAGTCGGCGCACCCTGGCGCAGACGTGTGCCAATTGCGCTCGGTGGCACACGTCGAGCCCTGCGCCACAAGGGACACAACTCTAATCATTTCAGCAGTTTCGCTAGCGTTGGCCCCTTGGCATCTCCTGCGCACTAGGAGAGTGCGGCGCGCGATGGTGCGCGCCTCTAGAAAGGGTCCAAACATGTTCCGTCGCGTCGCCGCCCTCACCGTGATGTTCCTGACCGCCACTTCGCTGACCGTGTTCGCGTCGGAAACCGCAGTGGCCGGAACGCCGCTGAAGTCGGCGGTCGCGCGTGCCGCCAAGGACGCTGACCCCGCGCTCGCCTCCTGGGCGGTGCTCGAATCCTCTTCGAAGCGGCCCGCGACGTTGACGACGCTTTATGCCACCTACGGTGTTGTGCAGGCGCTCGACATCGTTTCCACGCGCCGCGCGCTCGCTGCAGGCGCGAACGAACGCAACCCGCTGATGGGCGGCGGACATTTTGGAACGATGATCGCCGTCAAGGCCGCGACGGGAGCCTCAACGATCTTTTTCGCCGAGCGCATGTGGAAGAAGAACAAGGTTGGCGCGATCGTGATGATGGTTGCGCTGAACGGCGCAAGCGCCGCGATTGCGGCTCACAATCAGCACAACGCGCGCCGCTGATTACGGCCGCGGTTTACGCGGAGTACGCGGCGAGTTGGAAAAAGTCGGCCACGATGTCGCGGAGGTGGTCGATCGACTCGGCGCTGTTGATCGCGATGCGAAGGTGAGAGCCGTTATCGAGGCCCTTCGTATACCAGGAGTTGAGCGCGCGGAGTTTGTTGATAACCCACTTGTGGTGACCTCGCGCCACTGCGGTCCGCTCGGCTGTCGGGCAGGATGCGATCGCAGCCGGGCTGAGCGCAGAGGGCGGCGTGGGCGCGACGTGGCGGAATCCTTCGGCTTCGCCGGTACGCTCGTGAAGAAGAAGATCGATGTATTCGAGCAGAAACTGGCCGCGTTCGGCCGGGCTGATCTCGCGGGGACGCTCACCGCGGGCAATCGCGGCGGCCTGTTCAAAGATCCACGGATTGCGAAGCGCGCCCCGCCCGACGAGCACACCCGCGACGCGGCCGTCCTGGAGCTTCTGCACGAGCTGCGACGGCTCAACGCAATCGCCGCTGCCGAATACCGGGATCGTCAGCGCGCCGGCCACGCGACTAATCAAATCCCAGTCAGACGATCCTGAGTAGGACTGCGCGGCCGTCCGGCCGTGCACGGCGATCGCGGCGGCCCCCGCATCCTGCATGCGACGGGCGAGTTCCGGTGCATTGATTTCCTGATCGTTCCATCCGGCGCGCATTTTCACGGTAACGGGAATCTTCACCGCTTTCGCCATCGCACTGACGACCGCTTGCGCGTGCTCCGGTTCCCGCATCAGACTGCAGCCTGCGTTGTGCTTGGCAATCTTCGGAACGGGACATCCCATGTTCACGTCCACCATGTCCGCGCCCATGCCTTCGACGATTTGCGCCGCGTGCGCCATCTTCTCGGGATCGCCGCCGAAGATCTGGATCGAGACCGGCCGTTCCTCCTCGGTGTACTCGGCGTAGTCCAGCGTCCGGTCGATACCGCGTACCAGCCCCTCGGAACTCACCATCTCGCTGATGACCAGGCCGCACCCGCCGCGGCGCTTCACGAGGCGCCGGAACGCCGTGTCGGTCATGCCCGCCATCGGGGCAAGCGCGAAAGGCTGCTCGAGATTGATTGAGCCGATCTTCATGTTCAGTACGCTTTGACGTCCGCCGCGTCCACTTCCACGCTGACTGCCTGGCCGATGAGATCGACGGAGAGGATCAGGCGCGCGTGCGCGCCCTTCCGCACCAGCCGTCCGACGACCCCCTTCAACGGCCCGTGCGTGACTTCCACCATCATCCCTTCACGAATCAGGGGACACGGATCGAACTGCAGATCGCTCTCGACGAGACGCCGGATGCCATCGATCTCATGCTCGGGAATCGCGACGATCTCGCCGTCGAACGAGACAATGTTGACGACGCCGATGCATTTGAGGACGGGAAGCCGATCGGCACCGTCAAATCGGGCGAAGCAGTAACCGGGGAACAGCGGCCAGTCGATCTGCTTCTTGCGATCCTTCCAGCGGCTCCACTTGGTGATCGTCGGCAGGAATGCTTCGAGACCCTTCCGTTCGAGCTGCTCGCGCACGACCTGCTCGTGGCGCGATCGTGTCCAGATGGCGTACCACGCGGGACCCACAGACACTAGACGCCGCCCGTCGGCTCCGCGGCGATCTGCTTCTCGTACGCCTTCTTGAGCTCTTCGTTTTTCCACTCGATGATCGCCTGGGTGCGCAGCCGCGCGAGGAACTTCCGCATCTCGGTCTGCGTGCGCGCCGCGGCAACCTTGTCGGCGATGAGATCGCGGACGGAGTCGAACGGCTGGACTGCCGCGGTCTTCATCGTCTCCAGCTTGAACAGCTGATAGCCCTTCTGCACACGAAGCGGCTCGGTGATATCCCCCTGCTTCATTTTGTCCACGAGCTGTTGCAGCTGCGGGGACATGTCCGTACGCGCGAAGGGGCCGATCAGGCCGCCGTTCGCCTTCGTCGGTGAATCGGACAGCTCGGTGGCCAGTTTCGCAAAGTCCTCCCCCTTCATCGCGCGCGCGCGAATGCCGGCAATCTTCTTCTGCGCCTCGTCGTCTTTTGCGACGTTGACGCCTCCCTCGGATGCGGGGACCTCCACGAGGATTTCGCGCAGGGTGATCGATGTCGGGTCGGTGAATTCGTCGGGATGGCGGGCGTAGTACTGGCGCGCTTCTTCTTCGGTGATATTCAGCTTCGATCCGACTTCCTGGCGCTGGACCTGCTCGATCAGCATCTGGCGCTCCAGCTGCTTCCGCAGATCCTCCATAGTCATGTTCTCCTGCGCGAGCGCGGCCTGGAACTTCGCATCGTCCTGGAGATTCTGTTCTTTGCGGATGTTCGCGACAATCTGCTTGAACTGGTCGTCCCCCAGACGAAGTCCGAGCTCGCGGCCGCGCTGGAGGAGCAGCAGCTCGTCGACCGCGTTGACGAGCAGTTGCGGCGTGACTTCGGCGAGCATCTTCTTCAGCGTCTCGTCGTTCTTCATCGCTTCCTGATCGACCTGCCCCTGCATCTTCTGCCGCAGGACCGCGACCTGCCGCTGCTCGAGTTCGGTCTTGGTGATGATGTCGCCGTTCACCTTCACGAGGACCTGTTCGAAGATGTCCGCCTGGATCGGCGCCACGGCTGCCGCTGAAACGAGAATCGCCGCCGCGAGAAGCTGTTTCTTCATTATTTTCAATATTTTAGCGTATCCGAACACCCTCGCTCAAGTCCCGGAGGAGGCCGGAAACCCGGCTGAAAACTCCCCCTTCGGCCCGTGGGTCCTCCTTCACAGGCTTCAGGATCTCGTCCCTCGTGAAGCCGGCCGTGACCTCGCCGGCCGTCGCTCGGGCGGTCCACCAGGATCTGGAGCGCGAAGGGCCGATCTTGCCGATGACCTTCATGTCCAGGCGCAGCGTCGCCGGCGGCGTCAGCTGCAGGTCTTTGCGCTGCTGAACGATCTTGAACAGCCACGTCGGATCGAGTCTGGCCTCGGGCCTGAACTTTAAGACGACCAGCTGCCCTTCGCGGTCGATGGATTCAATGCCGATACGGTCCGCCAGGACGCGGATAAAGGCGTATTCGGCAAGATTTTCGATCGAAGGGGGCGGCGGACCGTAGCGATCGCGCACTTCCTCGATGACCTTCTGGAGCTCGGCCTCTGTCCGCACGCCAGCCATCCGCCGGTAGATGGTGAGGCGCTGGTTCATGTCGGGGATGTACGTTTCGTCGATGCGCAGGTCCACGCGCAGGTTGACGTTCGCGCGGATCTCGTCCTCGATCTCCTCCCCCTTCAACTCCTTGATCGTCTGCTCGAGAAGTTTCATGTACATGTCGAAGCCGACCGCCTCGATCTGACCGCTCTGCTCGCCGCCGAGCAGGTTGCCGGCGCCGCGGATCTCGAGATCGAGCGCCGCGACGCGGAAGCCGCTGCCGAGATCGCTGAATTCCCGGATGGCGGCCAGGCGCTTCTTCGCGACCGGCGACAGGTTGTCTTCGGGAGGAATCAGCAGGTATGCATACGCGCGGCGATCGGACCGGCCGACGCGCCCGCGCAGCTGATAGAGCTGCGACAGCCCGTATCGATCGGCGCGGTTGATGATCATCGTGTTCGCGTTCGGAATGTCGAGGCCGTTCTCGATGATGGTCGTCGCCAGCAGGACGTCGAACCTGTGCGCCATGAAATCGACCATCACCTTTTCGAGGTCGTCCTCACCCATCTGTCCGTGGCCGACGGCGATCTTCGCGGCCGGCACGAGACGGTGGAGCAGGTCCGCCATCGAGTCGATGGACTCGACGCGGTTGTGCACGAAGAACACTTGCCCGCCACGCTCCATTTCGTTTCCGATCGCGCGCCGCATCACTTCCTGGTCGAACTTCACGACGTTCGTCTGGATCGACAACCGGTCCTTCGGCGGCGTCTCGATGATCGACATGTCGCGGATTCCGGCGAGCGACATGTTCAGCGTCCGTGGAATCGGCGTCGCCGTCATCGTCAGGACGTCGACGCGCTTCTTCAGCTGCTTGATTTTTTCCTTATGCGCGACGCCGAAGCGCTGCTCCTCGTCCACGATGAGCAGGCCGAGATCGCGGAACTTCAGGTCCTTCGACAGCAGCCGATGCGTGCCGACGATGATTTCGACCTTTCCGGCCTCGAGATCGTCGAGCGTCACTTTCTGTTCCGCTTTGCTTCGGAAGCGGCTGACCATGTCGATCCGCACCGGGAACGCCGCGAAACGGTCTTTCAACGTCTTCTCGTGCTGGAACGTGAGAACCGTCGTCGGGGCGAGGAACGCGACCTGCTTGCCGTCCATCACGGCCTTGAACGCCGCTCGCATCGCGACCTCGGTCTTGCCGTAGCCGACGTCGCCGCACAGCAGCCGGTCCATCGGCGTTGGCGATTCCATGTCGCGCTTGATGTCGTCGACCGCGTTCCTCTGGTCGACCGTGAGCTCCCATTCGAAGGCGTCCTCGAACTCCTGCTGCCAGTGGCTGTCGGCGCTGAACGCGTGGCCGGAAACGGCCTTGCGCGAGGCGTAGAGCTTCAGCAGCTCCTCGGCCATGTCGCGCATCGCCTTCTTGACGCGCGTCTTTGCCTTTTCCCAGCTGGTGCCGCCAAGTTTGTCGAGCGCGGGACGCGACGCACCGGTGTACTTCTGGACGAGATCCAGGCGCTCGACCGGGACGAAGAGCTTGTCTTCTCCCGCGTAGCGGAGCTCCATGAACTCCTGCGTGTCGAGTCCGACGGAAATCTTCTTCAGACCGACGAAGACGCCAATGCCGTTGTCGACATGGACGACAAGGTCCCCGACCTTGAGATCGCGGAAATCCGAAAGAAACGTCTTTGCCGCCGAGCGCCGCTTCTCGTGGGTGACGCGTTCCTCGTCAAAGACGTCCGTTTCCGCCCACAGCTGCAGCCCGGCCTCGGGAAGGCGGAAGCCTTTCGACAGGTGCCCGACGGCCACCAGCACCGCCGCGGAATGCGCGTCTTCACCGCGATCGATCGGCGCGGCGGGGACCTGGTAATCCGCGAGCATTTCGATCACGCGCTCCGCTCGTCCCTGCGAGTGGGCGACAAAGACGACGGTTTCTGCCGTCTGTCTCGCGTTGCGCAGCTCTGCGACCCAGTCGGGCACCCGACCCGACAACTCCATTGCCGGCTGCGTCGCGATGTGCCGAACCTCGTCCTCCGTTCCGAGGGCAAGCGTCTCGAGCGATGTCGCGCTGTTCAGCGCCGGTTCGATCTCTTCCCAGGAAATGACGAGGGAGTCCGGCGCCGGCGCGCGCTGGTTCTTTCGAGCTGCTTCCGCGTAGCTCGCCTCGATGTGCTCGCGCTGCTTGACAAGCGCGGCGCGCACTTCGTCCGGTTCGGACACGAGGATCGTCGGCTGCACGTCTGTGAGGTAATCAACGATCGTGGCGGAACGATTGGGAACATCCTCGTCCAGCAGAAGTTCCTGCAGCGGAACGACGTGCGCCTGATCGATCGGCTCGATCGACCGCTGCGTCCCCGGCTCGTAGGTTCGCAGTGATTCGATGTTGTCCCCGATGAACTCCAGCCGAATCGGCTGCCGGGCGCCGGCCGGATAGAAATCCACGACACCGCCGCGCACGGAAAATTCCCCCGGTTCATCGGTCGGATCCTGCCGCGTGTAGCCTGCATTCGCGAGCCTGTCGCCCAGATCGATCGGCGAAATTTCATCGCCCGGCCGCAGCGTGAAGCCTGTCTCCCTGAACCGCGCCGGAGGTGTCAGTCGCGGCAACAGCGATGGGGCGGACGCGACGACCAGGCGTGCGGTGCCCACGCTCAGCGCATGCAGCGCACCGGCGCGCGCCGATGCAATGTCGAAGTGCGGCGAGAGGCCGCGGTAGGGATCAATTTCGTGCGAGGGAAACGCCACGACAGCGTGCGCCGCGTCGGCGTCCGAGATGCCTTCGAGCGCGGCGAGGAAGAACCGCGCGTCCGACGTCAGCTGTTCGACGTCGGCGTCGGTGGGAACCACGACGACAACACGGTCGCGTCCAACGGCCGCGGCTGCAAAGAACGCCTTTGCCGCAGCCGTGAGCCCGCTGACGCCGCGCCCGGACACACCGAGACCAAGGCGGCCGGCAGCGGTCTTCAGCAAGGCGCGCAGCGTCAGCGAAATAGATGTCGAGGAACTCATTGTCGGGATTCCGGAGCTTCCGGAACCTTCAATTATCGCAGACTTCCGCCTGAAGGCGGAAGCTACTAAGCTGAAGGCGGAAGCTACTAAGCAACTCTGGGTGGCTTCCGGCCTTAGCCGGAAGGATCGAGCTCTTTCGATCGATGAGCGCTGTGATCGCTTGTAGCTTCCGGCTTTAGCCGGACGACTTCGCTCTTTCGATCAGCGCCGTTGTCGAATAGCCCGTCTCGACCGGCTCGAGTATGACTCGCCCGCCACGCGCCTCGACGGTATCGCGACCGACAATTTGATCCGCAGGCCAGTCCGCGCCCTTGACGAGAACTTCCGGCTGGACGCATTTGATGATGTCCGCCGGCGTCTCGTCGTCGAAGATTGCGACCGCGTCGACGCAGTCGAGCGCCGCGAGCACTTCCGCGCGCTCCCCTTCGGGATTAATCGGGCGACCCGGTCCTTTGTTCCGGCGCACCGAGGCATCTGAATTCAAGCCCACTATCAGAAGATCGCCGTGCCGCCGCGCGGCCTGCAGGTACCGCAGGTGGCCGGGATGAAGAATGTCGAAGACGCCGTTCGTGAAGACAATCCGGCGTCCCGCTGCGCGGGCGTCGCGGACGAAGGCGTCCAGGGCCGCGGCGTCAACTACGCGGCACATCTTTAAACTTCACGTCGCCGGAAAAGCGCCACGAGTGGCGCGGGCGATAAATGCCGACATCCTTGACGCGCGACTTCACCCGGAACGTGTGCAGCAACCGGTGGTAGTCGTACGGATATCCGTCGATTTTGTGGATGGCCACATCGACTTTGTAGGTGCCCTCGACGAGATCGAGCGATTCGATCGTGAACGTCGCCTCGCTGTCGCCGGAGATCGATTCGGGCGCCAGCTCCTCGATGTAGGTGTTCGTGCCGTAGCAGCAGGTGCCGTCCGCGTTGAAGATACCGATGCCGACGACGAAGTCGTCGACCGGCAATGGCGCGCGCATCCGGATCTTCACGTCCAGGCGCTCGCCGGAGTGGAACACGTGGCCAGGCTGCGCGTCGGCGCCGATGAAATCGACGTGCGTTATTTCGATCTCGCGGGAGCCCCAGCGTCCCTCCGCCGCGCGGAACATGTCCCCTTCCGCGCTTCCAGTCTCGACGGGATTATCGGGCAGCACGGCGGATGCGGGTTCGTCCGGCGACACAATCACGGCGTTCGCGCCGTCGCGCGCCTTGGCATCCGTCGCCGCAAGCTCCTGTTCTTCGCGCCGCTCGACGTCGGTCACGTAGGCGCCGACGATGCGTTTCGGATCGCCGGAGCCTTTGATGCGGCCGGCGTCCAGCCAAAGCGCCTCGTCGCAGAACCGCTCGACCATGCCCAGGGAATGCGTCACGAGCAGGATCGTTTTGCCGCGACGTTTGAACTCGGCGAATTTGTCGAGGCACTTGTGGGTGAAGCCCTCATCGCCGACCGCCAGGACTTCGTCGACGAGCAGAATTTCCGGGTCGACGTGGATCGCAACCGCGAAGCCGAGGCGCATGTACATGCCGGAGGAGTAGGTCTTGACCGGCGCGTCGATGAAGTCCCGCATCTCCGCGAACTCGACGATGTCGTCGAACCGCTCCGTCACTTCGCGCTTGCTCAGCCCGAGCATGATCCCATTGATGAAGACGTTCTCTCGCCCGGAGATCTCCGGATGGAATCCCGCGCCAAGCTCGATCAGAGCGGAAATACGGCCGTTGACCTTCACCGTTCCTGATGACGGCTTGGTGATTCCGGCGACGAGTTTCAAGAGGGTGCTCTTGCCGGAACCGTTCCTGCCGATCACGCCGAGCGTACGTCCCTTCGGCACTGTCAGGCTGATGTCGTTGAGCGCGGTGAACGTTTCATCTGGCCTGAGGTTCTTGATCAGGCTTCGTGAGAGGAGGGCGCTCTTCAGTGTCGCGAACTGCTTGCGATGGCTGAAGCGGCGGTAAATCTTCGAGACGCGCGAGACTTCAATCGCCTCCATCACACCTCCTCGGCGAATGTGTCCCGCAGGCGGTCGAACACGAAGTAGCAGAACAGAAAGAAAACGACCGCGATCGCGGCGAGCAGCAACAGCCACTTCAAATGACCGACCGGACCTTCGAAGAAGAGTATCTCCTGATACGTGATCGCGAGATGGCTGAAGGGATTGAGCTTCAGCAGCTTCCCTTGCCACGCATTTTCAGGGAACAGGAAGTACGGATAAATAATCGGCGTCGCGAAAAACCAGAACGTGAGCAGGTTCGACAGGATGTCGCGAATGTCGCGGAAATGAACCGTCAACGCCGACAGCAGGAGCGCAAACGCCGTGGTCAGGATCAGCTGCACGAGGACCACGAGCGGGAACACGGCGAGCTCGCTCGCGTGCAGCGGGCGCTGATAGTAGATGAGAAAGCCCGCGAGCACGACCAGGCCGAACAGGAAATGAATCATGTTGGCAAGCACCGTCACGATCGGGAGCACTTCCGCCGGGAACAGGACCTTCTTTATCAGGTTGCCGCCGGAGATCAGCACGCCGGCCGATTCATTCAGCGACGACGCAAACCACGTCCACGGCAGGATGCCGCAGAACATGAAGAGGGGATACGGCACGATGCGCCGGTCCTGCGATCCCACCATCACGTAGCTGAACACGAACGAGTACACGAGAAGCAGAAGCAGCGGATTGATGAAGGACCAGAAGAATCCGAGGACCGATCCGCGGTAGCGGGCTTTCAGCTCGCGCGCGACCAGGCTCTGAATGAGACCCCGATAGCGTGGGAGCTGCGCGAGGTTATGGAGCATCGCTGCCGACGACTTCGAGAACGAGCACGGTGATGTTATCCGGGCCGCCCCCCTCGTTCGCCGCCACGATCAGCCGATCGCAGATCGCCTCGAGACCATCGGTCGATGACAGGATTTTCGCAATCGCATCGTGCGGAACGACGCCGGAGAGACCATCGGAGCACAGCAGGAAGCGGTCCCCTTTTCCCGGCTTCAGTTCCACCGTGTCGATTTCCGGGTCGCTTCCGCCGGACAGCGCGCGGGTGACCACGTTGCGCCACGGATGCTGCCGCGCCGCGCTCGCGGTCATCGTCCCGGCGCGCACCTGCTCTTCAACCCATGAATGATCGTTGGTGATTTGCTCGAGGGCACCGGCGCGCAGCGCGTAGACGCGGCTGTCGCCGACATGGCCGACGCACGCGGTGTTTTTTCCCGCGAGCACCGCCGATGCGGTGGTGGCCATCCCTCGCAGATCCGCGGAATCGGCCATCGCGTTCGCGATCTGGCGGTTCGCCAGTCTGAACGCGGCTTTCAAACGATTGCCTTCGAGGCTGATCGCCGGTTCAAACGGAAACGGCCACGTGCGATTCTTGTCCGCGCCGGCTGTGTCCGTGATGAACGTTTCGATGGTTTCGATGGCGACGCGGGATGCGACCTCGCCGGCAACGTGCCCGCCCATCCCGTCGGCGACAACGTACAGCCCGAGATCCGGACGCGTACAGTAACTATCTTCGTTGCTGCTTCTACGGAGACCGGGGTCCGTGCGAACGGCCCAGGACAGCTTCATTTACTCTCTTAAGCCTGCGGTGGAGGCATCCGGTGCCGCCCGACGCGTCCGGACAGCTGCGCGCGCGAAGACACCTGCAACCGCGCGAGTGATTTCATCAGCGCACTACGCGCGCGCTCGTAATCCACGTCCTTCGCCTGCGCCAGGCGCGCTTCGGCGCGCTTCTTCGCTTCCTCCGCACGCGCCACGTCAATGTCTTCCGCGCGCTCGGCGAGCTGCGCCAGGATGGTCACGCGCTCGGGCAGCACTTCGCAGAAGCCGTACGCCAGCGACAGGTAGGTCTTCTCCTGCCCCTTGCGGTACCACATCTCCCCGACGGCGAGCGACGCGAGCATCGGCGTATGCCCCGGCAGCACGCCGAAATACCCTTCGGTCCCCGGGATCTCTACTTCGTCCACTTGTTCTCGGACCAGTAGCTTATCCGGGGTGACGATTTGCAGTTCGATCGATGTCGGAAGCGCCACGTTTCAGCCCTTGGCCATCTTTTCGGCCTTCGCGAGCGCCTCGTCGATGGTGCCGACCATGTAGAACGCCTGCTCGGGCACGCCGTCGTGCTTGCCGTCGACGATTTCCTTGAAGCTCTTGACCGTGTCGGCGATCGGCACGTACTTGCCGGGGAGGCCCGTGAACTGCTCCGCGACGAAAAACGGCTGCGAGAGGAACCTCTGGATTTTGCGCGCGCGCGCGACCGTGAGCTTGTCCTCTTCCGACAGTTCGTCGATCCCGAGAATCGCGATGATGTCCTGCAGGTCCTTGTAGCGCTGCAGGACCTGTTTCACCGCGCGCGCGACATTGTAATGCTCGTCGCCGATGATGCGCGGGTCGAGGATGCGCGATGTCGACGCGAGCGGGTCGACCGCGGGATAGATGCCGAGCTCCACGATCGCGCGCGACAGGTTCGTCGTCGCATCGAGGTGCGCGAACGTAGTTGCCGGCGCCGGATCCGTGTAGTCGTCCGCGGGAACGTAAATGGCCTGGACGGACGTGATCGATCCGCTCTTCGTGGAGGTGATGCGCTCCTGGAGCTCACCCATCTCCGTGCCGAGCGTCGGCTGGTAACCGACCGCGCTCGGCATGCGGCCGAGAAGCGCCGACACTTCAGAGCCCGCCTGCGTGAAGCGGAAGATGTTGTCGATAAAGAGAAGCACGTCCTTCTTTTCCGCGTCGCGGAAGTACTCGGCGACCGTGAGGCCGCTGAGCGCGACGCGCAGGCGCGCGCCCGGCGGTTCCGTCATCTGGCCGTAGACCAGCGCGGCTCGAGACTTCTCGAGCTCGTTCATGTTGATGACGCCGCTCTCCTGGAACTCGAGCCAGAGGTCGTTTCCCTCGCGCGTGCGCTCGCCGACGCCGGCGAACACCGACACGCCGCCGTGCTTCATCGCGACGTTATGAATCAGCTCCTGAATGATGACGGTTTTGCCGACACCCGCGCCGCCGAAGAGCCCGATCTTTCCGCCGCGCAGATACGGTTCGAGCAGGTCGACGACCTTGATGCCCGTCTCGAACATCTGCAGCTCGGTCGACTGATCTTCCAGGGACGGCGCCTGGCGATGGATCGACCACCGCTCCTTCGAGTCAATCGGGCGCTCGGGAAAGTCGACCGGCTCACCGAGCACGTTCATGACGCGCCCCAGCGTCGCCGTGCCGACGGGCATCGAGATCGGCGCGCCCGTGTCGGTGACCGTCATGCCGCGCCGCATGCCGTCGGTCGGCTTCATCGCAACGGTGCGCACGCGGTTCTCGCCCAGGTGCTGCTCGACTTCGCAGATGACGTCGATGGCATCGCCGGCGTCCCCCTTGTTCGAGGTGATCCGGACGGCGTTGTAAATCGCCGGCAGCTGCCCGCCCGCGAACTCCACGTCGACAACGGGTCCAATGACTTGGACGACCTTGCCGATTTTCTGAGCCGTTGCTGTTTCTGTCGCTGTTGCCATGTTCGACCTGTCTGTCAATTCCCAACTTCACAATTCCCAACTTCCAATTCCCAACTTCCAATTCCCAACTTCCAATTCCCAACTTCCAATGAACTCCCAATTCCCAACTTCCACGACGTTCTTGCGGTTTGTGCTCCTTGAGGAGTTGGGAATTGGGCGTTGGGAGTTGACGGCGTGCTCCTATCAAGCCCCGGCGCCTGAAACCACCTCAATGATCTCTCTGGTGATGGCAGCCTGCCGGACCTTGTTCATGTAGAGCGTGAGCTGATCGATCATGTCCGCGGCGTTTCGCGAGGCCGCGTCCATCGCCGTCATCTGCGCGGCATAGAAGGCGGCGTTCGATTCCAGCAGCGCCCGGAATGCCTGGATCTCCACGTGCCGCGGGATGAGCGTGTTGAACAACTCGTCCGGCGTCGGCTCGTAGAGATAGTCGATCGCAGGCATGCGCGGTCCGCCTTCGCCCGCTGCCGTGCTTCCGGGCTTCGGCGGGACGAGGCTCGATTCTTCGATATCGAGCCTCGGAATCGGAAGCAGCCGCTCGACGACAATGCGCTGCGAAATGACCGAACGGAATTCGTTGTAAACCAGATACACGCTGTCGACCTGACCGGTCGTGAACGCTTCGACGGCTGCATCCGCGATGCTCTTCGCGTGCGAGAACTGAAGCCCGGCGAACAGGTTCACCTGCTCGTAACGGACCTCGAAGCCGCGGCGGGCGAAGTAATCGCGGCCGCGCCGGCCGACGAGGCCAAGAGCCACTTCGCGCGCGGGATTCTCGACAATGAAGGTGCTCGCACCTTTGATCGCGTTCGTGTTGAAGCTGCCGCACAATCCGCGGTCGGCGGTGATGACGAACAGCAGCGCCTTGCCGCCGGCCTTCGGCGTCTTACGCTCATCGAGCAGCGGGTGCAACGCCGGATCGACGCGCGTCGCCAGGCTGTTGAGCACACGGAGCATCTCGGTCGCGAACGGCCGCGCGTGCTGGATGCGCTCCTGCGCGCGCCGCAGCCTCGACGCGGCGACCATCTTCATCGCCTTCGTGATCTGCTGCGTCGACTTCACCGCACGAACGCGGCGACGTATATCCAGGAGTGACGGCATCTACGCAACCTTGGCAGTCGATGCGAATGTCTTTCCGAACTCTTCCAGCGCCTGGTTCAGCTCCGGCTTGATCGCGTCGTCGATCGACTTCTTTTCCGCCAGCGCCGACATGAGCCCCGCCTTGCGCGTTTCGAGGAACTTGTACAGCTCCGTCTCGTACGCGCGCACCTGCTCCACCGGCACGGGATCGAGATAGCCATTCGTCGCCGCGTAAATGATCGCAACCTGCTTCTCGACGATCAGCGGCTGGTACTGCGGCTGCTTGAGCACTTCCACGAGGCGCCGGCCGCGATTGAGCTGGTTCAGGGTCGCCTTGTCGAGATCCGATCCGAACTGCGCGAACGCGGCGAGCTCGCGGTACTGCGCGAGGTCGAGCCGCAGCGTGCCCGCAACCTGGCGCATCGCCTTGACCTGCGCCGAACCCCCGACGCGGCTGACCGAGTTGCCGACGTTGATCGCGGGGCGGATGCCCTGGTGGAACAGGTCCGATTCCAGGAAGATCTGCCCGTCGGTGATCGAGATGACGTTGGTCGGGATGTACGCCGAAAGGTCGCCCGCCTGCGTTTCGATGATCGGCAGCGCCGTCAGCGATCCGCCGCCGTTCTCCTTCTTCAGCTTCGCCGCGCGCTCCAGGAGGCGCGAGTGCAGGTAGAACACGTCACCCGGGTACGCTTCGCGGCCCGGCGGGCGCCGCAGCAGCAGCGAGATCTCGCGATACGCCTGCGCATGCTTCGACAGGTCATCGTAAATCACGAGCGCGTGCCCGCCGCTGTCGCGGAAATACTCGCCCATTGTGCAGGCGCAGTACGGCGAGATGTAGAGCAGCGGCGCCGGATCCGATGCACCCGCCGCGACGACGATCGTGTATTCCATCGCGCCGGCGTCTTCCAGCGTCCGGACCACCTGCGCGATCGTGGACTGCTTCTGGCCGATCGCGTTGTAGATGCAGATCACGTTCTGGCCGCGCTGGTTGATGATCGTGTCGACCGCGACGGCGGTCTTCCCCGTCTGGCGATCGCCGATGATCAGCTCGCGCTGCCCGCGGCCGATCGGCACCATCGCGTCGATGGCCTTGAGCCCCGTCTGCAGCGGCTCCTTGACCGGCGACCGCGCGACGACACCGGGCGCGATGCGCTCGATGGGCATCGACTGTTTCGAAACGATGGGGCCCTTGCCGTCGATCGGCTGGCCAAGCGCGTTCACGACGCGGCCGACGAGCTCGGTGCCGACGGGCACCGAGATGATGCGGCCGGTGCGCTTGACGACGTCCCCTTCCTTGATTTCGGTGTAGTCGCCGAGGAGGACGGCGCCGACGCTCTCCTCTTCCAGGTTCAGCGCGATGCCGTAGATGCCGTGCGGGAACTCGAGCATCTCGCCCGCCATCGTGTTTTCCACGCCGTGCACGCGCGCGATGCCGTCACCGACCGACACGATCGTGCCCACCTCCGCGACGTCGACGTCGACAGCGTAGCTGCCGATCTGGTCACGGATGATTTTGGAGATTTCTTCGGCCTTGATGTCCATTTTTTTCTCGTTCGCGCAGCTCGATTACTGCCCTGCCTCGATCAACGATTGCTTCATCTTCTGGAGTTGCGTGGTCACGCTGCCGTCGTAGACGGTGCTGCCGAGGCGCGTCACGACGCCGCCGATAATCGCCGAATCCACTTTCGATTCGAGCATGACCTTGCGGCCCGTCGCCTGCTGCAGCCCCTGCTCGAGCGACCGGAGCTTCTCCGGAGCGAGCGCGACCGCGGTCGTCACTTCCCCGCGAAGCACCTTCTGGTGATCCATTAACCGCTCGCGGTAGGTACGCGCAATGTCCGGCAGCAGCATCAGGCGATCGCGTTCGGCGAGCAGCAGAATCAGTTTGCCGACCACGGGTGAAATCGTCCCGGCGCGATCGACGAGCGCCCTGGCCACAGCCTTCTTCTTCGACGCGGGAATCGCGGGGTTGCCAAGCGTGCTCGCCAGCACGGGGTGCTGCGCGAAAAGGGCGACAAACTGCTGGAAGTCGGCCTGGACTTTCTCGAGGTCGCCGTTTTCCTTGAGGACGACATCGAAGAGGGCGCGCGCGTAGCGGCCGGCGGCCGCGCCGCTCGTCACTGCCGCGTCTCCCGGCCCGACTGGACCTGCATCACCTGTGTTGCGTAGCGATCGATCATGCGCGCCTGGTCGTCCGCGGTAATCGAACGTTTGATGCGATCCGACGCGACGCCGACGGCAAGATCCGCGGTAAGTTCGAGCAGCTCGCGCTTCGCGACGCGCAGCCGCATGTCGATCTCGCGGCGCGTGTGCTCCATCAGCCGCTGCCGTTCGGCTTCCGCAGCCTGCTCGATGCGCACGCGCTCCGCAGCGAGATCTTCCGCGCCCCGGCGTTTGAGCGCGTCGAGTTCCGCGGGCAGCGCCTTCAGCTTCGCGTCGATCTCGGCGAGCTGCCGCGAGGCTGTCTCGCGCGTCTGCGCGGCCGTTACGAGATCCTCGCGGACTTTTGCGATACGGCCGGTCAGATATCCGGCGAGCGGTGCGCGAAGAAAGTAGACGAGCACGCCCACGAGAATCGCGAAGTTCACCGCCTTCGCGACGACCGCGCCCCAGCCCTCCTCCGTTCCTTCAGCGTGCTCTTCACCGCTCGAGGCTTGGCCGGCGGCGCCTTCGTGTGGCTGTGACGCCTTCACCGCGGACGGCTCCGCATGCTGTGCCGCGGCCCGCGCCGGCGCAGCAATAGCGAGGGCCGCGAGCACCATCGCGGCGATCAGAAGTCTGTAACGCGTCATCAAATCGTGTGTTCCGTGTAATCCGCGTACCCCGCGGCTCGTGAGAGTCTGTGTGCTCCGCGGATCAAGACGCTTTCCGTCCCAGGATTTTTTCAGCGGCGATCGTGCCCAGCGCCTGCGCCTCGGCCTCGAGGCGCCGCTTCGCTTCCGCACTTTCGTCGTCGAGGCGGCGGGCCGCTTCGGCGACCTGCGCTTCCGCCTCCGCGCGCGTTGCCGCGACGATCTCGGCGCGGCGCCCCTCTGCGGCGCGCCGCATCTCGTCCATCTCGCGGTACATCTCAGCACGCGCCGCGGTCGTCTTCCGATCGAATTCAGCGGTCGCGGCCTGCGCCTCGGTGGCGGAGCGCCGTGCGAGCTCCCGCGCCGACTCGATGGCCTCCTCGCGCTTGCGGATCACGCCCAGCACCGGCCGCAGCAGCAGCCGGTCCACGAAGAACGTCAGCACGAGAATGAAAAATATGACCCAGAGGACGGACAGATTCGGAAGCATGCCAAACGAAGATTTATACCATTCAGCGCAGTATCACGGCAAGGTCGCGGCTCGGTCCGACGACCTCTCCGACCTGATGAGCCGCAACGCCCGCGCGCGTCAACGCCGTGACGGCTGCGACCAGTGCATCGGCCGCGATGGCCACCAGCAGGCCCCCGGACGTCTGCGGGTCGTACAGCAACTGCACGCGGCGAGAGTCCGCGCCGCACTGCGACCCGTCCACGCCTGCCGAAAAGTGCTCGTGGTTGGTCCTGCCGCCACCAGGCGTATTCCGATCCACCAGCTCCAGGGCGCCGTCGAGCAGTGGAACCGATTCGACGTCGATCGCGAGCACGCACCCGCTTGCCCGCGCCATCTCGGTCGCATGGCCGACGATTCCAAATCCCGTGACGTCGGTGCAGGCGTGGATGACGCCGTCAGGAAGCGTCGCGAGCGCCTCTGCGGCCGCGCGATTCAACTGCACCATCGACGCCGTCGCTCCTGACGCGACGGTCTCGCTCGTTCGGTCGAACTTGATCGCCGTGGCGATCACGCCGGTTCCGACAGCTTTCGTGAGCAACAGCCTGTCGCCGGGCCGCGCGCCGGCATTCGTCCATATCCGCGCCGGATCGACTTCGCCGGTCACCGCGTAACCAAACTTGATTTCCTGGTCCTGCACGGTGTGGCCACCCATCAGCGCGACGCCCGCCTCGTCCAGCGCCTGCAGGCCTCCGCGGAAGATCGTCGAGAGGATCGCAGGATCCGCGTCCTTCGGAAATGCCGCAATGGCCAGCGCCGTCAGCGGTCGTCCACCCATGGCGTAGATGTCGGACAACGCATTCGCCCCCGCGATGCGTCCGTACGCGAACGGATCGTCGACGACCGGCGTGAAGAAATACGGGCAAATTACCCAGCACCTGGGCGAGCTCGCCAGCGGCGAGTTTGCTCGCTCAACCAGCGCAGGCTGAATAGTCGGTCAGTTTCTTCATCTTCTACCCGAGGGGCGTCGCCCCTCGGACTCCCCTACACGCTCGCTTGCGGGGGCCCCCTGCCCCACGCTGCTCGCGTGGCTCACTCGCTGCGCTCCGTTTTCTACCCGAGGGGCGTCGCCCCTCGGACTCCCCTACACGCTCGCTCGCGGGGCCCCCTGCCCCACGCCGCTCGCGTGGCTCACTCGCTGCGCTCGTTCGCTTCCGTCGAAGTCATTCGGCCGTGAGACGTTCATACAAGCGCTGCAGTTCGTCTTCATTGACGAAGTCGATCTCGATCCTCCCGCCTTTTCCCCGTCGGTTGATGCGGACGCGTGTCCCCAGCGCGAGACGCAGTTTGTCTTCTGCGGCACGTGTGTGGACGTCGACGGTTTTTGTCGGCTTCTTCTCTTCCGGCGACGCGGCCTTCTTCACGAGCGCTTCGGTCTCGCGCACAGACAGGTTGCGCGAGACGACATCGCGGGACAGCCGCAGCTGCGCGGACTCGTCGTTCAAGCCAAGCAGCGCGCGCGCGTGCCCCATCGTCAGCGCGTTCGACGCGACGTTCGCGCGGACTTCTTGCGGGAGGCGGAGCAGGCGCACGTAATTTGCGATCGAGGATCGATCCTTCCCCACCGCATCGGCGATCTGTTCCTGGGTCAGGTGGAATTCGTCCGAGAGGCGGCGGTAGGCGACCGCTTCTTCGATTGGGTTCAGATCCTCACGCTGGATGTTTTCAATGAGCGCTACGGCGAGTAGGCGATCTTCAGGGATGTCGCGGACGACGACGGGGACCTTGAGGAGGCCGGCGCGCTGCGCGGCGCGCCAGCGGCGCTCCCCCGCAACGATCTCGTAGCCCTGCTCCACTTTCCGCACGACGATCGGCTGGATGATCCCGTTCGCGCGGATCGATCGCGCGAGCTCCTCGATCCTCTCGTCGTCCATCTGCGCGCGCGGCTGGAACTTGTTCGGGCGCAGGAGATCGGAATCGATTTCGAGCGAGCGATCCGCTGCCGCGGGAACGGCCGCGGGCGTGTCGGGGATGAGGGCGCTGAGCCCACGGCCGAGGGCGGGACGCTTTTCTGCCATGTGTTACTCCGTGCCTGATGCTGGTGTTGCGGGCGCCGCTTCGCGCGCGAGAAGCTCCTTCGCGAGCGAGAGATACGCTTCAGAGCCGCGCGACTTCACGTCGTACAAGATTGCGGGCAGCCCGTGACTCGGCGCTTCGCCGAGCCGGATATTGCGCGGGATGACGGTGTCGTAGACGCGGTCCTTGAAGAACTCGCGGATGTCGCGCGCGACCTGCTGCCCGAGATTCGTGCGCTCGTCGTACATCGTCATCAGCACGCCTGCGATGTCGAGCGCGGGATTCAGCGCGGCGCGCACGCGGCGCAGCGTCGCGACGAGATCGGCGAGCCCTTCGAGCGCGAAGTACTCGCAGTTCAGCGGAATGAGTACCGCGTCGGCGGCTACGAGCGCGTTGAGCGTCAGCAGGCCGAGCGACGGTGGCGTGTCGACGAGGATGAAGTCGAAGCGATCGCGCAGCGGCTCGAGGAGATCGCGAAGGCGGCGTTCGCGATTCGGCAGCGAGACAAGTTCGACTTCGGCGCCGGTGAGGTTGCGATCCGCGGGGATGAGCCAGAGATCTTTGACGCGCGTTTCAAGTGCGAATGCCGCGGGATCGTCGACGGGCTCGGGAGAGGTGATCGCCTGATAGATCGTTCCGGCCGCGGCGGCGTGCCCTTTCAGGCCGACGCCGCTCGTGAGATTTCCCTGGGGGTCCATGTCGACTATCAGGATTCGCTGCTCGGCGAGTGCGAGCGCCGTCGCTAAGTTGATGGTAGTCGTGGTTTTACCTACTCCACCCTTCTGATTGGCGACGGTCAGAATGCGGGACATTTGGTTGATTGACCTACTAATGTTTCACGTGGAACGTGATCAGCATAGCAGAACCGAGAATGTTCCACGTGGAACCATCGACGAGCCCGTCAGCCACCGGCACGGCTTCCGATTGGGAGGTGAACACGGCGAGTATGCCGTCGGGCTTTGCTAGGGACTGAGCTAGCCCGAGCGTTTCGGAATTCGGTCGGACCGCACGCATCGAGACAACATCGGCCGAATGTGCGTGGCGTCCGGCAGCTTTCAGCTCCTCAAACCGAACCGCCTCGACGACTGCGGACACCCCGACTTCGCGAGCCGCCTCACGGAGAAACGCAGCCTTGCGGCTACGCGACTCGACCATAACCAGCCGGGGAGATCCGAGCGCCAAGGCCAGTGGAATAGCTGGGGAGCCGCCTCCTGAGCCGAGATCGATGAGAACGGCGCCAGCGGTAAGATGCCGCGCCGCAGCCACGGGCTCGAGCAGCAATCGATCGATAGCCTGAGTGGGGTCTGAGAGGGAAGTCAGGTTGATTTTCCGGTTCCACCGCGCGAGCAACGCGTAATAGTCGAGCAGCCGGGTCTTCAGACCGGCATCCAGAGAGATGCCCGCCAGGCCCGCGCGCGCATCGAGCAGGGCCGCGAGATCCACCATCCTAGCGGGAGAGCTGGCCCGAGACGTGCGCCGCAACGAGCGCGACCGCGGCAGCTGTCAGGCCAGGTATCCGGAGCGCCTGGCCGATCGTCTCGGGCCGCACGGCGGAGAGCCGCTCGACGGATTCGCGCGACAGCCCCGGAATTCCGTGGAAGACAAAATCCGCCGGAATCGCGTGCGCCTCCTGCCGGCGGAGCCGCTCGACGGACTCCTTCTGGCGGCGGAGGTAACCTTCGTACCGGTAAGCGGTCTCAAGGCTGCCGAAATCCACCAGCGGATCCTCGATCTCGAGAGACAGCTGGCCGCCCGCCGCGAGCACGCGGACGTCAACGTCCGGCTGTCGAAGCGCGCGGCTCGCGGGTATTCGTGAGCCGTTGACCGTCACCATCGAACGGCTAATCGCCGCGTGGTTGTGCGCGAGGCGCTGTCGCCGCACTTCGAAAACCGACCAACGGCCGTCCGCGACCAGCCCGACGTCGCGTCCTCGCGGCGTGAGCCGCAAGTCCGCGTTATCGATGCGCAATAGCAGTCGATGCTCCGCGCGCGAGGTGAACATGCGATACGGCTCGAGGCACCCGCGCGTCGTCAAATCGTCGACGAGCACGCCGATGTACGACTCGTCGCGGCCGAACACGACGGATTTCTCTCCGTGGCCGAGTCGTGCCGCGTTGATCCCGGCAAGCAGTCCCTGCGCGGCGGCCTCTTCGTAGCCCGACGTACCGTTGATTTGGCCCGCGAGAAACAGTCCCGCGACACGGTGCGTCTGCAGGCCGCGATCGAGCTCCGTCGGCTGAATGAAATCGTATTCGACGGCGTAGCCGGGTCGAATCATTTCGGCATCTTCGAGGCCCGGCAATGCGCGAACGATTTCCTTCTGCACGGCTGCGGGAAGGCTCATCGAATAGCCGTTCACATAGATCTCGTCAGCGTCGAGACCCTCCGGCTCCAGGAAGATCTGGTGGCGCTCGCGATGCGGAAACCGCATCACCTTGTCTTCGAGCGAAGGGCAGTAGCGAGGACCGATCCCGGCGATCTGCCCGTTGTAGAGCGGCGATTGCGAGATGTGGTCGCGCACGAGCACGTGCACGCGATCGGTCGTGTGCACCAGGTGACAGGCAATCTGCGGGCGCGCGATCGCACCACTGAGAAACGAGAAGGGGACGGGCGGATCGTCGCCGAGCTGCTCGTCGAAGCGCGAGAAATCAATGCTGCGTCTGTGCAGCCGCGGAGGAGTCCCGGTCTTCAGTCGTCCCCACGAGAATCCGAATGATTTCAGCGACTCCGCGAGATCGCGTGACGGAGGCTCGCCGGCGCGTCCAGACGGACGCTGCTCCGGGCCGACGTGCACCAGTCCGTTCAGAAAAGTGCCCGTGGTGACGACGAGCGCGTCGCACGAGTAGGTCTCGCCATCTTCGAGCGCGAGACCGACAACGCGTCCGTGCTCGACGAGAATGCGGCCGGCCTTCCCGATGATCCACGAGATGTTCGGCTCGCGCTCGAGCGCGGCGCGCACCCACTCGCTGTAGCGCCGCTTGTCCGCCTGCGCGCGCGGCGACCATACGGCGGGTCCGCGGCTGCGATTGAGCAGCTTGAACTGAATCGCGGTCGCGTCGATCGCAATTCCCATCAGCCCGCCGAGCGCGTCGATCTCTCGAACGAGGTGGCCTTTCGCCGTCCCGCCGATAGCGGGATTGCACGGCATGTGCGCGATCGTGTCGAGCGAGAGGGTGCAGATCGCGACGTCGCGTCCCATGCGCGCAGCCGCCCACGCGGCTTCGACGCCCGCGTGTCCCGCTCCGATGACGATAATTTCGTGCCGGTTCATTTGGGACGGAATTATTTACCTATACAGAAGCGCTCGAAGATCAGCGCGAGCACTTCGTCCTGCGGCCGCGCTCCGGTGATCTCGTCGAAGCAGGCGCGCGCCTCGTGCAGATCGGAAAGCACAAATTCCTCCGGTACACCTTGGGACGCGCCCGCCGCCGCTCGAGACAGTGCGTCCCGCGCCCGTTCGAGCAGCGCCGCGTGCCGCTGATTCGCAACGGCAGCCCCATCCCGCAACGGCTCGACCCCCGCCGCCGTCACGATCGCCTCCCGCAACGCCCCGATCCCCTGATCGGTGAGCGCAGAAACTGCGATCACCCCGGGGTCAGGTCTGCAAATCGCCCTTTGATCGTGCCAGGTCGCCGAAACCATCGACGGATCCCATGCCGCCGTCAGATCGCTCTTGCTCGCGACGACAACTCGCTCCCGTTCCGCGGTCTCCTTCAGCAGCGTTTCATCCTCGCCGCTGAGCGGACGCGACCGATCCACCACGACGAGCACGACGTCAGCCGCGTCGGCCGCCTGTCTCGCGCGCGCGATGCCTTCTGCCTCGATCGCATCATGCGTTTCGGGACGAAGTCCGGCCGTGTCGACCACGGTGAACGGCACACCGCCAATGTCGATGCGCTCCGTCAGCAGATCGCGCGTCGTGCCGGGAATGGCCGTGACGATCGCGCGGGACGCGCCGGCGAGCCGATTGAAGAGGCTGGATTTCCCCGCGTTCGGGCGGCCGACGATCGCGACCGTGAGCCCTTCGCGAATCATGCGGCCGCGCCGCGCATCCGCAAGCAAGCCCTCGAGCGTCGCGAGCGTCGCCGCGATACCGCGCTCGGCGTCGGCACGCGCAACGAAGTGATAACCCTCGTCGGGAAAATCGAGCGACGCCTCCAGCGGCGCAATGAGTTCGAGCAGCGCCGCATCCATTTCACGCAGCCGCGCCGTCAACGTGCCATCGAGCTGATCGAACGCCACGCGCGCCTGCAGCGGCGTGACGGCGTCGACGAGATCGCCGATGGCCTCCGCCTGCACCAGATCGATCCGCCCGTTAAGAAACGCGCGGAACGTGAACTCGCCGGGATTCGCGAGCCGCGCTCCCTTCGCAATCGCCGCGTCGACGATGGCGCGCAACACGACGGGACTGCCGTGCGCGGAAATCTCCACGACATCGTCGCCGGTATAGGAATGCGGAGCGGGGAAGAAGGTGATGACGGTCCGATCGATGCGCGACTCGTCTCCGCCGCAGATGGTCGTCAGTGTTGCGTGGCGCGGCTCAAAAGATGTGCGCCCGGTCAGCGCGCAGGCGATCGCTGAAGAGGATGCGCCGCTGAGACGAACGACGCCAATCCCGCCGCGGCCCGGAGGTGTCGCGATCGCGACGATCGTGTCTTCAGTAGAAAACATGTCGGTGACTTCCGCCTGGAGGCGGACGCTACAGAATCCAGGAAAAGCCTATTTCTTCGAAATGATTACGGTCTTGAGGAACGCGTCCCCGATGCTCTCGGACGACATCGTGGGATCTTCCGCGACCGTCAGGTGAACGAGGCGGCGCGAATAAGGATTCAGCGGACCCATTTCCTGCGGGCCCGACACTTTTGCCTTCTCCATCGTGAACCGTGTCATCTGCTTCAGCTCGTCGTCTTTTCCCTTCCGATACCCCATGCAGTCCACGACAAAGCTGCGGTCGTCTTCGAGCTCGCGCCGGAAGCCGGTGTTGACGATCTGCTGAAGCGCGTCGAGCGCTTCCCCTTTGCGCTTGAGGAGCATCTCGCCGCCGTCGCCGGAGATTTCAATCCGAATCGCGTCCAGCGTGTCGACGACCTGGACGTCGAGCGCGAGGCCCATGGCGTTGACGACGTTGCGGACGAGGGTGGCGGCTTTTTCCTGGACGGTCATCTAGCGCTCCTTCGCCTGGTCGGTTTTGCCGCCGCCGACGTTCTTCACGCGCCGCTCCGCCGGCGGGCGCACGTGGCGCACGACTGCGGGGCCAATGAGACGGTTCGTGATCATCTGCTGGGCGATGCCCCAGACGTTGCTGACCGTCCAGTAAATCACCAGCCCGCTCGCCGCATAGAGGAACATGCCCGTCATCATCACCGGCATGATCAGCATGACCTTCTGCTGGACCGGATCCGCCGTGGACGGTGTCATCCTCTGCTGGATGAACATCGTGATCCCCATCACGATCGGCCAGATGAACCAGGGGTCGTGCGCTGAGAGATCGTGGATCTGCCCGATGAAGGGAGCGCCGCGCAACTCGATGGCAACCGACAGCATCGAGTAGAACGCGAACAGGACCGGAAGCGTCAGCAGCATCGGCACGCAGCCGCTCGCCGGATTGACCCCGCGCTCTTTGTAGAGCGCCATCAGTTCCTGGTTCATCTTGGACCGCGCCGGATCGGTCATCTTGAGTTTCGCGTAGCGGTCCTGGATCGACTTCACTTCCGGCTGCACTTCCTGCATCTTCCGCATCGACACCACGCTCTTGTGGCGGAGCGGGAACATCACCACGTTGATCAGCACGGTGAGCAGGATCAGCGACCAGCCGTAGTTGCCGACGTACGCATTGATCCACTTGAGCGCGCGCAGCAACGGGACCACGAGCCAGGCGAACATGCCGAAGTCGATGGCGCGGACCAGATCGCGATCGACGGAGGCGAGCACGTCGAAGTCCTTGGGGCCGATGAAGTACGCCGCCGACTGCGGCGCCGTCGGATAACGTGCGGACCAGGAGACGTAATGCGCCCCCTCAGGATGATCGGGCAACGTGACGTCAACCGGCGCGTAGTCGATGCGCAGCGGCTGTTTCGGCTTCACGACCGCAGTCAGGAAATAGTGATCGTCCACGCCCACAAATCCGAACGTGCCCTCCTGGACGGGCGCCTCGGCAATCTTCGCTGGCGCCACGCGGCTGACTTTGTTGTCCTTGAAGAAAATCGGCTGCGGCGGCGGATTGTAGCTGCGCGACTTCACCGTGATGCCGCTGCCAATCGCCGGACCCCACTTCAGCGTCGCCGGCACGGACTGTCCGTCGCGCGTCACGGACGCGGTGACATTGACGACGTAGGGCTTGTTCTGCGCGATGGAAAAGATCTTCTGCGCGCGGACACCGTCCGCGTCGTAATCGAATTGTGCCTGCCAGTCGCCCGTCCCGCCGGACTCACTCACGTTGAACGTGGCCGATGCGAGCATCGCGGACAGCGCGGCATCGTCAACGCCAACCGAGAAAGGCAGCGGCGCGTCAGCGGGCGCGTGGCCGGCGACGAGCTCGTAGGGTTGTCCGCGATCGTCGCGATATTTCTTCAGTTGCCAGCTCTTGAGCGCTGCGCCGCGCGTGGTGAACACGGCGCGGACCGCGCTGTTCTCGACGACGATCTCCCGTGCGGGCGCAGCAGTGGCAGCGGTCGCCGGAGCTGGACCCTGCACTGACGGCGTCGTGTTTGGAACGGCCGGCGCGGAGGCGTTCGGCGCCGTCGCACCCTTGCTCGCCTGCACGGGCTTCTTCTGCTCTTCTGGCGGCGACGGGAACATCGCCTGGTAGCCGTACAGCACCAGGAACGACAGCAGCACGGCGATGAGAACTCTTTTTTCCATTAGGGAACCGGATCAAACCCCGATCGGCCAAGCGGGTGACAGGCGGACAGGCGCCGCAACGCGAGCGCGGATCCCCGAATCGCGCCGTGCGTGCGCAACGCTTCGATGGCGTAGCTGGAGCAGGTCGGCAGGAACCGGCACGACCCTCCGAGAAAAGGGGACAGCGTGAACTGGTAAACGCGAATCAGAGCGATCAGGAGCTTCGCTGTCATTACTTTGACAGTCCCATACGCTTCAGCGTGGACGCGTAGTCCCCGGCGATGTCCGTAGCCTTCGCTTTCGTGGCGGCCGCCTTTGGGATAACGACGAGGTCCACGGGCGCCGCCAGCCCGATGTTCGTCCTGAAAGCCTCTCGAATCAATCGCTTAGCCCTATTCCTCACCACCGCTCCCCCGAGCTTGCGGCTGGCGACGATGCCGAGGCGGCTGTCGGGGCCAGGAGCGGGGGACGCGATGATGGTGAGGTAACGGCCGTGAGCCCTGCGCCCGGCGTCGAAAACGCGCTGGAATTCGCCGCGGCGGCGGAGACGCCGCGCCGGCGGCAGGGGATGTGGCGGCACTATCGGGCGTGCGTGACGGCGAGCCGCTTGCGGCCCTTCGCGCGGCGCCGCTTCAGGACCAGGCGCCCCTTCTTGGTCGACATGCGGACCAGGAAACCGTGCGTCTTTTTCCGGTGCCGCCGGTTCGGCTGAAATGTACGTTTGCCCTTCGCCATGAATTGAAAACCTCTGGACCGGAACTCGCCGAACGGAGAAACACAAATAGTAGCGAACGTGGCGCTGGAGTGTCAATTGCGAGCGTGGAAAACGCTATGCTATCGTCCGCGTTTTGGTCTTGCCTGTGCTGGGTCGGCGTGCGCGGGCGGCGCGTCACCGGGTGCTCGTCCGTAGGGGCTCCCCCCGAAGTTTTCCACAGCTGTGGAAAAAATTGTGGAAAAGCACAGGGCGAAAGTCGGAAATGCCCTGTAAATAGCGTGTAAAAAATGGAACTCGGCCGTTCGCGTCCCTAGAAGGAACGGGTTACCCTGGGGCGAAAGTCCCGGAATTACGAAATATGAGCGGCAGTAATATCTGGGACCAGGTCCTTTCCCGCATCGAGACCAAGGTCAACCGTCACAGCTTCTACACCTGGTTCAAGCCAACGGCGTTCGTTGCGGACCGCGAAGGATCCATCCGCGTGCGCGTTCCAAACGCGCTCTTCCGCGACTGGCTCACGAAGCATTACGCCGCCGTGATCGAAGAAGCGCTCGCCGAAGTGCAGCGCCCCGGTGCGCCCGTGGCATTCGTGACCGAGGACAGCGCGGAGCCGCTCGTTCCCGAGATGCCGGGCCCGGAAGACATCAACGCCGCTGTCGGCGAGGAAGAACTCGAAGGTGACGACCTCGGGATCCTCAGTCCGCGCTACTCGTTCGACACCTTCATCGTCGGATCGTCGAACCAGTTCGCGCACGCCGCCTGTCGTGCGGTCGCCGAAGCGCCGTCGCGATCGTACAACCCGCTGTTCATCTACGGCGGGGTGGGACTCGGGAAGACGCACCTGATGCACGCCATCGGGCACTATGTCGTCACGCACATGAAAAATTTGAAGCTGACTTACATCTCGTCCGAGCGGTTCATGAACGAGATGATCAACGCCGTTCGCTACGATCGCATCCTGGATTTCCGCGAGCGCTATCGCAGCGTCGACGTGCTGCTCGTGGACGACGTGCAGTTCCTGGCGGGCAAGGAAGGCACGCAGACGGAGTTCTTCCACACGTTCAATGCGCTCTACGATTCGCAGAAGCAGATCGTGATCAGCTCCGACTGCCCGCCGCACGAGATTCCGCAGCTCGAGGAGCGGCTGCGCTCGCGTTTCGAGTGGGGATTAATCGCTGACATCCAGTCGCCCGATCTCGAGACGAAGACGGCGATCCTCAAGCGCAAGGCGGAAACGGAAGGCGTCCATCTACCGGACAACGTCGCGATTTACATCGCGGGCAAGATCAAGTCGAACATCCGCGAGCTCGAGGGATCGCTCATTCGACTGATCGCGTATGCGTCGCTGACCGGACGCGAAATCACGCTTGCGCTCGCGCAGGACGTGCTCCGGAACGTGCTCCAGAACGACGATCGCGCGGTGACGATCGAAGGCGTCCAGAAAGCGGTGGCGGATCACTATTCGCTGAAGGTCGCGGAGCTGAAGTCGAAGAACAATTCGAAGTCCGTCGCCATGCCGCGGCAGATCGCGATGTACTTGTGCAAGAACCTGACGAACGCGTCGCTTCCGGAAATCGGCAAGAGCTTCGGCGGCAAGCACCATTCGACGGTGATCCATTCGATCCGCAAGATCGAAGATCTCCGTCAGAAGAACGGAGATTTCAACATGCTTATCAACAGCCTCCTGGAGTCGTTCAGGTAGAGATTTCCACAGCCCTTTCCCCGCCTGTGCTGTGCACGTTCTGTGTGTTCCCGGCGGGTCGAAAAGACTCACAAAAAGCTGCGGAAAAACCCGCCGCCGTACCGGAAAGGCGTCCACAGTCTAAGTGCCACATTCTGAACGACTAACGGGCGCTAAAAGGCTTTTCCACAACGCCTATTCTTTGTTATAATTATTTGTTCCTGTTTCTCTCCTCTAATTTCTGAGATCAATAACCATGGAATTGGTCGTCCGCAAGACCGATCTGCTCCGCGAACTGCAACTCTTCCAGGGCATCGTCGAACGCAAGAACACGATCCCGATTCTCGCCAATGTGCTGCTCGAAGCCAACGGCGCGGAAATGAAGATGCTCGCGACAGATCTCGAGGTCGGGCTGCGCAGCAAGTGCCCGGCGACCGTTTCCAAGAGCGGTTCGCTGACGCTGCCGGCAAAGAAACTGTACGAGATCGTCAAGGCGCTGCCAGAAACCGACGTGCGGATCGAGGAGGACAAAGGCGGCGTGAAGGTCGCGGCGGATCGCTTCGACTCACGCATGCAGACGCTGCCGCGCGAAGACTTCCCGACGCTCCCCGACGCCGCGGGTGCAGCGACCGTAGAACTTCCGCGCGAAGCGCTGCGGCAGATGATTTCGAAGACGCAATTCGCGATCACCGGCGAGGATACGCGCTACTTTCTGAACGGCGCACTGTTCCTGCAGCGCCCCGACGCGCTCGGCCTGGTCTCGACCGACGGACATCGACTCGCGCATATCACCGTCGCGCGCGAGGGGAAGCCGGCCAAGGGAGCAAAGGCGGATGACGAGAATCGCGTCATCCTGCCACGCAAGACGCTGCTCGAGCTCGGCCGCCTGCTCGCTGAAGGGGGAGAAGGGCCGATCCTCTACGAGCGTGGTGAGAATCACTTGTTCTTCACGGTCGGCGATCGGCTGCTCATCTCGCGGATGATCGATGGTCAGTTCCCGGCATTCGAACGCGTCATCCCGAAGAACAACGACAAGCACGTCGAATTCGATCGCGATCGGCTCACGAGCGCCGTCAAGCGCGTGGCGCTGCTCTCGAACGAGCGCTCGCGCGCGGTGAAGTTCCAGATCGACAAGGGCAAGGTCGAAATCGCCTCGAGCAGCCCGGAGTTCGGCGAGGCGAAGGAAGTCCTGATGGTGGATTACGCCGCGGCGCCCGTGACCATCTGCTTCAACGCGCAGTACGTCCTCGACTTCCTCGGCGTCGTCGAGACGGACACGGTGTCCCTCGACTTCAAGGACGAAATGAGCCAGGCGGTCCTGAAGCCCGTGGGCGGCGAGGGCTACGACTACACGTACGTGATCATGCCCATGCGCATCTGAGCGGCGAACGAAATTCTGAATGAACCAGTTGAACGAACATAACGAGCCGCAGCCGCACGCCGACAAGGGCGTGTCCCCTGCGAACCCTGAAACTGCGTCCGGCTCCAACGGCAACGGCAGCGGTTCCGACGACTACGGCGCGGACAAGATCAAGGTCCTCGAAGGCCTCGAGGCGGTCCGCAAGCGGCCCGCCATGTACATCGGGACCACGGGCCCGCAGGGGCTGCATCACCTGGTGTACGAAATCGTCGACAACTCCATCGACGAAGCGCTCGCGGGGCATTGCGACCAGGTCAACGTCACGATCCACATCGACAACTCCGTCACGGTCGTGGACAACGGTCGCGGGATTCCAGTCGATCGACACGAGAGTGGCAAGTCCGCCGCGGAAGTCGTCCTGACG
>WNGB01004364.1_pt1 | contig 41781 bp, 31 predicted proteins | sample 5400681 | NCBI WGS metagenome assembly WNGB01 (sample SAMN13153367, study PRJNA577476) | soil metagenome | isolation source: 115 cm soil or saprolite under grassland replicate 2 | place: USA:California | collected 2016-06-15 | reverse complement strand
TGATGTGGCCGCCACCGGCCGCGGCAAGTTCCACCGCGGCGCGTAGCGCGTAGTCAGCGCGGGCAGAGAGCCTCATGTCCAGCATTATGCAGGTTGCCGGCCACTGAACGGGCCGCCTGGCCGGTGAGCGGGACCGTATTAGTAGGAAATCGGCCCTGCCTGATCATCACGGGCGGTCTGCGCGCCGGGGCGGGCCGCTCACCGGGCCAGTCCCAGGACCTCGGCCGCGGCCTGCGCGTTCGCGCGTGCCGCGCCGTAGGTGGCGAGGTGCACGCCACCGGGCGGGACCCAGAGTGGCAGCCCCATCTCCACGACCACCGTGTCCGGGCGCGCCGCGACCAGCCCGCTGACCACATCCCGGACCGCCGCGTCCCGGTGGGCGTCGCGGACGACCACGATCAGCGGCCGGCCCGCGGCCCGGGCGAGCGCCGCCGTGGTGACCCCGGCCGCCTCACCGGCCGCCAGGCCGGCCGGGACGCGCTGGATGCTCGAGTCCGGCACCCAGGGACGCAATCCCCAGGGAACCTCGCCGACCGCGATGTTCTCCTGCGCGGCCAGTTCCAGCACCACCGGGGCGGCCAGCGGCCCGGGCACCGCCCCTGTGATGGTGCCCGAGGCGCGGACCGCCCGGCGCGCGGCCACCAGGCCGATGTGGGCGCCGTGGCCGGCGAGCCGGCCCGCGTCGGCCCCATCCAGGCCGGCCCGGGCCCGGCGGCCCGCCTTCTCCAGCCAGGCCCGCAGCCGGGCCACGTTCTGCTGGGCCTCGGCCAGCCGCTGCGCGGGCAGCCGGCCGGTGGCCACCGCCTCACTGAGCGCCCGCCGCACCGCCAGGTAGCTGTCCTCCGCGGCGTCGCGCCCGAAGCAGAGCAGGTCGGTCCCGGCGGCCACCGCGAGCACCGCGGCCTCCGGGATCCCGTGCAGATCGCTCACGAGCGCGTCTGAGATGATCACCCCGGTGAACCCCAGTTCGCCCCGCAGCAGGCCGTTCAGGGCCGCGGCGGACAGGGTGGCCGGGTCGTCCCCGGTGAGGTCGGGCACCCGCAGGTGGCCTGGCATCACGCCGCGCACCCCGGCCGCGATGGCCGCGGCGAACGGGGGCAGATCCCGGCGCCGGAGCAGGTCCAGGCTGGCCTCCACGGTCACGATGCCGTGGTGGGAATCGGCGCTGGTGCTGCCGTGCCCGGGGAAGTGCTTCGCGCACGCGGCCACCCCGGCCGCCTGGAGGCCGCGGACGGCCGCGGCGGCGTGCCGGCCCACCAGGTCCGGGTCCGGGCCGAACGACCTGATCCCGATGACCGGGTTGTCCGAGGCGGTGTTCACGTCCGCCGACGGGGCGAGGTCGACGTTGATGCCCAGCGCGGCCAGGTCCTGGCCGAGCGCGCGGTGCACCGCGTGGGTCAGGTTCACGTCGTCCACCGCGCCCAGCGCGGCGTTGCCCGGGTAGGGGCTGCCGGTCAGGTGGGCGATCCGGGTGACGTCGCCCCCCTCCTCGTCGATGGCCACCAGGGGCAGCCCGCCCGCCGAGCGGAGCTGGGCGGTGAGCCCGGCCAGCTGCTGGGGCCCGGCGATGTTCGGGCCGAAGATCGTCACCCCGGCCAGGCCCCGTTCCAGCGCGGCCAGCACCCAGCGGGGCGGCTTCTCGCCCGGGAACGGGGGGATGAGGATCGCGTCGGCCATCCGGTCCAGCGCCGGGTCGGCGGAGACACCCGCGCTCATGCTCGCCTTCCCGTGCGGCTCCGGAGCCTGCGCAGGCTCCCGTCCTCCGGCCCGCTCATCCCTTCACCGCCCCCGCGACCAGGCCCGCGGTCATCCGCCGCTGGACGATGAGGAAGAACACCACCACCGGGATGGTGTACAGGGTGGAAGCGGCCATGATCGGTCCCCACTCGGCGCCGCCGCGGGTGAAGAAGTACGTCACGTAGATCGGCAGCGTGTACTCGGAGTGCGCCTGACCCAGGAAGGTCAGGGCCACGATGAACTCGTTGTAGGCGGTGATGAAGGAGAAGATGCTGGTCGCGACCAGGCCCGGCGCGACCAGCGGGAACAGGATGCGCCAGAAGATCCGCAAGCTACCGGCCCCGTCCACCGCCGCCGCCTCCTCCAGCTCGCGGGGCACCGTGGCCACGAAGTTGCGCAGCATCCAGATCGACACCGGCAGCGCCTGCGCGGCGTACACCAGCACCAGGCCGGGCAGGCTCTGCAGCAGGTTGAGGTGGTTGAAGTCCAGGAACAGCGCGATGATCAGGGCCTGGCCCGGGATCATCTGCACGATCAGCAGCATGATCAGGTAGGACGCCCGGAACCGGAAGCGGAACCGGGCCACCGCGACCGAGGCGAGCAGCGAGACCAGCGACGCCAGCACCACGGTGGACACCGTGACCAGGAGGCTGTTGCGGAAGAACAGCCACACCGAGCCGATCCCTGACGCCTGGCCGCTCATGACCGCCGAGAAGTTGCCCAGCGTCGGATGGGACGGCAGCAGCTGCGGGGTCAGCGAGTAGATCTCCTGGGACGGCTTGAACGCGGTCGAGATCATCCAGAAGATGGGGAACAGCGTCAGCAGGGCGACCAGCACCCCGGCGGCGTTGAGGCCGGCGGTCCTGGTCTTCCTGGCCGCCCGCGCGCGGGCGCGCGGGCCCGGCAGGCGGATCCAGGACGGGGTGCTCAGGCTGGGGGCGGTCACGACAGGGCCCCCTGCCGGACGGAGGCCCGCACGTAGCCGACCGTGATGATGAGCAGGATGACGGTGAGGATGAGCGCGAGCGCGCCGCCCAGCCCGTAGCTGGGCGGGAACGTGAACGCCTTGTCGTACAGGTACAGCGACAGGTTGAACTCGTCGCGGTTACCGAGCCCGCCGGTCAGCAGGTAGGTCTGGGTGAACACGTTGAAATCCCAAATCACCGACAGCAGCAGCAGGACCAGGAAGATCGGTTTCAGCAGCGGGAACGTGATCCGCCAGAAGCCGTGCCAGGCCCCGGCCCCGTCCACCCGCGCCGCCTCGAGCAGCTCGGCGGGCACGGTCTTGAGCCCGGCCAGCACCGACACGGCGATGAACGGGAACCCCTGCCACACCACCAGCAGGGTGGCCACCGTGTAGGCGGGCAGCGCGCCGCCGGTGGTCCAGTTGAAGCCGGCCCAGCTGGTGCTGCCGGCCAGCCAGTGCGGCAGCCGGGCCAGGCTCCAGTCCACCAGGCCCCCGTCGGGATTGAACAGCCAGTAGAACAGGACGCTGGCCGAGACCGGGGGAGTGGCCCAGGCCAGCAGGGCCGCCGTGCCCACGATGGCGGACATCACCCGGCCCAGCCGGTGCAGCAGCAGCCCGACCAGCGTGCCGGCCAGCAGGGTCAGCGTCACCGCGGCCGCGGCGAACAGCACCGTGATCCGCAGGGCCAGCCAGAACTCCGGGTCGGCGAAGGTGGAGGTGAAGTTGCCCAGCCCGATCCACTGGACCGGCGCCGCCCCGACCGTCTGCGGCAGCCCGTAGTTCTGGAACGAGTACAGGGTCACCTGCACCACGGGCCAGAGCAGCACCAGGGCGATCGCGACGATGGACGGGAGCAGCAGCAGGTACGGCGCCAGGCGGTAGCGCCGGATCAGGGCCCGGATACGTGCGGCCGGGGGCAGTCCGGCCCGCGTGGCGCGGCCGCCCGGGGTGCGGGCGCCGCCCGCCGACGGCGGTGTGATCGTGTCCACCATGAGTATCGGCACTCTCCTCACGGGAGGTCCCGGCCGGCGGCCGCGCCCGCCCGCAGGCACGGGGGGAGCCGCCGCCGGCCGGGACGGCTCGGGTGCTCAGCCGGTCTCGGACCCGGTGTTGAGCACGTTCTGCAGCTCCGTGTTGGCCTTGGTCACGGTGGCGCTGAAGTCCGCGCCCTGCATCAGCGACTTCATCATGGTCGGGATGATCGCGTCCGTCGCGTCGGCGGTGGCCCAGTTCTTCGAGTTGAGCGGGGCGATCTGGGTGTACGCGGCGGCCTTGGCGAAGCCGGCCATCACCGGGTTGCCCGCGTAGGCGCCGCCCTTGAGCTGGGCGGCGAACTGCGGGAAGAAGCCCGCGGCGTTGGCGAACGCGGTCGCGTTCGCCGGGCTGTCCATCAGCGAGACCAGGGCCCAGTCAGCCTGCTGGTACTTGCTCTTGACCCAGACGCCGAGGTCGGAGCCGCCGGAGAAGGCCGGGGCCGGGTTCGGGCCGTTCTCGCTCGGGATGGGGAACGAGGCCCAGTCCGACTCGTATTTCTTGCTGACCGCGGTCAGCTCAGCCTGCGCCCACGGGCCGTCCATGTACATGTCCAGCTTGCCGAGCGCGAAGTCCTCGTTCGAGCCGCCCGAGGTCGCGCCCGGGGCGCCCAGCTCGGTCTGGCCGATGTACTTCGACGGGGAGACATGCTGGGTCAGGTAGAGGCCGGCGTAGAACTTGATGCCCGCCTCAGCCTGCGGCGTGGTCAGCGTCGCGGTCCACTTGCCGCCGCTCTGGGTGGCCACCTGGCCGCCTGCGCCCCAGATGAAGCTGACGATCGCGTTGGTGTAGTTGCTGGGCGCGCCGAGGCCGGAGGTGCCGGGGAACTTCTTCTGCAGCGTCTTGGCGTCGCTGACCAGCTGGGCCCAGCTCGCAGGGGCCGCGGTAATGCCCGCCTTGGCGAACTCGTCCTTGCGGTACCAGACACCCCGCACCCCGCCGAACCAGGGCACCGCGTAGGTCTGCCCGTTGACGGTGTCGTTGGCCAGGTTGCCCGGGATGATCCCGGAGCCGGGGGACCAGGCCTTCACGCTGCTGCTGATGTTGGCCAGCGCGCCCTGCGACGCGATGCCGGGGGTGTCGGTGTTGCCCAGCTCGGTGACGTCCGGGCCGCCCTTGCCGCTGGTCAGCGCGTTGGTCCAGTCGGTGACGCGGTTGCCCCAGGGGATCCAGTCCACGACGACCTTGGTCTTGGCGTACTGCGGGTACTTCTTGTGGAACTGGGCGACGATCCCGTTCATCCAGGTGACCTGGGACGGAACCGAGGGACCCATCCGCCAGACGACCAGCTTGGCTGGTACGGCGGACGAGGACGAGCTGTTGCTGCTGCTGGAGCCGCAGCCCGCCGCAGCCCCGGCGAGCAGGGCCGCCGCACCGAACGCGGCCGCCGATCTAGTCAGCTTCACTAGAGATCTCCCTTCCCGGCTTGATCCTTGGCACTTCACGCGATTCCCCGTGGTCCCAGGGCGCTCCGGTACCGTCGGCCGTCTAGGCTGTCGCTGCTGCCCAGCCGGCCCCTGGCGGTCACGTCGCCGGGCTGACCGACCGGCCCTGACTTTGACCAACACTGGGATTCTGGGGTGAAACTAACAGTAAAGTTTCCTAATAGATAGACCCTGTGGCCAGATTGAGACAGAATTCAGCCAGGTGTCCCGCCCGCCGTCACCACCGGCCCGGCGTGGCCCTGGCTAGCCGGCTCCTCGCCGCGTGCGAGCAGGTGCTGGGGGGGACGTCATGCGACGGAGGGAAGGCATGGAACAACGGCCTGGGACACCCCGGCTGCTACGGGAGCTCAACGACCGGGCCGCCCTCGAGCTGCTGCTCGCCGGAGGACCCATGACCAGGGCCCAGGTGGGCGAGCGGACCGGCCTGTCCAAGGTGACCGCGTCCCAGCTGCTCTCCCGGCTGGAGGAGCGCGGGCTGGTGACGACGGTGGGGGAGCAGGCCGGTGGCCGCGGGCCGAACGCGGCGCTCTACGCTGTGGTGCCCTCGAGCGCGTACGTCGCCGGGCTGCACGTTGAGCACGACGAGGTCAGCGCCGGGGTGGCGGACATCACCGGCGAGGTGGTCACCCAGGTCAGCGTGGACCCGAACGGCGCCGCGAACCCGGTGGAGCTGGTCCGCGGCGTCGTGGCGGCCGCCTGCCGCTCCGCGGGCGTGGAGATGTCCCGGCTCAACGCCCTGGTCATCGGCACTCCCGGGGTGCTGGATCCCAGCACCGGGGACCCGCGCCTGGCGGTGAACCTGCCCGCCTGGCACGAGGGCGTGCTCGAGGCGCTGCGCAGCGACCTGCGCCAGCCGGTGACGATCGAGAACGACGTCAATCTGGCGGCGATGGCCGAGCGTGCGGAGGGCGTCGCCCAGGGCGCGGACGACTTCGTGCTCATGTGGATCGGGGTGGGCCTGGGGCTGGCCACGATCATCGGCGGCCGGCTGCACCGCGGGGTGGCGGGCGCGGCGGGCGAGATCGGCTACCTCCCGGTCCCCGGGGTGCCGCTGCCGCAGGACGTCAGCCACCCGGCCACCGGCGCGTTCCAGTCCCTGGTGGGAGCCCAGGCGGTGCGGCCGCTCGCGGAAAGCTACGGGTTTCCCGCACCCACGGCCGCGGCGGCCGTGCAGGCCGCGGTGGCCGCCGCCCAGGCCGGTGACGAGCGGGGCAGCGGCCTGCTCGACCAGCTGGCCGCCCGGGTGGCGACCGGGGCAGCGGCGGTCAGCGTGGTGCTCGACCCGGGCCTCGTCGTCCTCGGCGGCGAGGTGGGGCGGGCCGGCGGCACGGCGCTGGCCGACCGGGTGGCCGCGGAGGTGGGCCGGATCTGCCCGGCCCATCCCCAGGTGGTGCCGACCGGGGTGACCGGCCAGCCGGTGCTGCGCGGCGCGATCCTGGCCGCGGTGGAGCAGGCCCGCGGTGAGCTGCTCGCCTCCGTGGCCGGGCCCTGATCTCTGCCCCTGAGGCCAGCCCTGTTGCCCCCGGGCCGGTCGCATGCGCGTGCGCCGGGCACTGCCGCATGCCGGTACCTCCATCAGGCCAGTGCTGACTCCCGCCCCGCTCTGCTCCCTACGCCACCGATCCCACCTCGCGTGCCCTCCGGTGACATCCTCCCCGTGGGGTGACCGGGGCGTTCCCGCGGCGCTCAGCCCGCCGGGGACGGCCAGGCCCAGCCGGGCTGAGGCGGTAGCGTCGGCGCCATGACTGACGGCGCAGGCTCAGCGGCGGTGACCGCGCGGGTTCGCCGGTACCCGCTGGGCGCCGCCGTCACGCTCGCGGACCTGGATGATGACCCGCATCCCGTGCTGGCCCGGCTGCGGGACGCGGAGCCCGTCTCGTGGGTGCCGGTGCTGGACCGGTGGCTGGTCACGCGCCGCGACCTGGCCCTGCTGGTCATGCGGGACGCCGCGACGTTCACGGTCGACGACCCGCGCTTCTCGACGGCCCGGATCGTGGGGCCGAGCATGCTGTCGCTGGACGGCGCGCAGCACGACCGGCACCGCCGCCCGTTCACCGGCCCGTTCAGCCAGGCCGCCGTGCATGACGAACTGGAAGCGTTCGTGACCGCCGAAGCGGACCGCCTGGTCAGCGCCATGCGGCCAGCCGGGCGGGGGGACCTGAGCCGGAGCCTGGCCGCGCCGCTGGCGGTGGCCGTGGTCGCCCGGGTCCTCGGCCTCGGCCAGGTGCCCCCGGCCACCATCCTGGCCTGGTACGACGCGATCGTCGGCGCAGTCTCGCAGCTGGCCGCCGCAGGCCCGGGGGCAGCCCTCCCGCCGGCGCCGGGAGTGACCGCCGGAATGGCGGCATTCAGCCAGCTGAGCGACGGTCTGCATGCCGTCGCGGGAAACGGGGCCGGGGCCTCGCTGCTCGCGGACGCGGCCCGGCCCGCGCTGCGGGCCGGACGCCGCCGGCCCGGGCCCGGGCCGGACGCCGCCGGCCTCAGCCCGGACGAGATCGTCTCCAACGCGGCGGTGCTCATGTTCGGCGGCATCGAGACCACCGAGGGCATGATCGCCAACGCCGCGTGGCACCTGCTCGGCCACCGCGACCAGCTCGGCCTGGTGCTCGCCGACCCGGGCCTGCTGCCGCAGGCCATCGAGGAGTCACTCCGCCTCGAACCCGCGGCGGCCGTCGTGGACCGGTACGCCACCCGCGACGCCGCTCTCGGCGGCGCCGAGGTGAGCCGCGGCGACCTGGTCAGCGTGTCGGTGGCCGGCGCGGGCCGGGACCCGGCCGTGTTCACCGGCCCGGACCGCTTCGACGTGCGCCGGGGCAACGCCGCGCAGAACCTGGCCTTCGCCCGCGGCCCGCATTTCTGCCTGGGCGTCCACCTGGCCCGGCTGGAAGCCCGGGCCGCGCTCGCCGCGGCCCTCGGCCAGCTGCCCCGCCTGCGGCTCGACCCGGACCAGCCGACCACGCCACGGGGCCTGGTGTTCCGCAAGCCGCCGTCACTGCCCGTGCTCTGGGACGCCGGATCCGGCTAGCAGCCGCAGCTCTCCCGGCGGATCAGGCGGGTGGGCAGGACCACGTCCCGCGGCTCCGGCTGGCCGTTGCCGACCAGCGACTCCAGCAGCTCGAACGCGGTGGCCCCGAGTTCCTGGATCGGCTGGCGGACGGTGGTCAGCCCCGGATGGAGCCGCCGCACCGGGATGTCGTCGAACCCGGTGACCGCCACGTCGCCGGGCACGTCCACGCCCCGGCGGGCCAGCGTGTGCACGGCCCCGAGCGCGGCCAGGTCGTTGGCGCAGACGATGGCCCGGGGCAGCGGCCGGCCCGCGCTGAGCAGCCCGTCGATCGCCGCGACGTCGTAGATCGTGGGCGGGGCGCCGTTCACACTGGCAGCTTAGGAGACCTGGTAGCCGACGCTCACGGTGCCCGCGTCGAGCCGCTCGACCGACACCACCGATGTCTTCGACGGCTCGCCGAACTTGATCACCGTCTGGCCGTTGCTGCTGTCCACCACCACCGGGTTGTGCACCTTCCAGTGGCCAGCCCAGACCGCCACGCGCAGCCGGGCGGACGGCAGGCCCTGCACCCCGTTGTCGCAGGCGAAACCGATCTCCTTGGCGCTGCCAAACGGGATCGCGATCGCGGTGACGGCGTTGGCGCCGCTGTTCAGGGACCCACTCTGCACTTCGGTCTCCTCCTTGGGTGAGGACGCTGGGTTGGCGAATTTCTTCAGGGCGGCGGTGTCCCCGTTGAACACGTTCACGTCGACGGTGTTGCTGCCCACCCTCGCCGTCCCGTACTGGTGGAACTTCCACGTCGACCACGGCCGGGGCACCACCGGCCGGCCCGCCGGGGCGGACGGCTCGGCGATCCACAGCGGGTAGTGACCCAGGCCGGCGCAGTTGCCCTGCCCGGCGAAGCTCAGGAACGTGTACACGATCGGCGTGTGGCCGGTGGCCCGCTGCACGTCCGCGCACCAGTTGCGGGCGTACTCCGACACCCGCGCCGGGCTGAGGCCGTCCGACGCCTCCAGGTCCAGGGCGATCAGGTCACCGGCCTTCAGCCCGTGGGCCTGCACCACGGCCAGGAACGCCCGGGTCTCGGTGGCCGCCCCGTTCTTCGGGTGGCCGAAGTGGTAGGCGCCGCGGACAATGCCGAGGGCCCCCGCCTCCCGCCAGTTGACCGCGAAATCGGGGTCCCTGATCGTCCTGCCCTCGGTCGCTTTGATGAACGCGAACGAAATCCGCCCCTTCTCGGCGGCCCAGTCGAACGAAGGCTGGAAGCTCGAGAGGTCGATGCCCGCCGCGTCAGCCACGGCGCCCTCCTGTCCTCGGGCCCGCGGCGGCCGGAACCGCCTGCGGCCTGCTCATGGGCGGAGGCCAGGCGATACTGCGCATTGGCTGGTCCCCCCTGGGAAAAGGTGCCCCATGAAAGAGGCGGCCGCAGCCGGAATGGCTTATCTGGTCACGTTCAGGCTGCGCCAGGACCCGCCACGGCGCAAGCGCGGGGGCGGCCGTTACCCGTGATCAGGCCACCTGGGCCCGCAGCCTCAGCCCCCGCGGCGTGGCCCGGAACCCGGCCTCCTCCAGCGCCCGCGCCAGCGGCGAGTCCTGCACGGCCGCGCCGTCGGCCCGCTCGATCGTCAGCCGGCCCAGCGCCCCGCCCCGGGCCGCGGCGGCCAGCGCCGATGCGGCCGGCCCGAGCACCGCCGGGTCACCCGTCCAGGACAGCAGCGTCTTGCCGCCCCGCTCGACGTAGAGGACCAGCTCCCCCGCGGCCAGGACGACCAGGGCACCGGCCTTACGGCCCGGCCGGTGGCCACCCGGGGCCTCGCCAGGCCGTTCCGGCCAGGGCAGGGCCGCCCCGAACGGGTTGGCGGGATCGCCCGCGGCGAGCACGGTCACCGGGGGGGCCGGCGCGGAACGGTTTTCGTTGCGGAGAAAACCGGGGACGGGCCGGCCCGCACCCGGATCGCCGGCCCGCGCCCACGGATCGCCGGGGGTTTCGCCGGCGCCGGCCTCCGCGGCCAGCGCGCGCATCCGGTCCACCGCGCCGGGCAGCGCGAACTGGGCTGCGCCCAGGCCTTCCACGAAGTAGCCGCGGCGGCACTGGCCCGCGTCCTCCATGGCCCGCAGCACCGGGTAGATCGCGGCGAAACCGCCGGGCACCCGTTCCGTGGCGGCCGCGCCGCGGATCAGGATCCCGTGCCGGTCCAGCAGCGTCCGGGCCAGCGCGTGCAGCCGCCGGGTGGGGTCCGCGTCGGCGGGCGGCACCAGCGACCAGCGCCCGGTGACGGTGGGCGGCCCGGTCCGGGACGGCATGGACGGCCGGCCCAGGCCGCGCCCGCGGGAGCCCATCCGGGCCGCGCCGCGGCGGCGCACGGCCGGCGGGTGCGGGCCCGCCGGGGAGGCAGCCACCACCGGCCGGCCGCTGCCCAGCACCGTGCGCAGCGCGGCCAGCGTGTCGTTGGTGACGCGGCCCGCCCAGACCAGATCCCAGATGGCCGCGGCGACCGCGGCGTCGGTGGCGTCCTTGCGGCCGCCCTCGGGCAGCAGCGAGGCGGCCCGGTCGGCGAGCATCCGGAAGAACATCCCGCCGCCGCCGTCGAGCGCGGCCAGGACCGCCTCGTGCAGCGGGGTCAGGGTGATCTCATCCGGTCCGGGGAGCAGCAGCGGCGCGGTGTCCGCGGGGGCCAGCGCCACCCACCCGTCACCGCCGGGCAGCCCGCCCGCCCCGGCCCAGACCACCTCACCGGCCGCGGTCAGCTCGTCCAGCATCGCGGGCTGGTAGCCGGGCACCCGGGCTGGCAGGATCAGGGCCTCCAGCGCCGATGCGGGCATGGCCGCCCCGGCCAGCTGGTCGATGGCCTCGTACACGGTGTCCGCGCTGGCCCTCGGCCCCCGCGCCCGCCCCCGGCCCTCGGCCGCGGCGGCCCGGCCCGGAGCGAACGGGGCCACGTTCTGCCACGACGGCAGGAACCGGGCCAGCGCCGACGGCGGCACCGGCTCCGCTTCCTTGCGCAGCTTGGCCAGGCAGCGGCGGCGCAGCGTGCGCAGCACCGACGTGTCGCACCATTGCGTGCCCCGCCGCCCGGGCAGGAACTCGCCCTCGGCGATCCGGCCCCCGGCGGCCAGCCGCCGCAGCGCGCCGGTGACCACGGCCACGCCCAGCCCGTACCGCTCCGCGAGGTCCGCGGTCACGAACGGCCCGTGCCCGCGCGCGTAGCGCGCCACCAGGTCACCGAGCGGGTCGGGAACCGGCTCGGTGAACGCGGCGGGGACGCCGGGGGGCAGCGGCACGCCCAGCGCGTCACGCAGCCGCCCGGCGTCCTCGATCGCGGCCCACCGGGCCTCGCCGGCGATCCGGAACTCCAGCGCCCTCCGCTGCCGGGCCAGCCCGGCCAGCCAGCCCGCGGCCGCGTCCGGGTCCTGGCTGCGCCCGGCCACCTCGGCCGCGGAGACCGGCCCGATGGCCCGCAGCAGGTCCGCCACGCCCTCGGCGTCCCGGCAGGCCCGTTCCGGGGTGAGCCGCTGCAGTTCGCGCTCGGTCTGCTCGACCACCGCCGGGTCCAGCAGCTCGCGCAGGTCAGCCTGGCCGAGCAGCTCGGCCAGCAGCGAGGAGTCCAGGGCCAGCGCCTGGGCGCGGCGCTCGGCGACCGGCGCGTCGCCCTCGTACATGAACGCGCCCACGTAGCGGAACAGCAGCGAGCGCCCGAACGGGGACGGCGCCGGGGTCTCCACCTCGACCAGGCGGATCTTCCGGCTGGCCAGCTCCTTCATGAGGCTGATCAGGCCCGGGACGTCGAACACGTCCTGCAGGCACTCGCGGACGGTCTCCAGCACGATCGGGAACGTGCCGTACTTGCGGGCCACCGACAGCAGCTGCGCGGACCGCTGCCGCTGCTGCCACAAGGGGCTGCGGCGGCCAGGCTGGCGCCGGGGGAGCAGCAGCGCCCGGGCCGCGCACTCACGGAACCGGGACGCGAACAGCGCCGAGTTGCCCAGCTCGTCGGTGACCAGCTGCTCGATCTCCTCGGGCTGCAGCTCCGCGATCCCGGCCGGCGGCGGCTCCTCGGTGTCCGGGACGCGGATGACGATCCCGTCGTCGGTGTGCATGGCCTGCACGTCCATGCCCTGGTAGCGCTCGCGGAGCCGGGCCGCGATGGCCAGCGCCCACGGGGCGTGCACCTGCGCCCCGAACGGGCTGTGCAGGACCAGCCGCCAGTCGCCCAGCTCGTCCCGGAACCGCTCCATGACCAGGGTGCGGTCGTCCGGCACGTAGCCCGTGGCCTCCCGCTGCGCGCTCAGGTAGCGGACCAGGTTCGCGGCGGCCAGCTCGTCCAGGCCGTCCGCGCGCAGCCGCGCGGTCGCGTCCTGCTCGCCGGCCTCGGACAGCTCGCGGCAGTACGCGCCCAGCGCGCGGCCCAGCTCGGCGGGCCGGCCCGGCGCGTCACCGTGCCAGAACGGCAGCTTGCCCGGCTGGCCCGGGGCGGGCGAGACCAGCACCTGGTCAGCGGTGATCTCCTCGATCCGCCACGAGCTCGCGCCGAGCACGAACACGTCACCGACGCGCGACTCGTAGACCATCTCCTCGTCGAGCTCGCCGACCCGGTGGGAGTTCTTGCCGTCGCCGCGCTGCGACGCGGCCAGGAACACGCCGAACAGGCCACGGTCGGGGATGGTGCCGCCGCTGGTCACCGCGAGCCGCTGGCCACCCGGGCGGCCGTGCAGTAGCCCCGTGGTGCGGTCCCAGACCAGCCGCGGCCGCAGCTCCGCGAACTCCTCGCTGGGGTACCGCCCGGCCAGCATGTCCAGCACGGCCTCCAGCACCGGCCGGGTCAGGCTGGCGAACGGCGCGGCCCGGCGCACCACCTGGTGCAGGTCGTCCACGGACCAGTCGTCGAGCGCGGTCATCGCGACGATCTGCTGGGCCAGCACGTCCAGCGGGTTGCGGGGGATGCCCAGCTGCTCGATCTGGCCGCCGCGCATCCGCCGGGCCACCACCGCAGCCTGGACCAGGTCGCCCTGATACTTGGGGAAGATCACGCCGCGGCTCACGTCGCCGACGTTGTGCCCGGCCCGGCCGGTGCGCTGCAGCCCGCTGGCCACCGAGGGCGGCGACTCGACCTGGATGACCAGGTCCACCGCGCCCATGTCGATGCCGAGCTCCAGGCTGGACGTGGCGACCACGGCCGGGAGCCGGCCCGCCTTGAGCGCCTCCTCGATCTGGGCCCGTTCCTGCCGGGACACCGAGCCGTGGTGGGCCCGGGCCACCTCGGCGGGCGCGCCGGCGGTGGCGCCCGCCTGGGCCATGACCTGCGCGGGCGGCCCCCCGTGGGCGGGCTGGGCGGAGTGGGCGGGGTCGCTGGCCGGGGTGCCCGCGCGGAGCTCGGCGCGCTCGGCGGCCAGCTCGTTGAGCCGGGCGCAGAGCCGCTCGGCCAGCCGGCGCGAGTTGGCGAACACGATCGTGGAACGGTGCTGCTCGATGAGGTCGAGGACCTGCTCCTCCACGTGCGGCCAGATCGACCGCCGGGCGGCCTGGCCGTCCGTGGCGTCCCCGGTGGTGCCGGGCGGCTGGTCCAGGTCGGTCATGTCCTCGACCGGCACCACGATGCTCACCTCGAGCTGCTTGGTGCTGGGCGGGGCGGCGATGGTCACCGGGCGGGCGCCGCCCAGGAACGAGGCCACGTCCCCGGCCGGGCGGACCGTGGCCGACAGGCCGATCCGCTGGGCCGGGCGGCGGCCGGAGGTCAGCGCGTCCAGCCGTTCCAGGGACAGGGCCAGGTGAGCGCCGCGCTTGTTCCCGGCCAGCGCGTGCACCTCGTCCACGATGACCGTGTCCACCCCGCGCAGCGCGTCCCGCGCCCTGGAGGTCAGCAGGAGGAACAGCGATTCGGGCGTGGTGATGAGGATGTCCGGCGGGCTGGCGGCCAGCCGGCGGCGCTCCTCGGCGGCGGTGTCCCCGGTGCGCACCGCGACCCGGATGTCGGGCTCGGGCGCGCCCATGGCCTGCGCGGTGTGCCGGATCCCGGTCAGCGGGGCGCGCAGGTTCCGCTCGATGTCCACCGCGAGTGCCTTCAGCGGCGAGATGTACAGCACCCGGCAGCGTTGCTTCGGGTCGTCGGGGGCCGGCGCCGCGGCCAGGCGGTCCAGCGCCCACAGGAACGCGGACAAGGTCTTGCCTGAGCCGGTAGGCGCGATGACCAGCGTGTTCTCGCCCTTGCTGATCGCGGCCCAGGCCTCGGCCTGCGCTTGGGTCGGCGTGGCGAACGCGGCGGAGAACCAGTCCCGGGTGACCGCGCTGAACCCCTCGAGGGGATCCCTCTCACCTGCTGCTGGTCCGGCCTTTCCCGGCGCCGCGTGATGGGGCATAGGTACATGGTGCATGCTCATACCGACAGGAATGAACGTCCTGGTCCGGGGCCCCGATTCCGGTCCGCTGGCCGCTTGCCTGACCCGCCGCTTGCCTCACCCGCCGCGCGGGCCGGGGTTTCCGCGCATCCGCAGCGAAGACCTCACGGCGCGGCCCGCACCGAGCCGACCAGGGGGCCGGAGGTGCCGCGCACGGTGCAGACCACGGTGCGTTCCCCGGCCGACCAGGCCCCGGCGCCCGGGTAGACGAAGGATTGCGCCAGCGAGGTTGCGGGCAGCTCGGGGTTCAGGTAGCCGGCCAGTCGGCTCCCGCAGCCCTCGCGGGCGCGTTGCTGCAGGGCCGCCGCGCCGGGGTAGCGGGCGCCGGCCACCCGGAACGTCGCGAACACCTCGGCGTCGTGGGCCTGCGCGCAGCTGAGCACGTGAACGCCGCTGATCCCGTTGGCGCCCGAGTCGAGGCACTGGCCGGCCCGCAGGCTGAACACGTGCGGCAGCGTGACCGGCCTGGGCGGCGGCCGGGTGATGATGGCCGCGGCCACGACCGCGGCGGCCACGGTCCACAGGCCGGCCAGCACCAGGCCGGTGACGGCCAGGGCGCGGCCGCGGGCGCCGGACCGCCCGACCCGGATGAGGGCCAGCGGGCCGAGCACCAGGGTGACCGGGATGGCCGGGACGACCCCCGAGACCATGGCGGCCACCGCGACGCCGTCGGTGGGCCGGCGGGGCGCGGCTACGGGGCCGGCGGGGGAGGGACCGGTGACTGAGGTGGCGGGGCTGCCGGAGGTGGCGGGGGTGGCGGGGCTGCGCTGCTGCGGGACGGCCACGCGATGCGCGGTGGCCGGGTCGCCCGCCAGGGCCGTCGGGGGGCCGCCGCCGTCCTCGGCTGATGGGTCCATCTGCTCTCCCAGGCGAGAGTCGGTGCCTGCCCGCGAAGCCGGCAGGCCGTGCCGAATTGGATGCGCCCAGGAACTACGCAATTGTCTCATGCCATTGCGGGGCACCCGTCGTGACCCTTCCCCAGCAGAACTATCCGCATTCCTCATCGTTTGTTACGAACCTGAGTCGCCGGAGCGCGGATGCTGCCTGGCTGCTCGCGGGTTGGGGTTGGCGCCCGGGCGCCGGTACTCTCGCCGGCAGTGGACCGGGGGTACTGGGGCAGCCATCAGGGAGGGCCGTGCGGCTCAGCGAGTTCTGGACGCGGATGCGGGCGCAGTTCGGTGACACGTACGCCGGCAGCGTCGCCAAGGACCATGTCCTGGCCGTACTGGGGGAGCGGACCGTAGACCAGGCCCTGGCGGACGGCGTGGACGCCAAGACCGTGTGGCGGGCGGTCTGCGCGGAGTTCGACGTCCCGCAGAGCCTGCGCTGAACTCACCCGCCCCTGGCGCGCGCCCGCGGTGGCGAGCCCGCGGTGGCGGGCGGGGCGCGGCGCGCCCGCGGTGGCGGGCGGGGCGCATGGCCCGCCGATCGTGGTCGATCCGGGTTGCCCCCGCAGCCCGAAGCGTCCACGAACCGGGCCCACTCCCTGGGAACGACCGGGCCGGTCGTTCCCGCCGTGGGCGACCACGGCTGGCGTGCGCGCTCACCGGGTGCCGGGCTGAGGCGCCCGCCGCGGCCCTGGGCGCGCGGCGGCCGGCGCCAGGGCGTTGATCAGGTCCGGAGCGAATTTTCTCCGGGATGCGGCGTGTTGGCGTTACGGTCGAACAGTTGTTCGCTTAAGGTGGTGCCCTGGGACGGCCATTCGGGGCCCCCTTTCCGCCTCGCGACCCTCGCCGCGGCGGCAGCAGGACGGCAGCAGCGCGGAATTGTCGGTGGCGGCACGTAGCTTCTGGACCGGCAACTGAACCAGCAAGCAAGCTCTTGAAGCAACGGGAGTTCCCATGGCAGGCAGCGACAGGGCGGTCAACCGGACCGGCGGTGACAGGGACAAGTCCCTGGAGACTGCCCTCGCCCAGATCGAACGGCAATTCGGCCGGGGCTCGATCATGCGGCTCGGCGACGAGGGCCGCGCCCCGATGGAAGTGATCCCCACCGGCGCGATCGCGCTGGACGTCGCGCTGGGCATCGGCGGCCTGCCCCGCGGCCGGGTCGTCGAGGTCTACGGACCCGAAGGGAGCGGGAAATCCACGCTCGCTTTGCATGCGGTGGCCAACGCGCAGAAGGCCGGCGGCATCGCCGCGTTCATCGACGCCGAGCACGCGCTGGACCCGGAGTACGCGAAGAAGCTCGGCGTGGACACCGACGCGCTGCTCGTCTCCCAGCCGGACACGGGGGAGCAGGCCCTGGAGATCGCGGACATGCTGATCCGCTCCGGGGCGATCGATGTCGTGGTCATCGACTCGGTGGCGGCGCTGGTACCCCGGGCCGAGATCGAGGGCGAGATGGGCGACAGCCACGTGGGCCTCCAGGCCCGGCTGATGTCCCAGGCCCTGCGGAAGATCACCGGCGCGCTCAGCCAGACCAAGACCACTGCGATCTTCATCAACCAGCTGCGTGAGAAGGTCGGGGTGATGTTTGGCTGCATGTCGTATGCGACCAGGGTGACCCTGGCGGACGGCACGCAAGAGAAGATCGGCAAGATCGTTAACCAGCGCCAGGATGTCGAGGTCCTCTCTTACGACCCGGAATCCGGGCGCATAATCCCGCGCCGCATCGTCAACTGGTTCAACAACGGCCCTACCGAGCGGTTCCTCCAGTTCACCGTGGCCAAGTCAGGCGGGAACGGTAAGGCCCAGTTCGCAGCGACGGAGAACCACCTGGTCCGCACGCCTGGAGGCTGGCGCGAAGCAGGAGAGTTGATCCCTGGTGACCGGGTTGCCCTCGCCGAGCCCTGGCGGCTGAGCGGGCAGCAGATGGAGCTCATCCTGGGCGCCCTGATGGGGGATGGGAGCCTCTCGCCGAATCCCCGCGGCAGGTCAGGTACCCGGTTCCGGATGGGCCACGGAGCTAAGCAGGCCGCATACCTGGACTGGAAGGTCAGCCTCCTCGGCAACATCGGGTGCACGCTGTCTTCCAATGCCAAGGGCGCGGTCTTCGCTGACCTGACCCCGCTTCCCGAACTGGCTGAACTGCGTGAGACGGTGTACTTCGGGGATGGCAAGAAGCACCTCAGCTGGGAATACCTGAAGGCGCTCACGCCATTCGCCCTCGCGGTCTGGTACATGGACGATGGCTGCTTCACGGTCAGGTCGAAAGGCGTTCAGGAGAGGACGCAGGGCGGCACCGGCCGGATAGAGATCTGCGTGCAGGCGATGAGCCCAGGCTCTCGCGAGCGGCTCGCCGACTACCTGCGGGCTACCCACCGGCTCGACGTCAAGGTCGTCACCCGAGGTTCCCGGGGTCAGGCCATCCTGCAATTCACCACCGCGGCGTCAGAGAAATTCCAGAAGCTTGTCGCGCCTTACATTCATCCGTCGATGGAGTACAAGCTCCTGCCACGATTCCGCGGGCAGTTCCGGGTGGAGCCGGAGTTCGTCCCGGCTGAGATGCGCCTGGTGCCAGCCAGGATCCTAGACATTCACGTCAAGCCGCCGACGAGGTCGATGAACCGGTTCGACATCGAGGTGGAAGGATCGCACAACTACTTCGTCGACGGGGTTATGGTGCACAACAGCCCTGAGACCACCAGCGGCGGGCGGGCGCTCAAGTTCTACGCGTCGGTGCGGCTCGATGTGCGGCGGATCGAGACCCTTAAAGACGGCACCGAGCCAGTCGGAAGTCGCACCCGGATTAAAGTAGTAAAGAATAAGTGCCTCGCAGAAGGGACTCGTGTTTTCGATCCTTCCACTGGTGTCACCCGCCGCATTGAGGAGATTGTGGACGGGCGGCTTCCGGTTCATGTGGTGTCTACCGACAAGAGAGGCGTGCTGCAGGCAGGCGAAGTCGTCTCGTGGTTCGACCAGGGTGAGCAGGACGTCATCGGCGTCAAGCTTCGCGACGGCACTGAGCTGTGGATAACTCCTGATCACAAGATGCTCACCGAGCATGGCTGGCGTGCTGCCGGGGAACTCGCTCGCGGGGACCGGTTGGCCCGGCCCCGCGCATACTCGGAATTCGGATCATATGAACCGGTTCCGCCAGATCACGCCAGACTGCTCGGCTATCTTATCGGCGATGGCTATGTCGGCGGGAAGACGCCGGTCCATTTTATCAACGTCGAGGAATCCCTGCATCAGGACGCTGCCCGGATCGCTGGCACTCTGGGCTGCGTGGTTAAGCCGGCGGATCAGCTAACAGTCGCCTTTTCGCATCGGCCCGGCGAGAAGAACGGAGTTCTCGACCTCTGCCGGCGGGCGGGAATTTATGGCTGCCTGGCACCTGTCAAGAAGCTCCCGGCCACTTTCTTCGCGCCCGATGTTTCGGCTGAAGTGATCAGCAATGCGATCTTCGGGATCTTCGAGACAGACGGTTACGTATCACGCGAGCAGACGGGCGGTATCCGGATCGGGTTCTCCACCACATCGGAGCAGCTTGCCCACCAGCTGCATTGGCTGCTCCTGCGCTGGGGCGTCGGCAGCAATATCCAGCGCCGCGACCCTCGTAGTCAGCGAGTCGGCTTGGTCAAGGGGCGCAGGATCTCCGGCAAGTACCCCGCGTGGGAGGTACGGGTTTCCGGCGTGGACAACGTGTCCGCGTTCGCGGCCGCGATCCCCATGTGGGGGCCGCGCGGGCAGGTGGTAACACGTGAACTCGCGGAACTGGGCGGCCGGTACCGGGGGTCTCAGCGGATTTACCTCAGCGATGAGGTGGTGGAGCCGATTCTCGCCCACCTCGAGCGCCTCGGGGTGACCGCACAGGTGGCGGCCCAACTGGTCGGTGTGGGCGCGGGAGACCCCCAAGGGGGTATGAGGAAGGTACTAGGGACCTCCCGGCTGCGCCGGGATCGGCTCCAGCGGCTGGCCGACGGGCTTGACGACCCCTTCCTGCGGGACATCCTGGCAGATCAACTCTGGTTCTCCAGGGTCGCTGAGGTTCTGCCTGCCCGCCGCTGCCGCACGTTCGACGTAGAGGTGGCGGACCTGCACAATCTGGTTGCCGAGGATGTGGTCGTCCACAACTGCGCGCCCCCATTCAAAACCGCGGAGTGCGACATCATTTTCGGTATCGGAATTAGCCGAGAAGGCGGCCTGATCGACCTGGGTGTCGAGCAGTCCATCGTGCGCAAGTCTGGTGCCTGGTACACCTACGAGGGCGATCAGCTCGGGCAGGGCAAAGAGAACTCCCGTAACTTCCTCCGGGACAATCCGGATCTCGCGAACGAGATCGAGAAGAAGATCAAGGAGAAGCTCGGCATCGGGCCGCGCGTCGACGCGGAAGCCGCTCCGGCCGCCGGGGCCGGCACCAACGGATCGGCGCCCGGTGGTTCGGCAACCGGTGCCGCCCCGGTGGGTGGCGCCCCGGTGGGCCGGGCGACGGCAGGCCGGGCGGCCGCAGGCCGGACGGCGGGCGCGCCGGCTGGCGTGAACGGCGGTGCCTGACCAGCCGGCGACCAGGCCGCGTGCGGCGTCCCGGCCCGCAGCGCGGGCCGGGCCGGCCGGGGGAGCCGGGACGGTCAGCGGCCCGGACGGCTATCCCAGTCCGGACGGGTACCCCGGCCCGGACGAGGCGGCCGGTGGCCAGGTCAGGGCTCCCGGAGAGCAGGCCGGGCGGGATGAGGCCGACGCCGGCTGGACAGTGCGTCCCGGCGCGCGGGCCCAGGCGGACGAGGCAGGCGCTGGGCGGGCCACGGACCCCGGGAAGCAGGCGCACCCGGAGACCGCGGACCCCGGCCACGGGATGGGTCCCGCAGAGCAGGCCCGGCAGCTCTGCCTGCGGCTGCTCACCTCGCGCCCGCGGACCCGGGCCCAGCTCGCGGAGGCCATGCAGCGCCGCGGCATCCCGGACGACGCGGCCGCCGCGGTCCTGGCCCGCTTCGCCGAGGTAGGCCTGATCGACGACGCGGCGTTCGCCTGGGCCTGGGTCGAGTCCAGGCATCACGGCCGGGGGCTGGCCCGCCGGGCCCTCTCGGCTGAGCTCAAGCAGCGCGGCGTAGACGGCCAGGACATCAGCGCGGCCGTGAGCGCTCTCGACCCCGCCGACGAGATCGCCACCGCGCGGCGGCTGGTGGCCAAGGGCCTGGCCGCGAGCCGGGGCAAGCCGTTGCCCACCCGCGTCCGGCGCCTGGTCGGGTTGCTGGCCCGGAAGGGCTATCCGGCGCCGATCGCCTACCGCGTGGTCCGTGAGGCCCTTGACCAGGAAGGCGCCGACGCCGCGGCGGCCGGGATCGATCTCGATGACATGGCCCTGACCATTGCCGATGGTGACGCAGACCCCGCCGAAGCGCATCCAGAGGGCCCGTTCAGCCCTGAAGTGGATCCTTGGTAGCCGGTCAGTTGCAGTGGGTAAGAATCGAGACGATCGCAACGGATTGCTTGCCAAGACGTTATCTCCGCTCACCCGTTAACGAGGGGCACGGTGACGTGGCCGGCGGGCCGGATGGCGTGCGTGAACTCTCGCAACCGCGCGGGCCAGGGCCCCCCGTCTGGCGCGGCACCGGAGGTGCGGACAGGTGGGATACGTCCAGGCTGGCTTGCAGAGACGGTTCCAGGTTACCCTCTGGGTTTGCTTGCGAGTTATTCTCCAGTACGCTCCATGGCATGGACGCCGAGGAGAAGGTTCGCGAGGCGCGGCTGCGCCGCATGGCCGAACGACAGGGCCTACATCTACAGAGGTCCCGGCGCCGTGACCCGCTGGCCCTGGACTACGGCGGCTACCAGCTCATCGAGCCAGAATCGAATTCGCTGGTCTTCGGCGAGCTTGCCGGGCGCGGGTTCGGTGCCAGCCTGGATGACATTGAGGACTGCCTCAGACGGCCCCATGCGGATCACCACCCTGATGGAGCGGTGAGCAACGGCCAAGGCGGTACCGGGGTAGTCGTGGAGCGTGTGCAGGTCCCGGAGTGGGCGAATGATCTTCTCCTGCGGAGGCTAGATCAGGCAGACCTGCTGATTCTCCCGCAGCGGGTGAGAGACGGCCGCGGCGAGTATGGAGTGGACGACCTTGTGGGCGTGAAGGCCCTGCGCGCGGCCGGCATCCGCGCCGACTGGGCTCACGCGGAGCCAGAAGACCGGACCTTTGTCAGCGAGTACAGCGCCGATGTCGCCATCTTTGTCACCTTGTTCGTGGCGCAATCGCTGGCACAGGAAGGCGTCGTGGAGGCCGCCCGGTGGCTCCTCACCCGGGTGCGGCAGGCACTTGGCGGCCGCACGGATCGGAAGTCAGCCACGCCGATCGTGGTGCAGGTGGACCGCCTGGTGTTGGAACAGGACCGGCGCGTGATCGAGGGGATGCGGGTCACCGGCCACGACGAACAGGTCGTGGAGGTCGTCAAGACACTCCTCCAGGGAGGTCCAGCCCCGAAGTGACCCAGATCACGCGCGGTGCCGTCTGGTTCCGCATCGGGCCGCCCAGGCGACTCGCTGGCCTTGAGACGCGTGGTTACGCGGTTCGGTTTGATGTGCCAATCCCGCCGGCCGCAGGCCCGGCCCGCAGGGCCGCCCTGGAAGCGGAAGGGCGGAGGCTGCTTGCTGAAGCTCGACGCGGCTACGGGGTAGTGCTTCACCAGGTCCTCCTCGCTGCGGGTTCAGCCGTTCCCCCACCCGTCGACCTAGATCGCCTCTGGTCCCCTGACGCGGGCCGAGCACTCGTTACCGCTCGGCGGGCCCGATGGCAGCAGACCCGCCGACTGCTGGCCCGAGCCTCCGCCCAGTTTAATGCACCTTCAATCGCGGTCGCTAAGGAGCAGGGCACGGCATATCCCGGGCGCTAGAAGAGCGGGCCAGGGCGGCGCTCGACGCGGCCGTCGATGCCTTCGACCACCTTGAGGACACGGCTGAGGACACGGCTCTCGCCAGCGATGCTCACGCATGGGCCCACACGATTGCGGAAATGGTCGCGGGCCTATTCGGATGTCGGGCGCAGAGGGAGAATGATCGCTGGTTTGATATCTGCCGCCTGTCGCTCATGCACCTGCGTGTGGGGCATGTCCGCTGGATTTACCGCCCGCAGGCACTGCTCCCTCTGTAGTCTCGACCTCACCGTCTGCGATCACATTCCTGGAGTCGCTTACTCGGTCATAGCAGGCCGTCAGGCCGACGGCCGCTGCGCAAGCCGACCTCCACGAGATCTCAACTGTCGCCCGTCCCCGCGATCCGCTGGCCCGATGTAACGCGGTCGAGATTCCGGCATATGCCATCGCGTCCCTGCCGAATCAGGATGACCCAAATGCCTCACTCCACTGTGAATGGTGCATTGCGCCCTGTACGGGCTTCACATCAGTGGAGGAGGCTTTGGGGTTCGTCTGAGCCTCGCCCGTGACGCCTCGCCACGCGCTGGCGCCCGTGCATATCCCGGCGGCAAGTAAGGCGGCCCGTCGAGGCGTAGCTAGTCTGTCGCAGTACCGCCCGAGTCGGGTCGGCCTGCTTCAAGCGGCCCGAGTCGGTCTCTCGTTGCCAGCCCGCAGGAACTACCGCATCCGCTGGCCAGAGTGCACCCGTGAGGTCCGCGCCGGTGAGGTCCGCGCCAGTGAGGTCTGCATCCGTAAGGTCCGCGTTGGTGAGGTGCGCACTGGTGAGGATCGTGCGGCGTAGGGTCGCACGGATCAGGGATGCGCCGTAGAGGTCTGCGCCGGTGAGATCCGCTTTGTCGAGGAATGCGCCAGTGAGGTTCGCACCGGTGAGGTCTGAATGGACGGAGCCGATATCATCCACAGCGAGAGCGAGGTCTGCGCCTTCAAGGTGGGCACCGCTGAGGTTCGCGTCGCTCAACTTCACCCAAGTCAGGGTTGCACCGGCCAGGTTCGCATCTTGGAGGTCCGCGCTGGAGAAATTCGCTGTTCGCAGGTCGGCATTGGGAAGATTTGTACCGCGCAGGTTAATCCGCCTGCGGTCATGTGTGGTGTTCCGGCGCCCGATGACAGACATTGCGGCTTGCACGTCGGGTCGCGTGGCGCGTTCAGGTGTGTCAGCTTCGGGCATCGGCCGTGGCAATGGCTCGCGGGAGTGCTCGCGGATGCACGCGGCCAGCACTTCCATCACGGTCGGGTGGTCTCTGGGCGAGTCGTAGGCGATGCGCTCCAAGGCATAAATGCCGCCGATGGTCACGTCGACCGTGTTGGAGCCAAGCTGTTCGATCGCCCTGGTATAGCGGTCAGTCACCTGCCCCTGCTCGGTCAGTTCGTGAGTGCGCCGCTGCCATTGGTCGGCTTGCTCTGAGTTACACCGCAAGAGGTTGAAGTTCTGCGCCGTGTACACCAGGGCCCCAGCAGCGAATAGGCCCGCGCCGAGTGTGAGCAACTGCGTCCGTACGGCCTCCCGGGCCGTCTGTAGCTGCGCTGCGCGGTGCGCACCTGCGACCAGGCCGACGTCGTGCGCGGCGATCAGATCAGTGATGGGCCAGATGAACGCGGCGGTGAGCGCGGCGGCAGTGAGAGTGCACAGGGCTATCACCGCTGCACGATGGGCTCGCCACAATGCAGCAAGTCGCGACGTCACAAGCAAGACGCTACGGTCGCGGGCCGACCCCCGGTCGGGATTCTGCGATCCCGCACGGCCGCGGTGGCGACCGAGTGCGGCCCCACTGAGCTAACCGGCATTACCCGCTGCGCCACCCCGGATCCGCTGCCTGTCGCGGCCCCCAGATCGCCGTAGCGTCGTTGGTAGCCCCGGCCGTTACCCAGTTACCTTTACGGCGCCGCCCCTGGCTACGGCGCAGCCCCCGGGCGGGGGGAGTGCAGCGCCAGTGCGTGCCTGGCCAAGCTCGCTGGTCATGTTGTCGATCTGCGCCTTGAGCCACTGCTCGCTGGCGGGCCGGTTGACGGGCATCTTGCTCAGCAGGTTCGCGACGTGCCCGGCGGCCTCGTCGGGGTCCACCCCCGATCCATGGTGTGCCAGCGCATTCACGATCGTTGCAGCAAGCTCGGGGGAGTCGGTGCTGCTAGCCAGCAGGGCCATGTAGGCGACCCGCCGCGTCTCGTCCAGGTCACGATCACGGCTCGCCTGCGTCTGGGCGGCGTCGGCCCGGCGCTCCTTGGCGAGGTCAACGACCCGCGTGGCGGCGGCGCCGGCGAGGGCGGAACCGGCGCCGATTAGCGCCGTGGTGGCCGTGCCGTTGACGGCGGCGCTGCCGGCCAGGAGCCCGGCCGCAGGGATGCCGAGCAGGGCAGCGGACCAGTAGCTGCGCACTGCCGCCCAGAAGCCGCGCATCAGGCGCCTGGGCGGTCCGCCGCAGGCACCACCCAGTGCCCCCGGCCCTGCACCACCCGCACCAGTCCCTCGTCCTTGAGTACCTGGAAGGCCCGTTCGGCTGTGCCCTGCGCCACCCCGAACTCGTGCTCGACGTCCTTGATCGACGGCATGCGGCGGGTCAGCTGCCCAGCCTCGATGCGGCCACGCAGGATCGCCGCTGTCTGCTGGTACAGCGGCATGGGGTCGTCTGGGTCCACTGTCTGCACTTGGCCCACCCTGGCAACGGCATGGGGGGCATGACTGTGTCCGGGGTTCCTATACTCACACTTGTGTGAGGCTATGTGGGTAGGTGACGGTGTGGGTTACCGTGGCAGTAGCAGACAACACAGCGGCCCCGGCGGTGCGTGAACACCGTTGCTCCGGGGCCTGACCGAGATGGAGGTCTCGGCTATGAACGATCTTCGCATCCCGGTCGGCCAGCTGCGCGGCGCAGCGGCGGTCGGCCCGTACGAGACCGAGCATGAAGCCCGGCAGGCACCAGCTGTCCGCGACGTGTGCGAGACGTTCGGCCGTGAGCCCGGCCCCGGCAAGATGACGGCACCCAACCTGCGGTTGCTGCTCGACGCGGTAGCTGCCGCCGGGGTGCAGGTAGGCGCCTACGATGCGCGGATTCTGGAATGGCTGGCCGGGTGGGAACCTGCCACGTGTGTGGTGATCGCCGGGCTGATCACCCGGGCCGCGTCATGAACCCGGAGCAGCAGCGCATCATCGCCGCCATGGAACGCGAGTGGCCCCGCTGGCAGGTGTGGGTGGTCAACCGTGTGGTCGGCGGCCCGGTGTGGTGCGCCCGGCCGTGGGACGACGAAAAGCACGTGCTGAACGCTGGCAGCCCCGACCAGCTGGCCGAGTACCTAGAGCAGGCGGTGCTCAGCACACCACCAGCGGCGGGGGACCGGCCATGACCGACAGCGACCGGAAGGGGATCGGCTGGGTGATCGCCGCCACCCTGGTGATCATCATCGTGGCCACGCTGCAGGGCCTGGGGTCTGGTCATGAGCGCCCGTGGTGCGCGCTGGCCCGCCGCGTCAAGGCCGGTAACCCGGAACGGATAGCTGGACGTCCAGAAAGCAAGCCGCGCAACGGCGCGCAAGAGGGGAGAGGTACCCGATGAACCGCAAGCGGATGCCGGGCGGCGGCCCGGAGCCAGGCTAGACCATGCAGGAGCACCAGCTGGCGGTGGCGTGGTTCCACGCGGGCCTGCGCGCTGGACTGGACCCGGCATGGCCGCCGCCCAGGGAGAGCCTGACAGCGGATGGGCGGGTCACGGCACCTGGCTACGTGGAGCCTGGCCGGGCGCAGCTTCCGGTGGCTGTACCGCTGGCCCAACTGGACACCGCGCAGGGGCAGCAGTTGGCCGAGCGTGATGCGCTGGCCCGCCGGCTCACCCTGACCCCGGCGTACCTGCTGTGCATCTTCCTGGGCACGCTGGGGCTGCACACGTTCTACATGCAGCGTAAAGGCAGCGGCCTGGCCATGCTGCTGATCACGCTGTTGAGCGTGGGCATTCTGGGCCTGCTGGTGTGCCTGCCGTGGGCGGTGGTGGACCTGTTCCTGATTCCGGGCATCGTGCGGCAGGAGAACACCAAGGCACTGGACGACAGCTACCGACGGTACGGGCTGGCCCTGGCCCCGGGTGCACACCCGCACGGCATGTAGCCCCAAGGGGGCAGGTATCAGCCCGGCTGGGTGTGGCCCGCCGGGCTGATACGTTTCTGGGCGCTGGCCAGGCCGCATAACGGGGTGGTCACGGGATGGTCACGGGGGTGTTCCTGCTGGTGGGCGGGCCGTAAAAGGTAATGGGTACCTCAACGCTCAGGTACTGCCCAGGTCATCGCAGGCAACCACAACGTTGACCAAGCACTAATCTCCGCTTAACCTCACGGCAGCGAGGTGTTACTCCGCGCCATGCGGATGAAAACGAGTAAATACGGCCCGTGGCCGCCTGAAGGTCACGGACTTTGACTGGTCCTGGCCCGGGCGGGGACGCTCACCCGGGTCGGCAGGCCCGGCCGGGCCCCCGGGAAGGGGCCTGGCCGGGCCACTGCAGGACGGCCGGGCCATGGCCCGGCCGGGACTTAGGTCCGCGTGCTTTCCACGAAAGGCCGCGAACACTCCGGCCGGTGTGACCGCCTGGTGCTCCAGGTGGCCCAGACCGGGCCGGACCTGATCGTGCCGGACCGGGCTGGATATGGCCGGGCTGGATCGGTCGGATCGTCCTGGCTAGGCCGCCCGGACTAGACCGCCCGGTTCAGGCTGGCCGGGCCGGCTCGCCGGCCCGGCCAGCCGCGCCCGCCTTGGCCGGCTGTGCCAGGCCGGGCCGGCCGGGTACGGCCGGGTGGCCTGGGTGTGCTGGCCTGGCTGAGACGGCCGGGTCGCATCAGCCAGGCCAGCCGGGCCGGGGTAGCCCAGCTGGGCTGGCCCGGTGCCCGGGCATCGTGGCGGCGCGCGTCCTGAGTTAGCTGTGCAACCGGCCGCCCCGCCGCGGCCGGAGATGGCGGGCATGACCCCTCGCTGCAGGGTTTCCCCCTGGCATCACACCCTGATGCCAGGGCCGGCGAGCAGGATTGGGGTGTGCCATGAGCAGCACAATCTCTCTCGTTATCGGGGCTGTTGGGCTGCTGGCTGCCGTGATCGCGCTGATCGTCGTGCTGCGCAGGCCGCCCGGCCGGGAGCAGCCGGCCGTGCCGCCGTCGCCCAGGTCCGGCGCCGCCCGGGCAGAAGCAGCCGGCACCGGGGCAGCCGGCACGGTGGCAGCCGGCACCGGGGCAGCCAGCGGCGGGGCAGCCAGCGCTGAGGCAGGCCGTGCCGAGCCGGCCGGCCCGGAAGCCCGGGCCGCGGCCCAGCGGGCGCTGGAGCAGGCCGGCCACGAGGCCGAGCAGGTCCGGATCCGGGCAGAAAACGACGCCGCCACCATCATGCGCGAGGCCGGGCTGGCCGCGGACAAGGCTGCGCAGGCCAGCCGGGACGCCGATGAGGAACTGCGCGCGGCCCGGGCCGAGGCCCGGGATCTCCGCGCCGACCTTGAGCGCCGAGAGACCCGCCTGGCCGAACGGGAAAGCCGCCTGGACGCTGAGTTCGCGAAGCTGGAGGACCGTTCGGCGGCCCTGGACCAGATCCGCCGCGACCTGGAGGCCAGGCGGGCGGACCTGGACCGGCTGGACGAGGAACGTCGCCAGGTGCTGGAGCAGGCCGCCGGGCTGACCGCGGATCAGGCCAAGGCGGAGCTGGTCGCGGGCATCCAGAACCAGGCCAAGCGCGAGGCGGTGCTGCTGGTCCGGGAGACCGAGACCGCCGCGCGGCGGGACGGTGAGGAGCGGGCCCGGCGGATCGTGACCCTGGCCATCCAGCGGGTGGCCAGCGAGCAGACCAGCGAGTCAGTCGTCTCCGTCCTGCACCTTCCGGGCGACGAGATGAAGGGCCGGATCATCGGCCGCGAAGGCCGGAACATCCGCGCCTTCGAGTCCGTCACCGGGGTCAACCTCATCATCGATGACACACCCGAGGCCGTCCTGCTCTCCTGCTTCGACCCGGTCCGCCGCGAGGTGGGGCGGCTCACCCTGGAACGGCTCGTCCTGGACGGCCGGATCCACCCGCAGCGCATCGAGGAAGCCTACGAGCGCAGCAAGGGCGAGGTGGAGCAGCTGTGCGTGCGCGCGGGTGAGGACGCGCTGGTGGAGCTGGCCATCACCGACCTGCACCCGGAGCTGGTCACCCTGCTCGGCCGGCTGCGCTACCGCACGTCCTACGGCCAGAACGTGCTCCGCCACCTGGTCGAGTCCGCGCACATCGCCGGCATGATGGCCAGCGAGCTCGGGATGGACCCGGCCCTGCTGAAACGTTGCACGGTGCTGCACGACGTGGGGAAGGCCCTGACGCACGAGGTTGAGGGCAGCCACGCCCTGATCGGCGCGGAGATCGCCCGGCGCTACGGCGAGCCCGCGGACGTCGTGCACGCCATCGAGGCCCACCACAACGAGGTCGAGGTCCGCACCGTCGAGGCCGTGCTCACGCAGGCCGCGGACGCGATCAGCGGCGGCCGCCCCGGCGCCCGGCGTGAGTCCCTGGAGGCTTACGTGAAGCGGCTGGAGCGGCTGGAGCAGATCGCCACCGCCCAGCCCGGGGTCGAGAAGGTGTTCGCGATGCAGGCGGGCCGGGAGATCCGGGTCATGGTCAAGCCGGAGCGGGTGGACGACATCCAGGCCCAGGTAATCGCCCGGGACGTGGCCAAGCAGGTGGAGGAGGAACTCACCTACCCGGGCCAGATCCGGGTCACGGTCGTCCGCGAATCGCGCGCCACCGAATTCGCCCGCTGACGCTGACGCTGACGCGCGGTCAGCTTGCGGAGTTGGCCACCCTCGCCGACTGGCCAGGCTCCGCGGGCACATCCCCCCGCGGCGCCGTCCCGGCCCCCTCGGCTGTCCTTCTCCTCCTGGACATCCCACGCCCCTGGACCGCCTGGGCCGCCTCCTGGGCGGGAGCCGCCGCGGCGCCCGCACCCGCACCGGCGCCCGCATCCGCACCGGCCGGGGCCGCCAGGGCCTCCTGGGCCGCCGTCCTGGGCTCGGTCAGGGTCAGCCGCGGGATGCCGGGCGGGGTGAAGCCGAGCACCTGCCCGTAGAACGACAGCTCCGCCTCCAGCGCCGCGATAATCGTCTCCGCGCGGCGGAAGCCATGTGACTCGCCCTTGAACGTGAGCAGCGCGTGCCGGATGCCGTGGGCGGTCAGGTCGGCTGCGATGCTCTCGGCCTGCCGCGGCGGCACGATCGGGTCGTCGAGGCCCTGCAGCAGCAGGACCGGGCAGGTGGCGTCGGTCACGTGACCGGCCGGGGACCGTTCCGCGTACACGTACTCGAAGCCGGGCAGCGGTCCAATCAGGCCGTCCAGGTAGTGCGACTCGAAGTCGTGCGTCTCGGCCGCGAACTCGCGGAGATCAGCGACCCCGAAATAGGACGCCGCCGCGCTGAACACCCGGTGCCTGGCCGCGTGCGTGGTGACGGCGGCCAGCGCCGTCCAGCCGCCCGCCGACGCGCCGCGGATCCCGAGGCGGTCCGGATCGGCCTCGTTCTTGCCGGCCAGGGCCAGCCCGGCGGCCACCGCGTCCTCCACGTCCACCACGCCCCACTGCATGCGCAGCCGCTCCCGGTAGCTCCGGCCGTAGCCGGTGGAGCCTCCGTAGTTCACGTCGATGACGCCGATGCCGCGGCTGGTGAAGTACGCCTTCTCCAGGTCGAGCAGGCCGATCACGTGGGAAGTCGGGCCGCCGTGGGCCCAGACGATGTACGGCGGCAGCTCCCCGTCCGGGGCCACCGCGTCCGGGTGGGTCGGCGGGTACACCAGCGCGTGGACGTTGCGGCCGTACTGGCCCTCCAGCCGGACCTGGCTCGGCACCGGCAGGTACCCGGCCTCGGGAACCTCCTCGGACTCCCGGCGCAGCACCTCGGTTTTCCCGCTGGCCGCGTCGATCCGGACCACGGACAGCGGGGTCTGCGGGCCACCCGCCACCGCCACGATCGTGGTCCCGTCGGCGGACACGCCCGACACGAACTCCTGGAACGGCAGCTCGGGATCGGCGAGCTCGCCGGTCTCCGGATCGAGCAGGCCCAGCCGCATGCCGCCCTGGCCGTGCAGCACGGCGAGCCGCCCGTCGCCCAGTGCCGCGTAAGGCCGCCCGCCCAGCTGCCACAACGGCTCGGCGAACTCCTCCTCGGCCGGGTACAGCGCCTGGGCCGGCTCGCCGACCAGGCCGACCTGGTACAGGTTCCACCAGCCAGGCCAGTCCGAGACCACGTACAGGCTGGTCTCGTCGCGCCACACCGGCGCCAGCACGGACTCTCTCATCCCGCCCTTAACCAGCCGCCCGCGCCCCAGCACCCCATCGGAAATCTGGGCCACCCGCAATTCGGTCCCATCCCAGGGCATCCGGGGGTGATTCCAGCAGATCCAGGCCAGCCTGCTCCCATCCGGTGACAATGTCGGAAAGGCAAAGAAATCGGGGCCGCTGACCAGTTCGCGGATCGCCGCGGGGTCCTCAGCCGCGCTCCCGTCCAGCGGCACGGCCACGAGGCTGCGGGTGATCTTGCCGCCTTCGTGCCGTTCCTGGACGCACCACACCTCCCGGCCATCCGCCGACAGGATGAAATCCGCAAAGCGCAACGCGGCCGGGGCGTCATCGGCTGGCACCGGGGTCAGCGGGACCGGGGCGCCCGCGTCCGCGGGCCCCGCGGCGGCGCGCCCCCCTTGCGCGCCCCCCGCCCCCGCGTCCCCGCCCGGGCCGGACACCAGGTAGAGCCGCTGATCTGCATAGTTCGCAAAAACCACCGCCGGGCCCGCTGGCCCGCCCTGGCCGTCCCCGGGCCGACCGGGCACCGGCAGGTAAGCCCGCCCGCCGTATTCATGCACCCGGCTCCGCGCGTTCCAGGGCGCGGGCAGCATGGCCCGCTGCTGCCCATCCGCGTCACAGCGCACCACGGTCACCCGGCCACCCTCATCCGGGCGGCCCTCCTGCCACCACACGTCAGTTCCGGTCACCATGGGGTAGGAGATCAGCACCTGGCCCTTGGCCACGTCGGCCGCGGTGATGGGGGAGGGCCAGGCGCCGTAGGGGATCCGGGGAGGCGAAACGCTGTCTGTCATAGGGGATATCGTCTACCATTCGCGGGTCTGCCACGGCAGATTCCGGACATGCCAGGGGACTGTCCGGGGAGATTCCGGACATGCCGAGCAGTGCGCGTACCCTCGGATGCGAAATGAGCGCCTCCCGCACCTATCAGATACGCACCTACGGGTGCCAGATGAACATGCACGACTCCGAGCGGCTGGCTGGGCTGCTCGAAGACGCTGGTTATCAGCGGGCCCCCAGCGGGGAACCCGCGGACGTGGTGGTATTCAACACCTGCGCGGTCCGCGAGAACGCCGATAACCGGCTCTACGGCAACCTGGGCCACCTGCTGCCGGTGAAACAGTCCCGGCCGGGCATGCAGATCGCGGTGGGCGGCTGCCTGGCCCAGAAGGACCGGGCCGGCATCGCCGAGCGGGCACCCTGGGTCGATGTCGTGTTCGGCACGCACAATGTCGGCTCGCTCCCCGCCCTGCTGGAACGGGCCCGGGTGCAGGAGGCCGCGCAGGTGGAGATCGCGGAGTCGCTGGAGCGGTTCCCCTCCGTCCTGCCGGCCCGCCGCGAGTCGAGCTACTCCGCCTGGGTAGCGATCTCGGTGGGCTGCAACAACACCTGCACCTTCTGCATCGTGCCCAGCCTGCGCGGACGCGAGGAGGACCGGCGGCCGGGTGACGTGCTGGCCGAGGTCCGGGCGCTGGCGGACGACGGTGTCCTCGAGGTGACCCTGCTCGGGCAGAACGTGAACTCCTACGGCGTGGGTTTCGGCGACCGGCTGGCGTTCGGCAAGCTGCTCCGCGCGTGCGGCGGTATCGAGGGGCTGGAGCGGGTGCGTTTCACCTCGCCGCACCCGCGGGACTTCACCGATGACGTGATCGCCGCCATGGCCGAGACCCCGAACGTGATGCCGCAGCTGCACATGCCCCTGCAGTCCGGGTCCGACGCGGTGCTGCGGGCCATGCGCCGCGCCTACCGGCGGGAGAAGTACCTGGCCATCCTGGACCGGGTCCGGGAGGCCATGCCGGACGCCGCCATCACGACCGACATCATCGTGGGCTTCCCCGGCGAGACCGGGCGTGACTTCGAGGACACCCTCGACCTGGTGCGGCAGGCCCGGTTCGCCGGGGCGTTCACGTTCCAGTACTCGCCGCGCCCGGGCACCCCGGCGGCCGGGATGGGCGGGCAGGTTCCCGCCGGGGTGGTCGCCGAGCGGTATCAGCGGCTCGCCGCGCTGGTCGAGGACGTGTCGCTGGCCGGGAACGAGGCGTTCACCGGCCGCGAGGTCGAGGTGCTGGTGGCCGAGGGCGAGGGCCGCAAGGACGGCGCCACCCACCGGCTGTCCGGGCGGGCCCGGGACAACCGCCTGGTGCACTTCGCCCCGGGTGACACCGGGCCCCGGCCCGGCGACCTGGTCACCACGACGGTGACCCGGGCGGCCCCGCACTACCTGGTCGCCGACGGCCGCCCGCGGGCGGTCCGCCGGACCCGCGGGGGAGACGCCTGGCAGGCCCGCGCGGACGGCCTCACCGAGGCGGCCGCGCCCGCCGCGCCGGCCGCCGCGCCGACCGCGGTGCCGCTCGGCATGCCCGCCGTGGGCCGCCCGGCCTGACTCCGCCCCGCCCCCGTGCCCGCCTGACCGCCCCCGGCCTGCCCGCCGGACAACGGGGCCGGGCGCCCGCACCGGATGGCACACTGACGGGATGGCAGACCCGGTGATCGCGGTGCTCGGCCCCACCGCGGCCGGCAAGTCCGAGCTCGCCCTGCGGCTGGCCAGTGACCTCGGCGGCGAGGTCATAAACGCCGACTCGATGCAGCTGTACCGGGGCATGGACATCGGTACCGCCAAGCTCACGGTGGCCGAGCGCCAGGGCATCCCGCACCATCTGCTCGACGTGTGGGACGTGCGCTACCCCGCGAACGTGGCCGAATACCAGCGGATGGCGCGGGACGCCATCGCCGCCGTCACGGCCCGCGGCCGGGTACCGATCCTGGCCGGCGGGTCCGGGCTGTACCTGCGGGCCGCCCTGGACGACCTGAACTTCCCGGGCACCGATCCGGCGGTCCGCGAGCGGCTGGAGGACGAGCTGGCCGCGCGGGGCCCGGCGGAGCTGCATAAGAGGCTGGCGGCCTGTGACCCCGGGGCGGCCGCGGGCATCCTGCCCAGCAACGGCCGCCGGATCGTCCGTGCGCTGGAAGTCATCGAGGTGTCCGGGCAGCCGTTCACCGCGACGCTGCCGCGGTATGAGTCGCTGTACCCCGCGGTGCAGATCGGGCTGCGGGTCAGCCGCGCCGAGCTGGACCGCCGGATCGCGGTCCGGGTCGCGCGGATGTGGCAGGCCGGCCTGGTGGGCGAGGTGCGCGGCCTGGAGCAGGCGGGGCTGCGCGAGGGCCGGACGGCCAGCCAGGCCCTCGGCTACGCCCAGGTGCTGGGATTCCTGGCCGGGGAGTGGGGCGAGGACGAGGCCCGCGACCAGACGGTCAAGGCGACCCGGCGGTTCGCCCGGCGCCAGGAGTCCTGGTTCCGCCGCGACCCGCGGGTGATCTGGCTGGATGCCGGTCCCGGCGCGGACCTGGCCGCCCAGGCACTGGCTACCATCGACACATGCCGTCCGCCCAGGGTCCACTGACCGCGTACCAGTTCAGCGAGCACGAATTCTCCGGCCGCCAATTTAACCAGCGCCAGTTCGCCAAGGGACACGGGACCGAGAACGACTTCGTGATCCTGCCGGACCCGCGCGGCGAGCGGGAGCTCAGCCCGGGATTCGCCGCGCGGCTGTGTGACCGGCGGGCCGGGATCGGGGCGGACGGGGTGCTGCGGGTGGTCCGCACCGCCGCGGGCCCGGCCCCGGAGCAGGCGGACCGGGCCGAATGGTTCATGGATTACCGGAACGCGGACGGCAGCATCGCCGAGATGTGCGGCAACGGGATCCGCGTGTTCGCCCGCTACCTGGTGGAACATGGCCTGGCGGCCAGCCCGGCGTTCGCGGTGGCCACCCGGTCCGGCGTCCGCCAGGTCCGGGCGGAACCGGACGGCCGGATCACGGTGGACATGGGCCCGGCCAGCGTGCTCGGGCCCGGGCACGCGGTGATCGGCGGCACGGTCCGGGACGGCCTGCGGATCAGCGTCGGCAACCCGCACCTGGCCTGCCTGGTGGACGACGCACTGGACAAGTTCGACCTGGCGGCGCCGCCGGGCCTGGACCCGGCGGACTTCCCGGCCGGCGGCAACGTGGAACTGGTCCGGGTGACCGGTCCGGGCATGCTCAGCATGCGGGTGCACGAGCGCGGCTCAGGCGAGACGCGCTCCTGTGGTACCGGCGCGGTCGCGGCCGCGGCGGCAGCAGCCGCTCTTTCCTCCGCAACGAAAACCGTCCCGGGCCAGTGGGACGTCATGGTGCCGGGGGGCGCGCTGACCGTGACCCTGGACGCCGGGACCAGCTGGCTGACCGGGCCGGCGGTGATCGTGGCCGAGGGAGAACTCGACCCCGACTGGCTGACCGCAGCCGGCTGACCGCCCCGGCCGGCGGCCGGGCGGGCAGGCACGGCCTAGCTTGCTGGCGGCGGGGCCGCGGCCGGGCCGGGGACCGGCCTGCCGGTCAGCTCGGTGACCGGCAGGCCGCGCAGCGACGCGTCGAGCACCTCGGCGATGTGGGCCATGGCGGGCGGGCTGCCCGTCCCGGCGGCGGCCATAGCGGCGGAGATCTGCAGGCTGCACCCGGGGTTGGCCGTGATGACCAGGGGTGCCCCGGTGGCCAGGACCGAGGCGGCCTTCCGCGCGCCCAGTTCCCCGGCGGCCTCCGGCTGGAGCAGGTTGTACACGCCCGCCGAGCCGCAGCAGGTGCCCGGGTCGGCAGGCTCCACGAGCTCCAGCCCCGGGATGCCGCGGAGCAGCTCACGGGGCTGGCGCCGGATGCCCTGTGCATGCCCCAGGTGACAGGCCTCGTGGTAGGCCGCGGTGACCGGGAGGGGATGCCGCACCGCCCGCGGGCCGCCGTCGGCGGCCAGCTCGGCGAGGAACTCGCTGAGGTCACGGACCGTGCCGGTGAAGCGCTTGGCCCGCTGCGCCTCATCCCCTTCCCCCCCGAAGAGATGGCTGTACTCCTTCATGGCCGAGCCGCAGCCCGCCGAGTTCACCACGACCACGTCCACCCCCGCGTCCTCGAACGCGGTCATCGTCCGCCGGGCGAACCCGGCGGCCTCGGCGGCCCGGCCGCTGTGCAGCGACAGGGCGCCACAGCAGCCCTGCCTGCGCGGGATGACGACGTCGCATCCTTCGGCGGCCAGGATCCGCACGGTCGCCTCGTTCACGCCGGGGAAGAACACCTGCTGCACGCACCCGGTGAGCAGGCCGACCACCGCCCGCCGCGGCCCCTGCGCGGGCACCCGGCGGGCCCGGGCGGTGCGGTGCCCCCGGGGCGGCGAGGGCGCCACCCGGAGCGACGCGACCAGCTCAGGGGCGAGCCGGGCGGCTAGCCGGCTGCCCTCGATCCGCCGCATCACCCCGGTGCGCTGGGCGGCCCGCAGCGGGCGGGTCAGCAGCCGGAGCCGCGCCGGGTACGGGAACGTCGCGAAGATCGCCGCGCGCGCGGCCCGCTCGCGCGGCGAGCGGGGCGGCAGTGGTGCGGGGGCCGGGCCGCCCGGCGGCTCCTCGGCCCAGCCGCGCGCCGCCTCGATGAGCCGGTCGTAGTGCACGCCGGAGGGGCAGGCCGGCACGCAGGCCATGCAGCCGAGGCAGCGGTCCAGGTGGGTGGCGGCGGCCTCGCTGGCTACCGTCCCGCCAGCCACTGTCTCGCCGGCCGCAGCCCCGTCCAGGATCTGGGTGATCAGGTGGATCCGCCCGCGCGGCGAGTCCATCTCCTCGCCCCACAGCTGGTAGGTGGGGCAGACGGGCAGGCAGAAGCCGCAGTGCACGCAGTCGGACGCCAGCGCGCGCAGCTCGCCGGACGGGTCAATGGGCGACGTGCTCATCTGGGTCCCTCCCGCACTCAGATCCCTCCGGCGAACCGGCCGGGCGCCATCAGGTGTCCCGGGTCGAACTGATCCTTCAGCGCCCGCATCAGGCCGAGCGAGGGCACCGGGCCCCACATGTCGATCAGGGCCTGCACGGCGGCCGGGGCCCGGACCACCGTGGCGCTGGCCCGGGCCGGAGGTCCCTCCCCGCCTGCGAACCCCGGTTCCAGGTCCCGGGCGAGACGCTCACGCAGCCCGGCCAGGAACCCGGCGACCGCCTCCGGCTCGGCGCCCCCGGGCACCGCGGCGTGCAGCACGCCCGCGGCGGCCGAGCCGGCCACGGCCGGGTCCAGCCCGGCCGCCCGTCCCGCGGCGTCCACCGCGTCCAGCACGCCGGGCAGGGCCGCGGCCCAGAAGCCGATCTGGATCAGCGTGCTGCCCTCCCGGGTGGCGGCCCCGGACCCGGGGGTCGCGGGCCCCGCACCCCACCAGGCCGGCGCGGCGTCCAGGGTCGCGGTGCCCGCCCCGAGCACCCCGCGCATCAGCGCAGCCCGCTCGGACAGCCCGCCGGGATCGCCTTCCAGCAGCACCGCCACCCGCAGCAGGCCATCCCGGGCCGGCCGGTCGATCTCGATCGCCACCGGGCCAAGGTCGGACCCGGCGGCCGCCGCGACGCCCTCGGCAGCCGCGGCCGGATCGGCATAGCCCGCGGTGACGAACGCGGCCGCGGCGGGCAGCGGGTGCAGCCGGAAGATGGCCTCGGTGATCAGGCCGAGCGTCCCCCGCGAGCCGGCGTACAGCTTGCCTAGGTCGTACCCGGCCACGTTCTTGACGACCTTGCCGCCGGACTTGGTCACGGTCCCGTCCGGGCGGATGACGGTGATACCGATCAGCAGGTCGCGGGGGGTGCCGTAGCGCAGCCGCCGCGGCCCGGCGGCGCCCGTGGCGAGCACGCCGCCGACCGTGGGCGAGCTGGCCTGGCCAGCGTGGCCATGGCCGGGCGGGACATCCAGGGCGAGCTGCTGCCGGGCGGTGGCCAGCACCGCGGCCAGCTGGCCCATGGTTACGCCGGCCTGCGCCCGGACCACCAGGTCACCCGCGGCGTGCTCGATCACCCGGTCCAGCCGCAGGGTGTCGATGACCAGGTCGAGGCGGTGCGGCGGGGCGCCCCAGGACACGCTGGTCCCGCTGCCCCGCGGCACCACCGCGAGCCCGTGCTCGGTCGCCGCGGCCAGCAGGGCGCTGGCCTCGCCGGTGTCGGCGGGGGACGCGACCCAGGGCGGGGTCAGCCCGCCCACCGCGTCCCATGGGCCGCCCGGCCGCACCGCGCGGCAGGCCCGGGCCAGCGACCCGGGTACCGAGGCAGGACTCAAAACTGCTCCGCCAGACCTGCGGCGACCGCCGGGTGCACCCCGCGGCGCGGGCCGGGAACCTCACCGCACAGCCGCGGGGTAGGGAAGATCTTCCCTGGGTTGCACAGCCCCGCCGGATCGAACGCGCAGCGGAGCAGTTGCATGGTGTCCAGATCCTCCCGGGTGAACATCTTCGTCATGTACCTGGACTTGTCCGTCCCCACGCCGTGCTCCCCGGTGATGGAGCCGCCGTGCTCGATGCACAGGTCCAGGATCGCCCCCGACACCTCCCCGGCCGTGGCTTCCTCCCCGGGCGTGGCGTCGTTGTACAGGACCAGCGGGTGCAGGTTCCCGTCGCCCGCGTGGAACACGTTGGCCACCCGGATGCCCGACCCGGCCGCCAGCGCGGCGATCTTGTCCAGGACCTCGCCGAGCGCGGTGCGCGGCACCACCCCGTCCTGCACCAGGTAGGCGGGGGAGATCCGGCCCACGGCGGCGAACGCGGACTTGCGCCCGGCCCAGATCGCGGCGCGTTCGGCCGGGTCATCCGCCTCCCGGATCTCGGAGCAGCCGGCCTGCTGGCACAGTTCCCGCACCGCCGCGCTGTCCCGGCGCACGTCGGCCCCGGGCCCGTCCAGCTCCACGACCAGGACGGCCCCGGCGCCGGCCGGGTAGTTGCACGCCACCGCGGCCTCGGCCGCCTCGATGGCGAGCGCGTCCATCATCTCGATGGCGGCGGGCAGGATGCCGGCCCCGATGATCGCGGAGACCGCGGCCCCGCCCGCGCCGGTGGTCTCGAACGCGGCCAGCAGGGTGGTGATGACCTGCGGGATCCTGGTCAGCTTGACCACGATCCTGGTCACGATGCCGAGCGTGCCTTCCGAGCCGGTGAACATGCCGACCAGGTCGTAGCCGGGTGCGGTCCCGGTGCCGTCCCCGAGCCAGGTCAGTTCCCCCTCGGGGGTGACGATCTGCAGGCCGGTCACGTGGTGCACGGTGAAGCCGTGCTTGAGGCAGTGCGCGCCGCCGGAGTTCTCGGCGACGTTGCCGCCCACCGAGCAGATCACCTGGCTGGACGGGTCCGGGGCGTAGAAGTAGCCGAACGGCCGGGCCGCGGTGCTGACGGCCAGGTTGGTGACGCCCGGTTCCACGATGGCCCGCTGGCTGACCGGGTCGATCGCGATGATCCGGCGCATCCGCGAGGTCACGATGAGCACGCCGTCGGTGCGCGGCAGGGCACCCCCGGACAGCCCGGTGCCGGACCCGCGGGCCACGAACGGCACCCGGGCCCGGGCGCACTCCGTGACCACCGCCGCGACCTGCTCCGCCGTCTGCGGCAGCACGACCAGGCCGGGGGCCGCGCGGTGCGAGGTGAGCCCGTCGCACTCGTAGGTCCGCAGCTCGGCAGGATCGGACACCACCCCGCCGGGCCCGCAGATCTCCGTCATCCGGGGCACCATCGCCTGGACCGTCATCCTGCCTCCACACTGGCGCTACCGTCGCTGGCGCTTACCCTCCAGGGTGCCTCCTGGCGGGCCGGTAGTCCACGAGGGGCGCGCGCTATGGCAGCTCCGATGACTATTCCCGGGAGAGTGCTACTCCATCTCGGCCGGCTCTCCCGGGAGAGTGCTACGCCATCTCGGCCGGCTCTCCCGGGAGAGTGCTACGGCATCTCCTCGTAGGCGGGCAGGGTGAGGAACTCCGCGTAGTCGTTGTTCAGCGCGACCGCGCTGAACAACGCGGCCGCCTGCTCGAACCGGGGCGCGTCGAAGTCCTGCCCGGCCGCCTCCCGGATGGCCGCCGACTCCTCGGCGATGATCCGCTCGGCGAGATGGTGGGTCACCATCTGGCCGTCGTCCAGCCGGACGCTGTTGTGGATCCACTGCCAGACCTGGGACCGGGAGATCTCCGCCGTGGCCGCGTCCTCCATCAGGTTGAAGATGGCCACCGCCCCGTCGCCGCCCAGCCAGGACGAGAGGTACTGCAGCCCGACGCTGATGTTGTTGCGCAGCCCCGCCTCGGTGATGATGCCCGGGGTCTTGCTCACCGCGAGCAGGTCCGCGGCGGACACGCTGACGTCGTCCCGCTGCCGGGCAAGCTGGTTGGGCCGGTCTCCCAGGGCGGCGTCGAACACCTCGCGGCACAGCGGCACCAGGTCCGGGTGGGCCACCCAGGAGCCGTCGAAGCCGTCCGCCGATTCCCGCGTCTTGTCCTCGCGGACCTTGGCCATCGCCACCTCGTTGACCTCGGGGTCGCGCCGGCTGGGGATGAACGCCGCCATCCCGCCCATCGCGTGCGCGCCCCGCTTGTGGCAGGTCTTCACCAGCAGCTCGGTGTAGGCCCGCATGAACGGGGCGGTCATGGTCACCGAGTTGCGCTCGGGCAGCACGAACTCCTGGCCCCGGTTGCGGAACTTCTTGATCATGCTGAACAGGTAGTCCCACCGGCCGGCGTTCAGCCCGGCGCTGTGGTCACGCAGCTCGTAGAGGATCTCCTCCATCTCGAACGCGGCCGGGATGGTCTCGATCAGCACGGTGGCCCGGATCGTGCCGCGCGGGATCCCCAGCGCGTCCTGGGCCAGGTTGAACGCGTCGTTCCAGAGCCGGGCTTCCAGGTGGCTCTCGATCTTGGGCAGGTAGAAGTACGGCCCGGACCCCTTCTCCAGCTGGCGGCGGGCGCAGTGGACGAAGTACAGCGCGAAGTCGAACAGGCTCCCCGAGGCCCGCTGCCCGTCGACCAGCACGTGCTTCTCGTCCAGGTGCCAGCCGCGCGGCCGGACCACGATCGTGGCCAGCTCCGCGTCCGGTGCCAGCTGGTAGGACTTGCCCTCCTCGCTGGTGAAGTCCAGGGTGCGGTCCAGCGCCCCGATGAGGTTGAGCTGGCCGGTGACCATGTTGTCCCAGAGCGGTGTGTTCGCGTCCTCGAAGTCAGCCAGCCACACCTTCGCGCCGGAGTTCAGCGCGTTGATGGTCATCTTCCGGTCGGTCGGGCCGGTGATCTCGACCCGCCGGTCCACCAGGCCCGGCGAGGGAGCGGCCACGCGCCAGGCGGGGTCGTCCCGGATGACCTGGGTCGAAGCCAGGAAGTCCAGCGTCCCCCCGGCCGACAGCTCCACCTGCCGCACCTGGCGGGCCGCCAGCAGCTCCGCGCGCCGGGCGCCCAGCTCCCGCTGCAGCGCCGCGACGAGGCCGAGCGCCTCCGGGGTGAGCACCTCCTCGTAGCGATCGCCCTGCGGGCCGGTTATCTGAACGCCTTCGCTGGCCATGCCGCGCTCCTCCCAGGTCATCCGCCGCCTCGCGGTTACCGGGCAATGTTACTGGCAAGTAATGACGGCGGGCAGTGCCAGCCCGGGCGGTCCTGACACTGGGCTTAACACTGCGCCCCGCCGCCGGTCAAAGTGTTCCCGGCCACATGCCGGGCACAACCTGGGCTGCGTGGGTGTTTATTGAGATGAGCGTATCCCGGAGGCATGAAAGCATTGGCAGATCGAAGCAGCGCGGCCCGCGTACCCGACCCAGATGAGCAGGCGATGACCCTTCCCACCGAGCTACCCCACGAGGTCCCCGCGGATATCGGCGAGCGGGATCCGGACGTGGGCGTGCTCGACCTGTCGGACCGGCACGCGCTGCAGCGGGTGTCCGGGCTGTCCACCGAGCTCGAGGACATCACCGAGGTCGAGTACCGCGCGCTGCGCCTGGAGCGGGTCATGCTGGTCGGCGTGTGGACCGAGGGGACGCTGGTCGACGCGGAGAACTCGCTGCGTGAGCTGTCCCGGCTGGCCGAAACGGCCGGCTCGGTGATCCTGGACGCCCTGATCCAGCGCCGCGGCCGGCCCGACGCGGCGACCTACATCGGCGCGGGCAAGGCCGCGGAGGTCGCGGCCCTGGTCGCGGCGACCGGCGCGGACACCGTGATCTGCGACGGCGAGCTGACCCCCAGCCAGCTACGCCGGCTGGAAGGCGTGGTGAAGGCGAAGGTCATCGACCGGACCGCGCTGATCCTGGACATCTTCGCCCAGCACGCCCGGAGCAAGGAAGGCAA
>WNGB01002584.1_pt1 | contig 41783 bp, 42 predicted proteins | sample 5400681 | NCBI WGS metagenome assembly WNGB01 (sample SAMN13153367, study PRJNA577476) | soil metagenome | isolation source: 115 cm soil or saprolite under grassland replicate 2 | place: USA:California | collected 2016-06-15 | reverse complement strand
GGGGGGTGCGCATCTCGAGCGTTCGGGCGATGTTTACGACGCCACTGCCCTGGAGGCTGCGGGCGACGCCACCCAGTGGGCGGGCGGAACCGATCAGGAGCGCCTTGACCTCGTCAGGGCTCAGGTTCGGCCGTTGATCGAGCAGCAGCGCCGCGGCGCCGCCAGCAACGGCCGCCGCCTGGGACGTGCCCGAGAGACGGAAGGTTCGAGGACCTTCGATATGGTCCGGAATGAGCTTGTCGAGCGTGGCGCCGGGCACGCGCAGCGAGACGATCTTCCGGCCTGGCGCAACCAGGTCTGGCTTGGCGATGCCGTCGTTTGTGGGGCCGCGGCTGGACCAGCTCGGGACACTGTCGTCGGCTAGACTGGCCGTGCCTGCGTCATCCGAGGCGCCGACCGTTATGACCAGCGGATCGTAGGCCGGCGTCTGGACCGTGCCCGCGTTCGGGCCGCCGTTACCGGCCGCGACGACGACGACGATCCCACTGCGCCAGGCAAGCTCGACAGCGGCGGCCAGCGGATCGTCACGATACGAGCCTTGCGCTGGCGCACCGAGAGCCATGATGGCGACGCGGATGCCGAGCGATTTGCGATGGGCGACGGTCCACTCCAGGCCATGGATGACGGTCGAGACGCGGCTATGGCCCTGGGAGTCGAGAACCCGCACGCTGACCAGGTTGGCGTCAGGCGCCAGGCCAGGCGCGGCCGAGTCGCGGCCGGCGGCCACGATGCCGGCAACGTGCGTGCCGTGGCCGGCAGGATCGCCCTGGGCGGGGTGGGTCGGATCGATCAGGTCGGTCCGATCCTTCACCCGCGCACCAAAGGCGGGGTTGTTGTCGATGCCACTGTCGAGCACGGCGACGGTAACGCCCTTGCCGGTCTCGCCGGCCTTCCAGGCATCGGGTGCGCCAATGGCTTGCGCGTACACGACAGGCGTGCCACCCGAGTCGCTGCCGTTGATGGCGGTCGCGCTGACCTCGGCGTCGAAATGGATCCGGCCAACGCTGCTGTCCGCCGCCAGGGCGCGGATCTGAGCTGGGGTCAGCTCGGCGACCGTCGCGCCGATCAGGTTCGACTTGCTGACGACAGTGCCGCCATTGCCGCGGACTCGATCTTCGGCGCGCTGAGCGCGGCGGACGTTGGCGGTGGTGGTGGTGCCGTCGTTCGAGTTGAGCGCGCCTTCGACGATGACGGGGATGCGCTCGGATTCACGCGTTGTCTGGAGCTTGCGGACGATCTCAGCGTCCAGGCGTCCAGCGGTTGGGGTGCTAGTGCTGGGCGCGGCGGCAGCCGGCGCCGCGAAGAAGGGGATGGCCAGAACGACGGTGGCGAGGATCGCGAGCCCGCGGGCGAGCCGCGGGAACACTGATCGACGCATGTCGTCCCAGGAAAACGCAGGGATTAGGGGCATAGTCACTCCCGGCCGAACTGTCGGGCTGAGTATCGGCCTGGGTCAGCTGAACCTAAAGACCCCTACGTGGGGGACCTGCTGGCGGATAGTCCCCGTCCTATAGGGCCATATGCCTCCCCGGCTTCGCGGAAGGCGTGGGGGCCGGTATGTGAGCTAGGCGACGGCCGCGGCTACGCGTTCGGCGCCGTGCGGCAGACGGGACAGGCGGCTGCGCAGCGTTGCGACTTCGCTTGTCTCGAACGAGCGCAGCGGGCGCATCAGTTGGGCGCTGTCAATGATCCCCCACTCGCGCAGCACGGCCTTCATCGACGCGAAGCTGGCCGCCTCAGGCGAGCCACCACGCGCGATCTCGGCGAGCTCTTCGTACTGACCCACCACATCCTGGGCACGCCCGGCGATGGCGAAATCGCCACGTGCGGCGGCCTCCCACGCTTCGGCGGCGGCAGCCGGCGCGACGTTCGCGGTTGCCGGGATAGCCCCGTGGGCTCCGATGACGTAGCCGGCGTCAATCAGGATGCGCGTACCGAGGAACATGCGGAAGCTTGATTCGAGGTCGGAGGAGCGGATGCCCGCAACGAGGAGACGGAACCAGCGCAAATCGTTCTGCGAGTCCTTGATGCCCTGGACGGTCCCCTCACGCGCGAGTTGGAGCGTCGTCGCGACCGTCATTTTGACCTTGACGGTCTGGGGGATGTTGTAGACGAGCAGCGGCAGGTCCGGAAACGCGGTCTTGACCGCCCGGAAATGGGTCAGCATCTCGTCCATCGAGTGCGGGTAATAATGCGGCGGAGTCAGTGCCAGCGCATCGGCGCCTGCCGCGGCAGCGTGTCGTCCGTGACGCAGCGCCAGCCCGGTCGAGCTGTCGCCGATATTGGCGATGACTGGCACACGCCCGTTGACCTGCGACACGGTCGCCTCGAGCGCGCGTGCTCGCTCAGTCTCAGGAAAGGCTGCAAACTCGCCTGTGGTGCCCATGCCCCAGATGCCATGCACGCCCGCGTTGACCAGGAAGTCGACCAGGCGGCAGAGCGATGGCTCGTCGACGCGCTCGCCGGCGTCGATCGGAGTCAGCATGGGTACGAAGATGCCCCACAGGCGTGTCAAATCCATGCTGCGCAGTATGTCACGCGGACAGGGGCGTGCGCGCTCCGGGCTGCGCGGTCAGCCCCAATCCCTCGTGTGGCGCGAACCCCAGGCGATTGATCCCGTCAAAGGCCGCGGTCTTATAACACTCGGCCAGCGTCGGGTAGTTGAAGACCGTGTTCACGAAGTACTCGATCGCGCCGCCAAACGTGAGCACCGCCTGGCCAATGTGGATCAGCTCGCTGGCGCCCTCGCCGATGATGTGCACACCCAGCAACGCGTGCGTATCGAGATGAAAGATCAGCTTCAACAGGCCAGTGGTGTCGCCGATGATCTGGCCGCGGGCGATCTCGCGATAGTGCGCTTTGCCTACCTCGTAGGGCACGCCAGCCTCGGTCAGCTCTTCCTCGGTGCGGCCGACCATCGAGATTTCCGGGATGGAGTAGATGCCATACGGGAACAGCGCGGGGACACTCGAGGCCTCGATCCCGAAGGCATGACAGGCGGCCAGCCGGCCCTGCTCCATCGAGGTCGATGCGAGCGAAGGAAAGCCGATCACGTCGCCCACGGCGTACACGTGCGGCACCGTCGTCTGATAGTTCTCGTTGACGGGTAGCCGACCACGCCCATCCTCGCTCAGTCCGGCCGCGGTCAGATTCAACGACGAGGTCGCGCCGGTGCGACCCACGCTATACAGCGCCGCGTCGGTCACGACCTGCTTGCCACTGGCGAGATGGATGCGCACGCGGTCGCCGTACGTATCGGTGATCAGCTCCATGCCCGAGACCTCTTCGCCGAGGCGCAAGGTAACACGGTTCTCGCGCAAGTGATAGGCGAGCATGTCAATGATCTCGTTGTCGACGAAGGACAGCAGGCGCTGCCGTTTATCGATCAGTGTGACGCGTACCCCGAGCGCGGCAAAGATGCTCGCGTATTCGAGACCGATCACACCCGCCCCGACAACTGTCAGCGACCGCGGCAGCCGCTTGAGCTGGAGCACATCGTCGCTGCAGCACACGCGCTGGCCATCGAACGGAATCCCTGGATCGCGCGTGGCTTCGGTGCCTGTCGCGATCACCACCCGCGCGGCGCTGACCTCGCGCGTGCTGCGTGGACCACCGCCATTGACGTCGGTCAAGCGCAGCTCGTTTGGGCCGACGAACGCGGCTTCTGCCGTGAACACCTCGACGTTGTTGCGCATCAGCTGGTGGCGCGTGACGTCGATCTCATGGCGGACGACATAATCGGTGCGGAACTGCAGATCCTCCATGGTGATGTTCTGCTTGACGGTGTAGGAGGCGCCGTACAGCCCGCGTAACCGATAGCCCGATAGGTAGACGGCCGCTTCTCTGAGGGTCTTGCTCGGTATGGTCCCGCTGTTGATGCACACGCCGCCGATGACCGTCTTGCGTTCGACCAGGGCCGTGCGCTTGTTCAGTTTGGCCGCCTGAATTGCCGCGCGCTGGCCGGCGGGACCTGAGCCGATGACCAGCATGTCGTAGGTGAACTCAGACATCGGCGACGATCCGTTCGCTATCGAGAGTACCGCGCGCCAATTGGCAGTGACCGTGGAGTCGGTTAGCAGCTATGCACGCTGCTGGTACATCGGCAGCAGACGTCGCTCGAGGCCGTTGCCGACCAGGCGCTGAATGGGCGGCAGCTTGTCAGCATCCCATTCGCCAATGAACGTGATGGCCAGGCCCGAACGGCCGGCGCGCGCGGTGCGCCCGATGCGATGTACGTATGCCTCGGCATCCTCGGGAATGTCGTAGTTGAAGACGTGCGAAACCTCAGGAATGTCCAGGCCGCGCGCGGCCACATCGGTGGCGATCAGGTACTTGAGGTCGCCAGCGCGGAAGTCGCGCAGGACGTCCTCACGGATGCGTTGGCTCATGTCGCCATGGATCGCGGCCGCGGGTAGTCCGCGTCGCCGCAGCGAGCTATCGAGCCGGTCGACGCCAATCTTGGTCTGTCGGAAGATCATGGCTCGTTCGGGCGGATCCAGCTCGATCAGCGAAACGAGCGCGTCCAGTTTGTCCCGATCGGCGACCTCGTAATAGACCTGCTCGACTTCTTCGACCGTCAAGCGCTGCGGCTGGACGTGCACCGTGGACGGCTCGAACATGTACCGCCGCGACAGGATGCGAATCACGGTCGGCATGGTGGCCGAGAACAACGCTGTCTGTCGTTCGCGCGGTGTCCGGCGCAGAATGCGCTCGACGTCGGGCAGAAAGCCCATGTCGAGCATGCGGTCGGCTTCATCGAGCACGAGATAGTCGATCTCGTCGAGCCTGAGGGTGCCGCGCGAGATGTGGTCGAGGACGCGGCCAGGGGTGCCCACGATGACGTGCGCGCCAGCCTTCAAATCCTCGAACTGGCGACCGTACCCGGCGCCGCCGTACAGCGTGACGATGTTGATGCCCGGAATGTAGCGGCCAAGCTTGCGCAGCTCTTCGCCGATCTGCTGCGCCAACTCACGTGTTGGCGCCAGCACGAGTGACTGCGGATAGAGCTGGTTCTCGTCAATGCCTTCGATGAGCGCAATACCGAACGCGGCTGTCTTACCGGTGCCCGTCTGCGCTTGCCCGATCACGTCGAGGCCCTCTAGCAGCAGCGGAATGACTCGCGCCTGGATCTCAGTCGGATTGACGAACCCCATCTCCGCGAGGGCGCGCGACACCTCGCTGCACAGCATGAGCTCGGTGAACCCGCTCGCGGGTTCTAGCGTCGGTACCTGCGGTGTCGGAGTTGGATGGGGTGGTGAAGGGGCGGTAATCGCGGATTGCTTGGCCGGAGATGAGTGAATGGCGCCGGGGCGCGCCGCGCGCGTGACTCTACGTATTGGAGTAATAACCAGTGTCGGATCCTTTAGTGTTGTTATACCCGCAAGCGTCACATGAGGTAGACAATGCACCATCTGACCGAGTACAACTCGCGCCGTTTAGGCTTCGCGGCGGGTATCGGCGCGGCGGCGCTCATGCTCCTGGCGCTCGCGCTGTTGCGCGCCTTGAGCGGCGTGTCGTCGCTGCCCGAGATCGTGGCGGAGGGCATCCTGGCGCGTATGCCTGGCGCCCTGTTTTCGACGGTGCTCGACGCATTGCAGCATGCGGCCAAGCCACTGTTTTACGTAGCCGTCGGCATCGGCATGCTGCTGGTGGGTGGCCTGCTGGGTCGCTGGTACGGCGAGCAGCCCGGCTGGAGAAACGCCGCTCGTCTGGTAATCGGCACGTGGCTCGTATTCGGGCTGGTGGTGTACACGCTGCTCGGCGCGGGCATCTTCGGCCAAGCGCTGCAGGCCGGGCCAGTGTGGCACGCGCTTTCGCTGCTGATGGTGTTCACCGTCTTCGGCGTGGGACTGGTCGGCCTGCACGACCTCCTCACACAGCGCGCGGCGCCGAGTGCAAGTCGCCGCGCACTGCTGCGGAATCTTGGCGCGGCTATGGTTGGCACGGTCGCATTGGGCAGCGCCTGGCGGCTGATGGCCAACGGCTTCGCGACGACCGGAACAGCGCCGGTGGCCAACAGCCCCACATTGGCCGCAACGCCAAACTCACCGCCCTTTGACCTGCAGGGCATGTCCACGGAAGTGACGCAGACGAGCGACTTCTATACGGTCTCAAAGAACTTCATCGATCCAAGCGTGGCCGCAAACAGTTGGCGACTCAAAATCGATGGTCTCGTCGATCGGCCGCTGGAGCTGACCTATGACGAGCTGCAAGCACTGCCCGCCAGCGAGAGCTACTACACGCTGATGTGCATCAGCAACGAGGTCGGTGGTGACTTGTGGGGCAACGCCATCTGGCGGGGGGTCAAACTCCGCTACCTGCTCGAGCAGGCGGGCGTGCACACGGATGGTGTAAAGGCGGTCTTCTCGGCGGCTGATGACTACAAAGACTCCGTGAAGCTCGATCGAGCGCTGCACCCCGACACGCTGTTGGCGTGGGAAATGAATGGCGCTCGCCTGGCCCGCGAGCACGGCTTTCCTGCGCGGCTACTGATCCCTGGCATCTACGGCATGAAGAACGTCAAATGGTTGACCGGCATCACCATCCTGGGCACCGACTTCAAGGGTTTCTGGCAGAACCAGGGGTGGGATGACGCGGCGCCGTACCAGACCGCGTCGCGGATCGACGCGCCGTTATCGCGCGCGACGCTGCCGGCTGGATCACTCTCCGTCGGCGGTGTCGCGTTTGCTGGCGATCGCGGCATCGAGTCGGTCGAAGTGAGCACCGATCTCGGCCGCACGTGGCAGCCGGGCCAGGTCAAGCCGGGCCTATCGCCGTATACCTGGCAGTTGTGGCGGGCCGATCTGACAGTCGATAAATCGGTCCGCGACATCCGTGTCCGAACAGTCGATGGCCAGGGTGTGCCGCAGATACGTGAGGACGCCCCGCCGTTCCCATCGGGCTCGACGGGGTATCACGCCATTACCGTCGCTATCTCTTAGACGGCAAGTGCCTTGAGCGCCTCGGGCTGGGGCTTGCGGATGCGCGGCGGCGCAGTGATGTAGCGCTGGGTCAGCTTGTTCGAGTCAATTGCGCCCAGCTGCTCGTACAGGAACTCGAACTTCTCCTCGAGCTGACCGCGCAGCGTGGCGCGTGCCGACTCGGGCAGCGTCCAGACCTGCTGCTTGAACGGACCCCACAGCTTCTTGCGCGTCTTGTAGATGAACTGCTCGTCGGTGTCGTTGGCGCCGCGCTCATCGCCCAGCTTCTCGCGGCAGTAGCGGTACATGTCCTGCTTGAGGTCCTCGGGGAAGGCGCCTCCGTCGAGCAGGATGTTCTGGAACTCGGTCGCCAGGTGGACTTCTACCGTGCCCGCTTCGGGGAATTTGTGGAAGTACTCGGAGGGCAGCGTGCTCGCGCCGTGCTGGACCGCGCCACCCATGCCGTACTCGCGCGCCGCGGCTGACAAATCGCGTAGTGTGTCGAAGTCGATCGCCACACGCGCCACGGTGCCATCCGGCAACACGACCCCGCCGTGCGACGAGCCGGTATTGACACTGATCTTGGACAACCCGCGCTTGTCGCCGACTTGCTGACGGAAGATCTCGTTGAAGCCCTCGACGAACGCGCGCAGCTCCCCGACGGTGCTGTTGTTCTTGCCGACCTCGCCGATCTCACCGCCGATCGAAATGGTCACGCCCTGGGGCTCGCTTTGCCGAATCAGGCTCGCCAGTTCAGCACAGCGCTCGTAGTTGTGGCGCTGCTGCTCGCGCTCGGTTGGAAACGACAGGTCGACGAGCGTCGAAGTATCGATGTCGATGTTGCCGTAACCGGCCGCGACTGCTTCACGGATGAGCTTGCGCAGGCCGTCCACGACGCTTTCGGGATCGGTCGCGTATTTCTTGGCGTTGGCCTGATAGTGGTCGCCCTGGATGAAGATCGGGCCGCGATGGCCCTCCTTTATCGAGGCCGCCATCATCACCGTGGCGAATTCGTCGCAGCTCTGCTCGGTGTATTCCATCTCACTGCGCGCGAGCTCGAAGATAAATGCGCCCGCGTTGCGGCGCTTCGCCGATGCAACCAGCGCTCGCGCGACGTCATAGGCCATCGCCCGCACGTTTACGGCGGGCACGGTCATGCCCTCGTATTCACCCCGGCTGCGCGCCTGGTACAGCGCGTCGATGCTGGCGCTCTGGATGCCGAGCTCCCAGCCAGCCTCCCAGATGACCCAGCGCGCCGCAGCGCGTGCGTCATCGTTGCCGAAGACGGCCGTCTGAACGAGACGATCAATGAGCTGACCGCGTAGTGCCGCCGGGTCCTTAACCCGAACGCCACCGTTCAGATCGATGACCTCGCGAACTCCCTCGATCAACTCCTGAACGGATGCGAACGTCATCGTTCGTCTCCTCCGTGGCAGAAAGTGCTGACGGCTTAGCCGTCCGGGCAGTATACCCTGCGCCAGAGCATGCCTGACCCGCGGTCTGTCCACCCCAAACTCACCCGCGCGCTGGAGCGCCTTGGCTCGGCCGACCTGGTTACGGCTTGTGCCGATCCGGCCCCACCCGAGCTGACCAAGGCGATCCACGAGTTCAACACCGGCGAGTTCTTCGAGCAGCACGAGACGCTCGAGCTCTTGTGGCGGGCGACGCCGGGCGAGATTCGCCACCTGTACGAGGGGATCTTGCAGATTGGCGTGGGCATGCACCACTTGGTCTCGAACCGAAATTTTCATGGCGCGGCGGTGAAGCTCGATCATGGCATCCGGTTGCTGGAAGCGTTTCCTGACGTCTGCCATGGCGTGAACGTCGCGCGACTGCGGCGGGATGCGCGGGCGGCGCGGCAGCACCTCATCGCCCTGGGGCCAGATCGCCTTGGCGAATTTGATGCCGCATTGATTCCACGGGTCCGTTTGGCGTGAGCCGCGGGCATAGCCGCGTCACGGGGGCGGTACGGCTCGCGCTGGCCGTGTGGCTCATGGCCAGCGCAGTGTGGACGCTGGCCGATCCGGTCGGGGCGCTGCAGCGTCAGGCGATGCCTATGGAGACGATCCTGCCCCTGGCGGGGCTGTCGTTCGCGATCGGCGCGTTTTTGCTGACGGGGTTTATGACCCGCGTCATGGGCGTGTTGCTCGTCGGCCTCGCCGTGTGGCAAATCACCGGTTACGGGATAAGCGTGTGGCCAGTCATCGAGGCCGCACTCGGTGCGTACTTCGCGCTACGGGGCGGCGGCGCCTGGGCTATGGACATTTACGTCCAGAAAATGCAAGACCGCGTGCGCCAGCGCGCGATCAATTCACCTGAATCGTCGTAACGCCTGTTTCGAGGTTGATATCGGCCTTGTTGGTCGCCGTGTCCCACTCAGGTGACTGATTCAGCTCGGCGCCAACGGCTGGAAACCGCGACTCGTCGATCTGGAAGGCGCTCAGCCCCCCGCGGTGGCGGATGCGTGCCGCAACGCCCGGTGGCACCTCGATGGTGATCGACGAGGCACCGCCGCTGATATGGGCCGTTGTCTGGCCAGTCTCAGGCACCCGCAGCCACGTAGTGGCGGCGCCAACGGCCATGTCGATGCTGCTCACTCGGAGGCTGCCGAGATCCAGGCGAGCATCGGTCGCGCCGGTCTGGACATTCAACGCTGTGATCGGCACCTCACGCGCAAGTTCGATCTCCATGCGCAGGCTGTCGGAGCCGCCGCCACTGGGCAGGAAGAAGTTCGCCCCACCGCGACCGCTGATCTGATATTCGAGGCGGCCAGTATCGCCGATGACGGTATAGTTCGTCGTGGGCACGAGATCCGACGAACCGGTGTAGGTCATTGCTGCCAGTTGGCCCGCCGCGCCGCCCAGCTGGGGGCCGATCACCAGTTGGCCGGCGCCGAAGCGGATGGTCACAGCCGACTGCTTGGCGGATCCGAGTTCAGTGGTGAAGGTTTGTGTGCTGAGCGCGCCGCGAGCCGCGCCAGGGACTGCATAGGCATAGGCGGCGACGATCAACGCAACGACCACGATGCCCAGGCCAAAGATCGCAAACAACCCGGGCAAACGCCGCCCGATGAGCAGCTCGAGCCCGACCAGCACCAGTACGAGCGGCCACAACCGCCACAAGTTGCCCCAGACGGACGGCGGCAGAATGCCCGCGTTCTGCAGCAGGAAGACGCCGCCGATGAAGATCAGCAACAGGGGCCCGACCACACCGCCACGACCCCGTCTGGCGCGTGGCCGCGGCTGCTCGTACGGTGTGGCCATGATTAGTTACGGCCGAACCAGTCCGTCTGCCGAGCGAGCAACACCACTCCCAGGCCAATGAAGATCAACGGCCACATGTAACGCCATTCAATCCAACTGAAGATGCCCGCGTTCGCCGCGAGCAACAACACGCCCAGGCCAACGAGCAGCACGCCCGCCGAACGCGGGCCGCGGTGATGCCGATGCGCGTCCATGTCCGTGTGCGCGGCGCTCCACCAGTCGGCGGGTGCTGGCTCGCGCGCGGGCATTGGCGGCGTCGCACCTTTATCGGTCGCTGGATCGTGGGTGACGCGCGGCTCGGCCGCGGGGGCGCTCTCAGTGCTGGTGTAAGGGGTGTCAGGAGACTGGGGCTGCTCGTGCCATTCGCCGGCCACGCGCCGCGCTTCCTCGGCCAGACGCTGCGTCTCGGCGTGGAACTCCTGCGACCAGTCACGCCACGCCGGCGGGCCCGAATACGTCGGACGATCGTCGCGCGGCAAGATGATCCAGGCCAGGATGTAGACAGGGATCGCTAGCCCGCCACTGACCACGGCCGCGGCGACCCAGATCAGGCGGACGAGCGCCGGATCGATGTCGAAATACTCGGCCAGCCCGCCAGCCACACCGGCCCACATCCGCTCGCGCGAGCTGCGCGTCAAGCGCCTCGGTCGCGGGGGATAGGGCGGTGGCGCTGGTACCGGTGGGGGCGGTGGTGAGGTGATATCAGGCTGTTGCATGGACGGTTCCTCCCTGTGTTCCAGACCATGCGGCGGCCTTGGCCGCGCCGACCTGGCGTGCAGTATCGTCGTCGTGTTCGATGAGACGACATGGTGGCGCGGGTTGTTGCACCGACCGGCCCGGCGGTTTGCGCCTCTCGCGCAGGTGATTACACCCAAGCTGCAACAAATGCGCGAGCAGTCGCGTCCTATGATCGAGTGACAGATGGCCGAACCGAGCCCTGTGCTCGTCCAGAGGGCGCAGGCCGGTGATCGGGACGCGCTTTCGGCACTCGTTCAGAGCCAGCAGACCTACGTGTACAGCATCGCGATGAGCCTCATGCACAACCCAGCCGACGCCGCGGACATGACCCAAGAAGCGTTCGTCCGCCTGTTGCGATCGTTGGGCACGTACCGTGGCGAGACGAAATTCACCACGTGGCTGTACCGGCTGGTGACCAACATCTGCCTGGATGGGCTGCGACGGCGTGGACGGCCGGTCGAATCGCTCGACGAGCCGGCGAGCACGCAAGCCGGCGACGACGCGCAAACGGCGGGCGAGCGCCTGGCAGATAGCGATCGTTGGACGCATCCAGAACAAGAGATCGAGTTACGCGAAACGGCAACTGAGGTGCGCGCGGCGATGACGCGACTGCCGGCGCCCCAGCGACTGGCGCTTACATTGCACTACTTCCAGGAGATGCGATACGAGGATATTGCTGACACAATGGGGTTACCGTTGAATACGGTGAAGAGCCACATTCGGCGTGGCAAGGAACGGTTGGCCCTGTTACTCAGCAATCCAGAGGAGCAGCCATGCAATGCGATGACGTAGCCGCGCTGCTCTTTGCGCCTGATGGAGACCGGGCCGACGCAGACGTCGATACTCATGTGGCCTCGTGCCAGCGGTGCAGCCATGTCGCGCGCAGCGTGCTGCGGCTCGACACAATCCTGGCCACGACGCTCGTCGTCGAGCCGCCCCTGGAGTTGCAGCGCCAGCTTGCGCAACTGGCCCTCGCGGCAGCGCGGCCACAGGCGGTGCCGTGGTGGCGGCGAGCGCTACAGGGCGAGCTCAAGTTCGACTGGCTGGTCCTGCGCCCGAACGTGGTCGTCGCCCAGGGTCTGGCGACACTCATGGTCGCGCTGGCGAGCTGGCAGATCTTTGGCTGGCTGACGGCGTTTCGGCCAGTCATCGGCGACGTCGCGTACGCGGTGGAGCTAGTCGCTGCGTCACCCGCGACGGTCTATCTGGGAGGTTTGCAGATCGACGTCCAGAGTCTGGGCGTGTGGTCGCTGGTCGGCATCGTGGGCTGGCTGGTGTCCGAAAATGGGACGGTCGGCCGCGGGGCAACTGCCCTGACCGATCGTTTCCGGCTGCCCTGAGCGCGCTTCGATTCGAAGTCACACATACCGCGCGCGAGAGTCGCGCCCGAGCGGGACTCTTGCACACGCCCCACGGCACCATCGAGACGCCGTTTTTCTGCGTCGTCGGTACGGCCGGCACAGTGAAAGGGGTCACGCCCGCCGAGCTGCGTGAGCTCGGGGCCGAGGTCCTGCTGGCCAATACCTACCATCTGTTCCTGCGGCCTGGCGCGGACACCGTGCGCCAGCTTGGTGGGCTGCACCAGTTCATGGCCTGGGATGGGCCGATCGTGACCGACAGTGGTGGGTACCAGGTTTTCTCGCTCGGGTTTGGGCTGGAACACGGCGTGGGCAAGCAGATTGGTACGTTCCCGGGGGAAGACACCGGCCGTCAACGCGGTCAGCAAGCTCGGCTCGTGAAAGTCGATGGCGACGGCGCGACCTTTACCTCGCCAAGAAGCGCTTGGGGCAGACATCGTGCTGGCGTTCGACGAACCGACCTCACCCTTACATGACACTGGCTACACGCGGCAGGCAATGGAACGCACGCATGGCTGGGCGACACGGTGTCTGGATGCGCGAACACGAGACGACCAGGCGCTGTACGGCATCGTCCAGGGTGGCGCCTTCGGCGACCTGCGTTCCGCCAGTGCCCGATTCATCGGTGGGTTGCCCTTCGACGGTGTGGCCATCGGTGGCTCGCTGGGCAAATCCAAAACAGACATGCACGCTGTACTGGACTGGTCGATGCCCGAGCTACCCGAGCACTGGCCGCGCCACTTGCTGGGCATTGGCGAGCCCGAGGATTTGTTCGCGTGCGTCGAACGAGGGATCGACCAGTTCGACTGCGTGGCGCCGACGCGGCTGGCCCGCCACGGCCAGCTATACACGTCCATGGGCCGGCTGATCATTCAGCACCCCGAGTTTCGCGAGGATCCCTCGCCGATCGAAGTTGGCTGCGCCTGCTACACGTGCAGCAGCGGCTTCTCACGGGCGTACCTGCGCCATCTGTTCGTGGCGGGCGAGCTGCTGGCCTACACGCTGGCCAGTTTACATAACTTGCACTTCGTGCTCGACCTGATGCGGCAGATTCGGCGTGCCGTGCGCGCGGACGCGCTGCCTGAGCTTCAGCGACAGTTTCTGGAGCGCTACCGGTCGACCGCGTAGGCGATCGACGGCATCACGCCCCAGCTGGCCGGCGGCCAGTAGGTGAGCCAGGCGCGGCCGATCAGATTCTCGGCCGGTACGTACCAGCCAAGATGGGAGTCGCGACTGTTGGAGCGATTGTCGCCCAGGACGAAGTACTGCCCGGCGGGTACCACGAGCGGCTTGCCGTCGATGGGATACGTGTAGCCGGCCGGGAAGTGGATGTACGGCTCGTCGAGTGGCTGGCCGTTGATGAAGACGTCACCGTTGCGGATCATGACTCGATCGCCCGGCAGGCCGATGATGCGCTTGATGAGATCGACGTCCTCGTTCGGTGGACGCAGGACGGCGATATCGCCGCGCTGAGGGCCGCCCAACACGAAGTTGCCATTGAGCTCGAAGTACGCGGCCTTATTGACCCACAGGTACTCGCCCGACGTCAGCGTCGGCTGCATACTCGGGCCTTCTACGCGGAAGTTCTGGACGATGCCGCGGATGCCCAAGAACAGCACGATCATCAGCACGAACGTCTGGATCAGCTCCACCCCGAAGCGGCGCAGCACACTCTTGCGGGGCGTCACGTAGACCTCGGGTTCCATACGGGCGGCCCGAGTATAGGCCCACTTCCTTACGCTCTCAAATTAGAGGCCGGTGAAGTTTCGGTTGAGCGCTACCCGCCGGCGCCGGCAAAGGTCCGCCCGGGCTCGACCATGACGGCTGGATCGAGGATGCGATTCAGGTCAGACTCGGACAGCGCCGTGCGCTCGCGGGCCAGGTCACGGATTGTGCGACCAGTCGCGAAAGCTTGCTTGGCCAGCGCGGCGGCGGCGTCATACCCGATCTCGGGCGCGAGTGCGGTGACCAGCATCAGGCCCGACTCGACCAGGTCAGGGCCGCGTGAGGTGGCTGTCAAGCCGGCGACCAGGTGGTCGGCGAAATTGCGGGCGCTGGTGCCGAGATAGCGAATCGAATGCAGCAATGAACGGACGGCGACCGGCAGCATCACGTTCAGCTCAAAGTTGCCGCTTTGACCCGCCAGGACGATCGTCGTGTCGTTGCCAATAACCATCGCGCACACTTGCGTCAGCGACTCGGCGATGACCGGGTTCACCTTGCCGGGCATGATCGAGCTGCCTGGCTGCACCGCGGGCACATCGAGCTCGCCAAGGCCGGCGCGTGGGCCGGAGCCCATCCAGCGCAGGTCGTTGGCGATCTTCAGGAGCGAGACCGCGACGGTACGCACGGCGCCACTGGCCATGACCACACCGTCGATCGTGCTCTGGGCCTGGAAATGGTTGGACGTTTCGCGCACCGTGAAACCTGTGCGCTGGCTCAGGATCTCGCATAGACGCCGCGGAAATTCCGGGTGCATGTTGATGCCCGTGCCGACGGCGTTGCCGCCGATCGCCAGCTCTTCGAGCTCCTGGCGCGCCCAACCCAGGCGGACCAATGCGCGATCCATCTGGCCGACGTAACCCAGGAACTCCTGGCCCAGGCGAATCGGCGTGGCGTCCTGCAGGTGCGTGCGGCCGGTCTTGATGATCGGCCAGAACTCTTCGCGCTTGTTGTCCAACTTCTGTCGCAGCCGCTCGATGCCCGGCTGCAGGACTTCGTGTAGCTCGGCCAGGGCAGCCACGTGAATGGCGCTCGGAATGACGTCGTTGGATGACTGTCCACGGTTGACGTCGTCGTTGGGATGAACGAGCTTCGAGCCGAACTCGCCGCCCAGGAGTTCGGTGGCCCGATTGGCGATGACCTCGTTGGCGTTAGTGTTGGTCGACGTGCCTGAGCCGGTCTGAAAGATGTCGAGCACGAACTGGTCGTCGAGGTTGCCGTCAGCGACCTCTTGGGCAGCCTGGGCGATCACCTCGGCCTTGCGCGCCTCGATCAGTCCGAGGTCGCGGTTGGCGATCGCGGCCGCGTACTTGATCTGGCCCAGGGCCCAGATGAAGCGGCGGTCGAAACACTCGCCGCTGATGGGAAAGTTCTCTTTGGCGCGCTGCGTCGAGGCGCCGTAATACGCGCCTTGCGGGACCTCGAGCGGACCCATCGAGTCACGTTCGACCCGCTGTGGGGGAACGGCGTGGTTGCCGGTCACAATGCTTTGCATTCTAGTCGTGGGTGGCTGGCGATTGGCCCGTCCATTGGGCCGTACTGAGGCGCGCACATGGGAGCTGTCCTTGCGCTTCACGCGCTATCGGCGCGGTGGCGGCCCACGACGGGGGTTCGTCTGTGATCTGCTGGCGATATGGGCTTCGTACTATCGGGCAAACAACACATGGAAGCGCTCGAGGCGTTCCTGACCAGCTATGGCCTGTTGGCGGCGTGTCTGATCATGCTGATCAAGGCCATTGGTGTGCCTGTCCCGATCCCGGGCGACGTAATCTTGCTGGCGTTAGCGGCCAGGGCGGCCGAGGGCAAAGTGGTGTTGTGGCTGGCGTTCGTGTCGCTGCTGGTGGTGCTGACGCTGGGCGGAACGGTGCAATACCTGCTTGCACGAGGTCCGGCGCGGCGGACCGTGCTGCGCTACGGCAGACGCCTCGGCATTACGGCTGAGCGGCTCGAGCGCGTGGCGGCACGTGTGCAGCGCGGTGGCGTTCTCGGCATCGGCCTGGCCGTGCTCACGCCTGGCGTCAGGACGGCGGCCATCCCCGGCTGCGGGCTGGCAGGCGTGCCAGTGAGTACGTTCGTGGCCGGGCTGGCGCTCGGCAGCAGTCTCGATCTGGGGCTGCACTTCGCGCTCGGTCTCGCCGGCGCGGGCATCCTGGCCGCGCTGGCTCAGCCAGCCCCGCTGCTGGTGGTGGTGGCGATAGGCCTGGTTGGCCTGGCGGCGTGGCTGGTCATTGCCCGCAGGCGAAACATGTCGCCCGCCGTGGCGGCCAACGCCTGGGCGCAGGCAACGTGTCCTGTCTGCCTGGTGGTGGGCAGTGTTGGCGCACTCGAAAGACGGCCACTGGGTCCGAGAGCGGTTGCGGTACGCTGACCGGCGTGGCGGCGAACGCGCCCGAGAGTGAGGACACGCGCGTCTGGATCGGGCGCGTCGAACCAGGCCATGAAGCCGAGCAGGAGCAGTTTGTCGCCTGGCTCAACGGCAACGAGGCACACGAGATCTTTCGTCGCCGACGCCTCAACGAATACGTCCTGAGTCAGGACGACGGCCAGGTCACCGTCGTCTTCAAGGCGCCGTACACCGGTGATCCGCGACTGATGATCGACTTCCTGAGGTATCCGGGCCTGTGGCCTGATTTCTGGAGCTTTGAGCGCGGCGGACGCGCCGAAGACGAGCCGCTGCCGACAATGGCCGAGTCGAGCATCAAGGTCCACTGGCGCCGCGATGCCTGAACTGCTTACCGTCGAGCAGCGCGCGAGCCTGGTCGAGCTGCGGCGGGATTTCCATCGCTTCCCTGAGATTGCGCACCATGAGCACCGCACCGCGGGCGTCATCGCCGACCGGCTGCGACGCCTCGGCCTCGCTGAGGTGCGAACCGGCATTGGACGGACCGGCGTGGTTGGCGTGCTGCGCGGCGGCCAAGCAAAACGGACCGTCCTCCTGCGCGCCGACATCGACGGCCTGCCGGTGACCGAACGCGATCGCGGCCAACCCTATCGCTCGCAGAACCAGGGAGTGCATCACGCCTGCGGCCATGATGGGCACACGGCGATCCTGTTGACCGTCGCCGAGCTGCTGGTCGCACAGCGCGCGAGCTTGCGCGGAACGGTGTCGTTCGTGTTCCAGCCGGCCGAAGAACGTGTCGGCGGTGCCGAAGGCATGATCCTCGACGGGGCGCTCGATCCGCGACCCGACGCGTGTTTTGGCTTGCACCTGTGGAACGAACTCTCGGTGGGCAAGATCGACGTCCGCGCTGGACCGGTGTACGCGTCGGCGGACGCGTTCCACATCACGTTGAGCTCGCCCGGCGGGCATGCCGCCATGCCGCACCAGGTACCCGACCCGATCGTGGCCGCGGCGCAACTCGTCATCGCACTGCAAACGCTGGTCTCACGCGACACGCCGCCCGTCGAGCCAAGCGTGTTGACCATTGGCAGCATCCATGGCGGAACGGCGCCGAACATCATTCCCGCGCAGGTCGAGTTGCAGGGCACGCTGCGCGCATTCGATCCGGCGGTCCGCGAGCGACTCATGCGCCAGCTGGCGAAGCTGGTCCACTCAGTGCCGGACCTATTCGGGGTCGCGTCGAGTTTGCAGTTGACCGACAGTTGTCCAGCGTGCGTCAACGACGCCGGTATGGCCGAGTTGGTGCGCCAGGCAGCCGTCCGGGTTGTCGGCGTCGACAATGTATCGGGCTCGCAGCGCACCACCGGCGCCGACGACATGTCACTGTTCCTGGACGTGGTACCGGGCTGCTACTTCTTCGTCGGCGCCGCTAACGCAGAGCGCGACCTGGCCAGCCCGCATCACAGCCCAACATTCGACTTCGACGAGGCCGCGCTGGAGATCGGCGTAAATGCGCTGCTGGCGGCCACCTTGGACTTCCTGGACTCATGAGCAACCTCGAACGCATCCTGCCGCTGTTTCCGCTCGAGCAGGTCGTCCTCTTTCCGGGTATGCCGCTGCCACTGCGCGTCTTCGAGGAGCGCTATAAGGTCATGATCGGCGAGTGCCAGGTCACCGACCGCCTCTTTGGCGTGGTGCTCATTCGCTCCGGCCTCGAGGTAGGCGCGCCAGCCGAACCAGAGCTTGTCGGATGCACAGCGCGCATGCATCGCGTTGAGCGGATGCCCGACGGCCAGATGTACATCCTGTGCATCGGCGAACAGCGCTTTCGATTGCTCCAGCCGGCGCGGGTGATGCCCGACGGGTACCTGGTCGGGGACGTCTCGATCGTGTCCGATGATGTGCCGCTGGCGGTGCCGCCTGAATTGATTGCGAATGTCTTGGCAGAGTTCGAAAAGTACCGCGCCGCTGCGCTGGCGCGGTTGATCACCGCCGATCGCAAGCCGCCCGAGCCGCCGCGCGACCCCGCCGCGCTGTCCTACCAGGTCGGTGCCACGCTGCAACTGCGGCCGCCTGAGCTGCAAGCGCTGCTGGAGCTTGACGACGTGACTGCCAGGCTCGAGCAAGAGCTGGCGCTGCTGAAACGCGAGAATCGCGTCATGGCCAAGACGATTGGCCCATTTTCGATGAACTGACAGCGTTCTGGCTCGCTTTGCAGCGCATGGCACAGACGACGCTGGGGGTAAACCTTCGAACGTCCTCGCGCTCCGCGCGCCAATTGGAACGATAGTGGGGCGGGAGCCTTCCGCCTGGCGGCGGGCTTCGCTGTGGGGCCGCGAATGGACGGCGGGAGCGTTCCGCCTGGCGGCTCGGAATGGGAGTTGGTTCTGGCCGCGGCAGTAGCGGCGTCTACTGCGTGTTAGTGCTGCGGCCGGGGGCGCTGGGCGACACGCTGCTGGCGGTGCCAGCACTGCGCGCTTTGCGGGCGCGCTTTGGCCCGCTAACGCTGGCAGCGCATGGTGGCGCGGCGCGGCTGCTGGCATCACTCGGCGAAGTCGACGAGGGGCTGGCGTTTGACGATCCTCGCCTGGGCTGGGTGTTTAACGCCGCGCCGCGTCCGACGGATGACCAGGTCGTGGCTTGGCTCAACCCAGCACAAGCGTCTGGTCTCGGCGACGCGCTGCTCGTGGCGCCATCGCGACCGAGCACTGAGCAGCACTGTGCCGAATACTTGCTGGAAACGCTGGCCCCGCTGGGCTGCAACACCGTCACAGACGACACGCCGCTGGCCGTGCCGCCGCATGTCACCGATGAGGTCCTGGTCCACCCAGGCAGTGGCTCCGCGGCCAAGAACTGGCCACCAGAGCGTTTCGCCGCACTGATCCAGGCCCTGGAGTCGGCCATGAGGCTGATCGTCGGCGAAGCCGATGTCGCAGCTGCGCAGGCTATCGAGCGCAGTCTGGGCCACACATTGCCCCGGTTGGAGCAGCCACCGCTGGATGAGCTCGCTCAGCGCCTGGCGGGCTGCCGCGCGTATGTCGGCAACGACTCTGGCGTCAGCCACCTGGCGGGCCTGTGCGGTGCGCGCACGGTGGCCCTCTTCGGGCCTACCAACCCGGCCGTGTGGCAGCCACTTGGCCCATCCGTCATCGTATTCAGGTTCGAGGCGACGACGAAGCAACTAACGCACGCGCTGCTGGGTTCCAACCACCATGCATGACCTCGATAGCTGGGACTGGGACCAGCTCACTGCCTGTCTCGACCAGCAGGGCTACGTCGTCACACCGCCGGTTCTGTCCGCCCAGGAATGCGCTGCTATGGCGGCCCTGTACGAGGATCCCTCGAGGTGGCGAGCACGCATCGACATGGCGCGACATCGATTCGGATCTGGCGAGTACAAGTACTTCGCCCACCCATTGCCCCATACGGTGACAGCGCTGCGCGAGGCCTTTTATCCGCGCCTGGCGCCATTGGCCAACCTGTGGCATGAACGTCTCGGCTTACCCGTTCGCTTCCCAGACGGCCTCGACGAGTTCCTGGACCGCTGCCACAGCGCCGGCCAGACGCGACCGACACCGCTGATCCTGCGCTACGAAGCGGGCGACTTCAACTGCCTGCACCAGGACATCTACGGCGAGCACGCGTTTCCGCTGCAGGTCGTGATTGCCCTAGCGCAGCGGGGAAAGGACTACGACGGGGGTGAGTTCCTGCTCGTGGAGAACCTGCCGCGGGCACAATCGCGTGGCACGGCGATTACGCTCGACCAGGGCCAGGCCATCGCGTGGCCTACGCGGCATCGGCCAGGGACAGGCACGCGCGGCTTCTATCGCATCGGCGTACGGCACGGCGTGAGCACGATTCGCAGTGGCCATCGGATGACGCTGGGCGTCATCTTCCACGATGCGACTTAGCGGCGGGTCGGGGTGGCGGTGGGCTGCGGTTTGGCCGGCGCGGGCGCCGTCGTCGGCTTGGGCTGCGGCTGCGCCGGAGCAGCCGTGGGTTTGGGCTGCGGCTGCACTGGCGCGGCGGTCGGTTTGGCCTGCGGCTGAGGCTGCGCCGGCGCGGCCGTCGGCTGCGCGACGGGAGGTGCCGCAGGCGCGGGTGTGGCTTGCACCGTTGGCGCGACCGCCGGCCGTGGGCCGGCCTGGACCGTCTGCCGCGGCGCACTCTCGGCAAAGAACAGATCGTTCCAGCAGCGCGGCGCGCCCGCGCGCATACGCGTGTCGCCGCACACTTCCCGTTCGACCAGACCTTCGGGTCGCGTGAAATCCTGCGGCTGCAGGTTGAAGTAGTCGAACGACATCTTCATCGAGGCTGGCCAGATCTTGGCCGCGGTCATCGTGCTCAGCGTTTGCTTCATCGGGTGCCCATCGGCATTGCCGACCCAGACCACGATGGCCAGATCGGGCACGTAGCCATTGGTCCACGTGTCGCGGTAGTTGTCGGTGGTGCCCGTCTTGGACGCGGACGGCCAGACGGGCAGCTTGGGATCGTCGCCACCCTGGTGCAGGACCAGCGGGGTGTTTGGACCATACGTGAACAACTTGGCATTCGGGTCCGACAGGATGTTGCTGACCATGTATGCCGCTCGCGCATCGATGACCTGCTCACCCTGGGGCACCTTGTAATCCTCGAGCACGGTGCCTTCCGCGTCGACGATGCGCGTGATCGCGACCAGCGGAATCTTGAGCCCGTTGTTGGACAGCGTGGTGTACAGCTGGGCCATGTCGATCGGTTTGATCTCGGCACCACCCAGCGTCAGACTCAAACCGAAGAGCTTGCCTGAATCAGGGCCCCAGGTGGTGATGCCCATCTTCGTACCCTGTTCGATCGCGGTATCAACACCCACGAAATCGAGCGTTTTTACGGCCGGAATGTTGAGCGAGTTGCCAAGCGCGCTGCGGATCGTGGTCTGGCCGTGGAAAATACCGTCGAAATTGCCTGGGCACCACTGGTGCACGGGCGTATCGCGCCAGCACGTCGGCTGATCGTCGATCGGTGTGCCGGGCGCCCAGCCTTTGGTAAACGCGGTGCTGTAGACCAGCGGCTTGATCGACGAGCCCGGTTGGCGTTCGCTGGTCAGAATGTTGACCTGGCCGTCGATCGATTCGTCGTTGTAGTCGAGGCTCCCGTTGAACGCCAGGATCTCACCGGTCTTCGGGTTGACGGCCATCTGCGCGGCGTTGGTCGCGCCCTGCGTGGCAATGGTCGCCTTCGAGTCCTGCAGCACTTGCTGCATCTTGTCGTTGTAGTCGAGGTCGAGCGTTGTGTAGATCTTTAGCCCGCCTTGATAGAGGGTCTTGGCGCCGTATTTCTGCTCGACGAGATCCCTGATATACATCACCCAGTGCGGCGCCTTCAGGTCGACCTGACGCTGCTTGATTGGCAGCGGCTCGGCGTACGCGTCGCGCGCTTGTTGCTCAGTAATGAACCCGTGGCGAGTCATCTGCTCGAGCACGTACGCCTGGCGCTCCTTGGTCTGGAGCGGGATACCGTCGGCCGTGCGCTGGACGTCGCGCCGCGTAGGGTCGTATTCCGAAGGTGACTGGACGAGCCCGGCAATCATGGCCGCTTCGGCCAGATCGAGGTCGCGCGCATGCTTGTCGAAGTAGCTTTGCGCGGCCGCCTCTACGCCATAACTCTGGTTCCCGTAGAAGACCTCGTTGAGGTACATCTGCAGGACTTCGTCTTTCGACAGCTTGGCGTCGAGCTGATAGGCCAGGATGATCTCGCGCGCCTTACGCGTGAGCGTGACTTGCTTGCGTTCTTCGGGCGACAGGATGACGTTGCGCACGAGCTGCTGCGTGATCGTGGAGGCGCCCGTCTGGCTGGCGCCTGAGCCGGTCAAGAAGGCGGAGCGGATGGTCGCTCTCAGATCGACACCGCGGTGCTCGTAGAAGAAGGCGTCTTCGGCCGCGAGCGTGGCGTCGATGAGGTTCTGCGAGATCTCGCTGAGCGGGACGACCGTCCGTTTGCCACCGTCGGGGTCGTAGAACTCCCACAGCAGCTGACCCTTGCGGTCGAAGATCTGGGCGGTCTTGAAGCTGGCGTGATTGGCGATCTGGGTCAACGACGGCAGGTCGCGCGTGAGCATCGCGTAGCCGGTCGCGGCACCTTGCATCAGGATGAAGATGCCGATCAGGCCGAAGCCGATCATGGCCACCATCAGGCTGGAGCCGATGATCAGCGGCTTCTTGAGCTTGCTCGTGGTGCCTGTGCGCTCGCGGTACTCGCGCGCCGCCGCGATGCGGTACAGGCGCTGCAGCCTGGCCTGGGCGCGCTCCTGCGCTCGTCGACGGATGTCATGGCTGTGGCCATTGCCATTTCGACCCACGGGGTGCCCGTTGCCGTTGTCGTACCGCTGCATCGGTGGTGCGCCAGCGCGCTAGCGCAAAGATGATGCCATAGGCTTACGGCGCTTTGGGCGTAACGCGGACGGTGTGTTCGTTCGCGTACCGCACGAGGCCTGGCGGGCCATTCGGGATTTTTCGAACGTGGCGCCGGAGGGCGATGTCGACCTCTGCGGCGCCGCCGCTGCGCGCGGCCGAATGCCACGCCGCTAACTCGGCCGCACGCTCCAGGATTGTCGCCGGCGGGTCGGCGCCGCGGAGGATCACGTGGGCGCCCGGCACGCCTCTAGCGTGAAGCCACAGATCATCGGGACCGGCCAGGTCGAACGTGACGGCGGCGTTGCCGCTGGCGCTGGTGCCGATCAGGGCTTCCCAGCCGTCGCCGAGCGGCACCCTGCGGTACGGGGCGCTTCTGGGCGCGGGCTTGCCGCGTCTCGGCGCCGGCTCGGGAGCGCCCCGAATCTCGCGCCGCAAGGCGCGGATGGCGTTCATATCGGGGGCTACTTCGACGAGCGTGCGTAGCTCTGCCAGGTGCGCCGCCTGCTGTCTGGCTTGATCGAGTAGGACAGGCACGCGCTCCTCGGCTTCGCGCGCCTTGCGATAGCGCGCGAAGTACGCCTGGGCATTCTCGCTCGGGCTGAGTGTTGGATCCAGCATGATCGTCTGACCGTTAATCGCCAGCTCGGTAGCCCCCATGGGCAGCTCGGCTTGATGGGTCAGGATCAGCTCGCCCGCGCGGCGCAGCGGATCGCGCTGGGTGTGACCACTCTGGAGCTGCTGCTCGAGCCCATGGATGCGCCTGGCGAGGTTGGTCGCTTCGCGATCAATCACGGTCAGGAGCGCCGGCCGTTCGCCGGCCAGGGCGTCGCCGCGGCGCGGGGTCGCCGCCTCGGCGTAGTACGCCTCCATGGCCGTACTGATGGTGAGCATCTCGCGCAGCGTTGCGCCAGCAGCGGCCAGGTGGCGCAGCTCATACGGGGCGTAAGCCACCGGCAGGTCGTCGCGCACGGCCAGCGTGGGCTGCCAGGCGTGTGTCTCCAGCGGTGCCAGGAAGTCATCGATGGCCCGCAGCACGAGTGGCCAGTCGGCATCGGCCGCGGCGGTGTCGGCGCTGCCGGTGGCGCGATACGCGAGCTCGCGGGCTGCTTGCGGAGACAGGCCCGCAACACGCTGGCCAAGGTGCGCCGCAAGCCGGCCACTGGCACCCTCCGCAAGCGACGCATCGGTCAATTCAGAGGGCAGCAGGCGGTCCTGCGGCGGTGGCGCCACGTAGGGCAGGTGCGGCAGGACCGGTCGCCGCGCGTTGCGACTCGGTGGGCTGCGCCTGGCCGCGTCGAGGATGCCGCCCCGCTCGTCGACGAGCACGAGATTGCTGCGCCTTCCCATCGCTTCTACAATGAACAGAACTTTGTAGTGCTGGCCGGAGACGTCGCGTTGTTCGCAGTCCAGCTCGAGCACTCGCTCCAGGGGCGGCTGGCGAAGCGAACGAATCCGTGCGTTGCGCAGGTGTTTGCGGACGACGAGCGAGAAGGGCGTATCGCGTTCGAGGCCGCGCGCGGGCAATCGATCGAGGCGCTGCACACGACTCTGCTCAGCATGCGCGGACAGCAGCACGTAGCCTCGTCCGACCCCTGGTCGGAAGTACTCGACGACCAGACTGAGCTCGTCGAGGAATACCAGCCGCTGCATTCGACTCTCGACCAGCAGTGGCTCGAGCTCGTCGCGGACCGCGGACAGGGTCAACGCGTCGAAACTCATACGCGCGAGTGACCGACGAGCAAACGCCCGACCCACCCGCCAGCGGGCTGGTGTTTGTGTTGTCGGGTCCGTCTGGAGTTGGTAAGTCGACATTGCTCGATCGGTTGAAGCGCGATCGATTCCCGATCAACTTCTGCGTCACGGCGACCACACGTCCGATGCGCGCGGGTGAGATCCACGGAACCCACTACTACTTCCTGTCAGATGAGGAGTACGACGCGCTGCTGGCCAACGACCAGTTCCTCGAGCACGCCGTAGTGCACAAGATGTATCGCTACGGTATCCCGCTCCAGAGCGTGCGCGAGGGCCTGCACGGCGGGAACGACCTGATCATGGCCCCGGACGTGCAGGGCGCGAGCACCGTGCGCTGGAAATTGCCCAACGCAATCAGCGTGTTCCTGCGCCCCGCTTCGCTGGACGAGCTTGCCCCGCGCCTCGAAGCGCGTGGCACCGAGACCATCGAGGAGCGCGAGATTCGACTCGCAACGGCCGAGCGCGAGATGCAGCACATGAGCGAGTACGACTACGTGGTCGTCAATCACAGCGATCGACTCGAGCAGGCGATTGCCGATCTGAAGGCGATCATTGCTGCCGAGCGGATGCGGGTCTGTCCGCGGATCGTCACCCTCTAGTTGAGGGTGCGACGCATCCTGGTCCTGGGCGGCGTGCGGTCGGGCAAGAGCACGTTTGCCGAACGCCTCGCGGCCGAGTGCGGTGAACCCGTGCTGTATGTCGCTACGGCGACTGCCGGGGACGACGAGATGGCTGAGCGCATCGGCCTGCATCGCGCGCGGCGACCGGCCACGTGGCGGACGCTGGAATCACCAAAGGGCCTTGCCGACCCGATTGTCGCGGCGCTGGGCGATGCCCGCACTGTGCTGGTGGAAGACCTGACGTTGCTGCTGTCCAACCTGATGCTGTCCGGCACCGATGCTGAGGCTCGGGCGTTGGCAGAAGTGGATGCGTTGCAAGCGTTAACGACGCACCTGATCGTCGTCTCGAATGAGGTCGGTATGGGGGTTGTGCCAGCCACGCCATTGGGGCGTGAGTTCCGCGACAGCCTGGGCCGACTCAACCAGCACGCCGCGTCTCAGTTGCATGAGGTGTACATGCTGTTTGCCGGGCTACCGCTGCGCCTGAAGTAGCCGTTAGAATCGATCCGCACATGCCGCGACTACAGTCGGCGACGGATTTCTTTTTGATACGCCTGGGGAGCTAAAACGGTGAGCGCTGTCTTGGTGCTGAACCAGAACTACGAGCCGTTGAACGTGTGTAACGCGCGTCGCGCTCTGGTGCTGGTCGACGGCGGCAAGGCAGAGGTGCTCGAGCACGCGGAGGTGCCGATCCGCACCCCGAATCGCCTGTTCCCCCGGCCGTCCGTCATCCGGCTGGTGTACATGATCAAGCGCCCGCGGCCGCGCGTACGGCTGACCCGACGCGAGATCTTCATCCGCGATCACCACGCGTGCCAGTACTGTGGCGCTCGCACGCGCGACCTGACGCTGGACCATGTGGTGCCGCGCCATCGTGGCGGTCGTCATGCCTGGGACAACCTCGTGTCGGCCTGTCGGTCGTGCAACCATCGCAAGGGTGGGCGCACGCCGGAGGAGGCGCGCATGCAGCTCAAGCGGTCGCCGTCCGAGCCGCATGCCACGAGCTACTACTTGTTTCACCAATACCTGGAGAGCGAGCGCTTCCAGGGCTGGACCAAGTTCATGCCCGAGTGGGAGAAGGACCGCCGCTAGAAACTTCTTTGGGGTTCGTGGGTACTTAGATCAGTCGGCGAAAAAGAGCGCGCGCAGCCGCGGCTCGTGTACGCTGCGCGTGAAGGCGACGACCTCGTCGCCTGCCTCGAGCACCGTGGCGCCGTTCGGGAAGAACGCCGAGCCGCCACGGATCACCACCGCGATCTCGCTCTCGGGCGGCAGATCGAGATCGCGCAGCGGCGAACCCGTGACCCGGGACTTCCGGTCGAGCACCGCCTCGACCACCTCGACATCCGTGTTGCGCAGTCGTAGCAGCGGCACGAGATTGGCTTGCGGGATCTCCTGCTCGAGCACGCTGAGCATCATCTGCGTCGCGTTCATGGTGGCATCGATACCGAGTTGGCGGAAGATGCTCTCGTTGCGCGGGTCGTTGATGCGCGCGATCGTGCGCCGAGTGCCAAAGCGTCGCTTGGCCACCTGGCAGATCACCAGGTTGTCTTCGTCGTCGCCCGTGACCGCGATGACCACATCCGATCGCTCGGCGCCCGCGTCGGCCAACGTGCTCGCCTCGTCCGCGTTGCCGCGCAGGACGACGTTGCCCAACTCGTTCGCAATGAACTCGGCGCGGTCGCCGATGTTTTCGATGATCAGCACCTCGTGGCCCTGCTCGATGAGCTCACGTGCCAGAAAGAATCCGACTTTGCCTCCGCCGGCGATGATGGCGTACATGCGCTACACCGGCAGCGGCGGCGCCGGCTCGCCGGTTAGCTCTTCGTAGAAGGCATTGGCGCCAATGATCGTAGGGCTGATCGCGCGCAAGCCGAGGTCGGAAAACGTAGTCGACCGCAGCGGATCGTAAATGCGCGTGACGACGCGCTTGACCCCGTAGATGTGCTGAGCGATCTGCGAGGCCATGATGTTGCGATTGTCGCCCTGGGTCGCCGCGACGAAGGCATCGGCTCGTTCGATGCCCGCGCGGCGCAGCACGTCCTGGTCGATGCCATTGCCGAGCATCGTCGTGCCCTTGAAGTCTGGACCGAGACGGCTGAACGCGGACGATTTGACGTCCAGCACGGTGACGTCGTGATTCGCGTTGGTCAGCTGCAGCGCGAGGCGCGCACCAACACGACCGCAGCCCATGATGATGACGAACGTAGGCCCGCCTCCTATCGAGAGATCATTAGCGTCCCCGCTCACCCGCGGAGCGGGCCGGCGTTGTCGCCGCGGTCACGAACGGGGCGGCGCGCGCCAACCAGACGCGGCAGGGTGCGTTCTTGAGCACATAGGGCGCCGTGTGGCCGAGATCGAACTCGCCAAACTTGCGCTTGTAGCCGATGCCCATCACGATCAGGTCCACCTCGCGCTCTAGCGCTTCGTCGACAATCGCGGTCCCGACGTCACGCGCTTGGAGGATCTCGGTCTCGAGCTCGATCGAGAACTCATCGGCTACGCGTTCAGCTCGACCGAGCACAGTATCGCCTTTGGCGGCCTCAGGTGGCAGGTCCACGTCGAGCGGTAGGGTGCGCTTGACCTCGATGACGTAGATGGCGAAAACGGCGGACTTGCCCCGGCGAGCGATCTCACACGCCAAGGCAATGGCCTCGTCATCGGTCGGATTGCCATTGACGGGCACCAGAATGCGGTTAGCGCGAATCACGGCGGCCCACCGTGCCACGGCCCTGCGGTGAGCCGCCCTGAAAGAAGCGGTTGCGTTTCGTCAGCCAGAAGCGTCACAGGCGGCAGCCGGCGAGCGACCTTGCTGCGGATTGTAGTCCACTTCCGTTCGCACCGGTCAACGCTACACCCCCAGCCGCCGGGCTGCTTTCAACAGCCCGACCACGGTGAACGAATGCACGATGCGACCGTCCATCGCCGCCTCGATGGCAGTTGCCAGCGGGATCGGGCGAGCGATCATGTCCCCTTCGGCGCCGTCGCGCTGAGCGCAGCTTTCGGCGGGCGATAGGCCACGGGCCAGGTACAGGTGGTAATAGGCATCGACCGCGGCGCTGCCGAAGCCGGTGCCGAGCGGCTCCCACTCCGCGGCTGTCAGGCCGACCTCTTCGGCTAGCTCTCGTTGCGCGCCCTGGAGTGGCGTCTCGTTCGGTTCGCCGTGGCCGGCCGGAATCTCCCACGAGTTGCGCCGCCACGGGTAGCGCCACTGGCGCACAAGGTACACCTGGCCGTCGTCTGCGATGGGCACGATGCCAACGACGTGCCCCGGCACCTCCACGTAGGCATAGCGGCCGGGCACGCCATCGGGCTGGATGACGCTGTCCTGACGCAGGCGCATGTGGCCGTTGTCGAACAGCACTTCGCTGGCGCGCGTTTGCCACGGGTTGTCGCCGCTGACGTCGAGGAGGTCAGTCATCGGGCGTGCGCTCCGCCGAAGGCGGAACCTCTAGTCATATTCGAACTTGAGTGGGGCGCTCACGGCGTCGGGGTGACGGTACACCCCGGCTGCCACGGCGGAAGCTTCCTGGCTCACCCAGTTCATTCGGTACAACGCCCGGCCGATGCGGAAGGTTTCCCCCTTGTACACAACGTAGTCGTGCGGATCGCTGTCGGAACGCAGCACGACGCCGGCGACGCGGGTCTCGCGCGGTTGGCGCAGCTCGGCGTGGACGATGGCGTACTGCCCCACATCGGGCGACTCGGCTCCCTCACGGCGGCGGATCGCCTGCAGCGTGAGCACGTATTGCGCTGACTCCGGCAGCCGTTCGCCAACGCGCCACGTCTGCAGCGCCGAGTACTCGTTGTCGTAGCTCAGGCCAGCAGGCGGGTGATTGGGGTCCGTGACATTCTGGAGCGCCTGCTGTGCCCCGCTCAGCGCGCGGCCCGCCTGAGCACCGACGCCACCCACGGCTTGCTGCGGTGCGTTGACCGCCGAAATGACCGCGAACACGACGACCGCGGTGCCCGCCAGCATAGCTAGCATGAGCACCAGCAGCAGCAACTGGATCGCGGTGCCGAGCACGGTGCGCCGCTGCGACGAGGCCACAGAGAGGTGGATAGCAGAGTCCGGGCCGAAAAAAGAAAGACCCGGCCGCGACAGCGGCGTCTGCGATAATGGAACCCGGTCCGGCCCCTCCAGATGCGCGTTCGTCCGCTGCGCCCTATCGACGTGGTGGCGCTGGCATCGTTCCAGCGTCGCGCCGGCGGCACCGAGATCACCGCCCACAATTGGCCTCGGGTCGAGCCGGAGAGTGGCCACGTGCCGTACATGACGCTGGTTTCCAGCAGCCTGGGCCACCGGCCGAGTGGCCAACGAGCCTGGGTCGCCGAACGAAATGGGCGGTTGTTGGGCTTGGCGGCCACTCGGCCGCGCGCCGGCGGCCTGGTCTGGGACGTGGTGCACCTTCATGCCGAGCCCGCCGAAGACACGATCGCCGGTGAATTGTTGGATCAGGTCGTTGGCTGTGCCGGCAAGCATGGGGCGCGACGGGTATTTCTCGAGGCGCCGACCAGGGGACGGGGTCAGGAGGTGGCGCGCCGCGCGAGCTTCGAGCGCTTCACATCTACTCAGCTGCACGTGCTCGCACCCGGCTTCAAAGTGGAGCGGACCGATCTCTTCGAAGCTCGGCCACGCTTGAGGGCCGATGAACAGGCGCTCTTTCAGCTGTACAACGCAGCCGTGCCTGCGCCCGTGCGGGCGGCCGAGGCAATGACTGCCGAAGAGTGGGCCGCGCTGTACCCGGGCCGCAAACGCTGGCAGCCCAGCTTCACCGGCTCTCGTCAGCAGTACGTGTGGGAGCTTGGCACCAGCCTGGTCGGGTGGCTGGAGATCACCTTTGGTCAGCGCAGCCAGTTTATGGATCTGCTCGTGCACCCACGTTACGAGGACGCGAGCGATCGCCTGGTGCGCTATGCGCTACTGCAGGTCAGTCCCAAGGCGCCGGTATATGCGCCAGCACGCGAATACCAGGCGCCGCTCGCGTCGGCGTTGCAGCGCGCGGGTTTCCGCGGCGCTGGCGAGCACGACCTGTTCGTCAAGCTCCTGGCCGCGCGCGTTCGCGAACCGAGTCTGGTCGCGGCCAAGGTCGTCGGAGGCTAACTCAGCGTGGCAATGCAGGAGCCCACGGACAGGCGGCTGGTGCATCTCTCAGGGCCGGCCCAGATCGTCACTGATGACCTCGACCAGCTGCTCGAGGTCCTCCCGCCGCACATCTGCGATCCGCTGGTCGCGCTCCAGGATCGACGCGACCTGCTCGAAGTGGTCATGGACATGGGCCGCGAGCCGGAGGCGCGACTGCCTGGTCGTGAGGCCGTGCTGTCGACGCACGTCGTGACCGAAGAGGACATCGACTACGTCGTCCAGCGCATCGGCACCTTCGGCGACGACAATCGGGCCGGCATCGAGCGCACGCTGCACCGCATCTCGGCGATCCGCAATCGCGAGGGCCGCATCGTCGGCATCACCTGCCGGGTTGGTCGGGCGGTGTTCGGCACGATCACGATCATCCGCGACATCGTCGAATCGGGCCGCAGCATCCTGATGATGGGTCGGCCGGGTGTCGGCAAGACCACGCTCCTGCGTGAAGCCGCACGGGTCCTCGCCGATGACCTGCGCAAGCGAGTGATGATCGTCGACACCTCGAACGAGATCGGCGGCGACGGCGACATTCCGCACCCCGCCGTAGGTCGCGCGCGGCGAATGCAGGTGCCAACGCCCTCGATGCAGCACGCGGTGATGATCGAGGCGGTCGAGAACCATATGCCCGAGGTCATCGTTATCGACGAGATCGGTACCGAGCTCGAGGCCGGCGCGGCGCGCACGATCGCCGAGCGGGGTGTGCAGCTCGTGGCCACTGCCCACGGCAACACGCTCGAGAACCTGATGATGAATCCGACGCTCTCCGACCTGATCGGCGGGATCCAGAGCGTCACCCTCTCGGACGAGGAAGCGCGTCGTCGCGGCACCCAGAAGTCGGTCCTCGAGCGCAAGGCGCCGCCGACGTTCGACGTTGTCGTCGAAATCCAGAACTGGAGTCACGTCGCCGTCCACGAGAACGTAGCCGATGTCGTCGACGCCGTGCTGCGCGGTCAACCGGTGGTCCCGACCGTGCGTCGCCGCGGACCTGACGGCGAAGTGCTGATCGAAGAGCCGCTCATGCCGCGCGTGCGGCCATCGGCATTGCCGGATGCCGATCATCCTGCCTTCAGCACGGTAACCGCCGGCGGCGCCCGCATCCGCACGTCGCGGCCGAGTGCGATTGCCGATGAGTTCGGCTTCGAGGAGCGGCGCGCCGCACCCGTGATCGACCGCCGAACGCCCGCGCCCAGCACAGAAGGCACTTTCCGAAATGGCCGCCAGGCGGTTCGGATCTATCCGTTTGGGGTGAATCGATCTCGGCTGGAGTCGCAGATTCGGCAGCTTGGACTGCCCGCCGTCGTGGTTGGCAATCAGCAGGAGGCAGACGTGGTGCTGACCGTGCGCAACTATTACCGGCGCAAACCCCAGGCGTTGCGCGACGCCGAAGCCTCAGGGGTGCCAGTGCACGTCCTCCGATCGAACTCGGCGGGCAACATCGAGCAGGAGCTGCTGCACATTTCGCATCTCGATGCGGCGCCGGTGCCTGGTGCGGCGCAGAGCGCCTTGCGCGAGACCGAGGACGCCATCGCGCGGGTGCTGGAAACGTCCGCGCCTATTGAGCTTTCGCCGCAGAGTGCGTACATTCGGCGCTTGCAGCATCAGTTGGCCGAACAGCACAGCCTGTCCTCGCGCAGCACGGGCAAGGAGCCTTATCGACGCGTGCGCATCTCGAAAGCGGACTGACCGTCCCCGTTGTTCATCACCCTCGAAGGCATCGAAGGCTCAGGCAAATCGCTGCAAGCTCGACTGCTGGTGGAACGACTGCGCCAGCAAGGGCTGCGCGTTGTGCAAACCCATGAGCCCGGCGGCACGCCCCTGGGCGACCAGCTGCGCGAGATCGTCTTGCTCCGGGATGACCTGCATCCGACGGACAGGGCCGAGGCGCTGCTGATGTGCACCGCGCGGGCGCAGCTGGTGGCGACGCTCATCAAGCCCGCCCTGGAACGTGGTGAGGTCGTCGTGAGCGATCGCTTTGCCGATTCGACGCTTGCCTACCAAGGTGCCGGCCGCGGGCTGGATATTGCTGAGCTCAAATCGGTGATATCCTTCGCCACCGCCGGGCTGAGACCAGACATGACGTTGTTGCTGGATCTGCCGGTTGAGGCTGGCCTAGCCCGCAAGCAGGCCCAGATGGGCGCTGCTTGGAATCGTTTCGAAGCTGAGGCAGACGTTTTTCACGAGCACGTGCGCGCCAGCTATCGAGCCCTGGCTGCTGAAGACCCGCGGCGCTGGCGCTGTTTCGATGCCCTCAAGTCGCCCGAGATGCTCTCGGACGAGATCTGGCGCTGCGTCGCCACGGAGCTGCGACTCTCATGAAGATGGTGGTAGCCGTCGTTCAGGCCGAAGATGCCGGTGGGCTGCTGACCCAATTGTCGAATCGAGGCTTCCGCGCCACGCGGATCAAGACCGCCGGTGGCTTCTTACGCGAAGCCAATGCCACGATCTTTGTCGGCATCGAGGACGAAGACGTGGACACGGTGGTGCATACCATCCGCGAGAACTGCACCACGCGCCAGCAGCAAATCACCGCCATACCGGCCGTAATGGAACCCGGTGAGTTCTTCCTGCCCTATCCCGTCGAGGTCGAAGTCGGCGGCGCGACGATCTTCGTGTTGGACGTGGCCCGCTTCGAGCGCGTCTAGCGCTCAGCCCCAGCCCTGCACCAACAGCCGATCGAAGTCGGCGTCCCATGCCTGAAGCCGGCCCTTCTGGCTGGCCGCATCCTCGGGCACACCGCCCGCGCAGTCGCCCAGATAGCCGCTGGTCGACGTGAGGCCCAATCTGGACAGCCACCGGCGGCGCCGTGGTCGTCGACGAACACCGCGAACCCGAGCAGGTTCTTCTTGAGGCGGAGCATCGCCACGAGGTTCTGCAGCAGCCCGGGTACCGATATTGTGTGTGCAACTTTCAGCCCTCATTTATTGAAACGGGTAACAAGCGGGAGTACGGTGAGCGAGGAGGCACATCGTGAAAGATGGCTATCTCCTGGCGACGGGCGCGAACCAGCGCGTGGGTGTCGCCCTGTCGCGAGCGCTGCTTGCCGGGTTTCTGGCGTCAGTTGCCATGGTGGTGGCCTTCTCGCTCGCCTTCGTCGCCGCACTGATCGTCGGCAGCATGCCACTCGGGCCGCTGAGCGAGTGGTCCCGCGGCCTGACCAGCAACCAGCTCATCGACGTCGCCAAGCCCAACCTGTATGCCGCGCTAGCCGTCTTTTTTGCCGGTGGGCTGCTGTGGGCGATCCTGTATGGGCAAGTGGCGGAGCCGCGGCTGCAGGGGCCAGCGTGGGAGCGCGGCGTGCTGTTCGCATTGATCCCGTGCCTATTCTCGCTGGCTGTGTTCTTGCCACTCGTCGGCGGCGGATTTCTCGGGATGAGCCTCGGCGCTGGCCCGCTGCCAATCGTTGGCAACTTGATCTTGCACCTGGTCTATGGTGCGGCCCTGGGCGCCATTTATGGCCCGGCGGGTGATTCGGTCCTGGATGGCCCCCGCCATGCCGCGGCTGGCGACGACGTGTGGGCTGGTCCAAGCTCTGAGGTGGGCGCGGCGCGCGGGCTGCTCATTGGGCTGGGACTCGGGGTCATCGCGGGCTTGCTCAGCGTGGCGGTGCTCTCTGGAGCAGAGGTCCTGCATCTCAACCCGCTGTCGGTCGCTATTCCGGTGGCGCTGATTTGTGCCGCCTTCGGCGGCCTGATTGGCTCGCTCTCAGGACCCGGGCGAAAAGTCTAGGGCCAGCGGAACGTCTTCCACACCCAATCGAAGAGCGCCGTGCTGTCGCCGCTCAGGCTGCGGCTGCCCATGAGCGACACGTACACGCGATGGCCGTCGCGGGTGGCCGACGCCACGAACGTTCGCCCGGCGATTTCGGTGTAGCCGATCTTCACGCCATCCGCGCCCGCGTAACTCCCGAGTAACGGATTCAGGTTGTGCAAGTAGTACTCGTCGCCGACGAAGAACGGCGTCGCCGCGATCGCACGGAAGACGGGATTCTGCATCGCGTAGCGGCCCAGTAAAGCCATGTCGTAGGCGCTCGAATAGTGGTCGTCGGCGTCCATGCCCGACGGCGTGACGAAGTGCGTGTCGCGCAGTCCGAGCGACGACACCCTGTCGTTCATCCAGCCCACATAGGCCTCACGGGAGCCCGCGAGCGATACGGCGACCTGCTCAGCGGCGTCATTGCCGCTCGGCAGCATCATCCCGTACAGCAACGTCTCCAGCCGCACCCGATCGTTCGGCTCCAGACCCATCACCGAGGAACCGTCGCACGCTACGAGCGCCGTCGCGCTCACGCTGGTGCTGTACATGCGCGCGAGGTCCGGCACTCGCTCGAGCGCGACGATCGTGGTCACGATTTTGGTGATGCTCGCGGGCGCGGCGCGCGTAAACGCGCCCCGCTCGAAGAGCAGCGCACCCGACGCGTCGTCCAGGATAGCGATGCTGCGCGCGGTCACATTGGGCAGCGGGTCGGAGCCCTCCTGGCGCGGACCGCCAGCCACGGGGGTGGGCTGGGTCGTCGCGGCCGGCGGCGGAACGCGGACGACCGGCACCAGTGGCGGTAGGGCGATGTGCGCAGGCGGCGCGGCGGTGTCGCAAAAGGCCTGCTGCGCGACCTGCGTCGGATTGGGCATCGGCGTGGGTGCTGACGGCGTCGCGGTCGGCGGAATGGGCGTGCTTGGTGGCGGCACGGGCGTGGCCGTAGGCGCGGGCGTGACAGTGGCTGGCCGTATCGTGGCGCTGGCCGCGGGCGGCGGTGCGGTCGGCACTGGCGTCGGCGGGACTGTTGTCTGCACGGCCGCGGGCGGCACTGGGGTCAGCGTGGCGGCAACCGGTGTCGCGCCAGCGGCGCAGCCGGCGAGCACCAGGCAGGCAGCGGCGAGCAGCCACGCCAGGCGCCGAGCGCACGTCACTCATGGATTGTGCACGAGACTGCCGGCCCGCAAGTCGACGAAACGCGGCGCGCCAGGGCTCGTCCCTGGTACGCTGTAAGCCCGTGGATCACACGGGAACGACGCGCGCGACGAAGTACATCTTCGTCTCTGGTGGGGTTGTTTCGTCAGTCGGTAAGGGGATCACCGTCGCGTCGATCGGTCGACTGCTCAAGGCGCGCGGCATCTCCGTCTGCATCTTGAAGCTCGACCCATACATCAACGTCGATCCGGGCACGATGTCGCCGTACCAGCACGGCGAAGTGTTCGTCACCGACGATGGTGCCGAGACCGATCTGGACCTCGGCCACTATGAGCGGTTCATTGACGAAAATCTGACACGCGCCTCCAATGTCACAACAGGTCAGATTTACTCGGCCGTGATTGGCCGCGAACGGCGCGGCGATTTCCTCGGCGGCACGATCCAGGTCGTGCCGCACGTCACCAACGAGATCAAGGAGCGCATCGAGCGCGTTGCGCGGCTCACCGATGCCGAAGTGATCCTCGCCGAGGTTGGTGGCACCGTAGGCGATATCGAGTGCCTGCCGTTCCTCGAAGCGCTGCGCCAGATCCACCGCGAGCTCGAGCCAGATCGCACGCTGTTCGTGCACGTCACACTGCTGCCCTACGTCGGCGCGACGAGCGAGCTCAAGACCAAGCCCACCCAGCACAGCGTCAAAGAGCTGCGCTCGATTGGTATCCAACCCGACGTGATCTGCGCGCGCTCGGATTTCCCTGTCCCCGACGATATCCGCGACAAGATCGCGCTCTTCTGCGACGTCGATCGACGCGCCGTTGTGCCGCTCGAGACGGCGGACACTATTTACAACGTGCCGCTGATCTTGGAACAGGCTGGCCTCGGCGATTACATCGTCGAGCGGCTGCATCTGCGCGCGGATCCGGCTGATCTCGACGTATGGCGCGAGCTCGTGCACCGCTCACGAACGGTCAAGGACGAGGTCGTGATAGGCGTCGTGGGTAAGTACGTGGAGCTGCAGGACGCGTACACGTCCGTGCGCGAGGCGCTGTATCACGCGGCCTGGACGCACCACCGCAAGCCCGTTCTGAAATGGATCGACTCGCAGCGACTCGAGCAGTCCGAAGACGAATGGGACCGCATCCTGGAGGGGCTCCACGGCATCGTCGTGCCCGGCGGCTTTGGCTACCGCGGTGTCGAGGGCAAGATTCGCGCGGCGCGCTTTGCCCGTGAACGCAAGGTGCCGTACCTCGGGCTGTGCCTGGGCATGCAAGTGCTGTGCATCGAATTCGCGCGGCACGTCATTGGCTCTTCTGAGCCAAATTCGACCGAATTTAACCTGTTCACACGGTATCCGGTGATCGATCTGCTGCCCGAGCAGCGTGACGTCGAGGAAAAGGGCGCCACGATGCGGCTCGGCGTATACCCGTGCCAACTGCGGCCCGGCACGCTGGCCGGCGCGGCCTACGAAGAGCAGATCGTCTTCGAGCGGCACAGGCACCGGTATGAGTTCAACAACACGTTCCGCGAGTCGCTCGGCAACGCAGGAATGGTGTTTTCAGGCACCTCGCCCGATGGTCGGCTCGTCGAGATCGCCGAGATTCGGGATCACCCATTCATGCTCGGCTCGCAGTTCCACCCGGAGCTGAAGAGCCGGCCAAACCGGCCCCACCCTCTATTCCGCGATTTCGTAGCCGCCGCGGCCGCGCTGGCCGGCGAGCAGCTACCACTCACCGAGTACGAGCTCGCCGCGATACGCGAGGCAGCCGCCTAGCGGTTCCGCCTTACGGCGTTCTTCGAAAAGCGCCGGCTAGGCTGGTGCGGGTCCACGCCTCGACAATCCTCGCGCTTCGCGCGCCGGCCGGCGCAGGCAAATGGGAAGGTTTGATGCACACCACCGCCAGGCGGACGGTGCTATGAGCGACCGCCGTTCGGCGATTCACCTCACGCGACGGTTGCGGGCTGCGCCGGTCGGGCGCCAAGCGCGAGCACCTACGAAACGTCCCGTCGCAGCCGCACGGAGCCGACGGCCTGACGGCAGGCGCCGGCTACTCGTTAGTATCTTCGACGTGCGTATTCTCGTTACCGGTGGCGCGGGTTTCATTGGCTCGCACGTCGTCGATGGGTTCCTCGGTGCTGGGCACGAGGTGGCGATTGTCGACAACCTGTCCACCGGCGATACGGCCAATCTGAACCCCAAGGCCAAGCTCTACGAAAGCGATATTCGGGATGAGTCGCTCGAGCAAGTGTTCAGCGATTTTCGGCCCGAGGTCGTCGACCATCACGCGGCACAGGCGAATGTGCCCGCGTCACTGCAGGACCCGGTCTATGACGCCAGCGTCAATGTGCTCGGCGGCCTCAACCTGCTCAAGCTTGCCGCTCAGCACGGGGTGAAAAAGTTCATCTACATCTCGTCAGGCGGCGCGATGTACGGCGAACCCGACCCGAGCATACTGCCGGTCCCTGAAACCGCTCCGGTCAGGCCGTTGTCGCCCTATGGCGCCAGCAAGCAGGCGCTCGAAGCGTGGCTGGGCGTCTACCAGCGCACCTTCGGCGTCGACTACACCGTGCTGCGCTACGCCAACATCTACGGGCCGCGCCAGGGCATCCGCGAGGAAGGCGCCGTCGTCGCCGTGTTCGCCACGCGCATGGCCAAAGATGAGCCGGTCACCATCGACGGCACGGGCCAGCAGACGCGCGACTTTGTCTTTGTCGGCGACTGTGTAACAGCCAACGTCGCCGCGCTCGACCGTGGCTCCGGGCATGCGGTGAATATCGGTACGGGCAAGGAGACGTCGATCAAGGAGATCTTCGAGTTGATGGCCGAGGTGGCCGGCTATTCCCACCAGCCGAGCTATGGTCCCGCGCGGAAGGGCGACGTCATGCGCATCGTGCTCAATCCGGGCAAGGCGCACGAACACCTGGGTTGGCAGGCGCAAAAGCCGCTCTTCGAAGGACTAGCCGAGACATACCGATTTATCCGTGACGGACGCTAGCCTGCCGGCGGACGCTCATGTGGCGATCCTCGCCGGCGGCGAAGGAACCCGTCTCTGGCCGCTGAGTCGGAGCCGCCGACCGAAACAGCTGCTGCGCTTGAGCGGTGAGCGCTCGCTCATCCAGCAGACCGTCGATCGCTTACTGCCGCTCGTCCCAGCCGAGCGCATCCTGATCGTCACCGAGCAGTCCCACGCCGCCGACCTGCGCGCCCAACTGCCCGAGCTACCCGATACGAGCATCGTCGTCGAGCCCACTCGGCGGGGCACCGCGGCCGCTTTGCTCCTGGCCGCCTTGCATGTCCGTGCGCGTGCGCCCGATGCAACGTGGGCGTCTGTCCATGCCGATGCATTCATCACCGACGACGACGAATTCAGGCGCACGCTCACTGCCGCTTTGGTGGCGGCCCAGGACGGCGACTACCTGCTCACCACGGGCGTGCGGCCGCGCTTCCCGGCCACTGGCTACGGCTACATCCAGGTCGGCGATCCCATTCGCGAGGTGAACGGGTTTCAGCTTCGCCGAGTCAGGCAGTTTGTCGAAAAGCCCACCCGCGCCACGGCGGAGCAGTATGTGGCCAGCGGCGACTACCTGTGGAACCCGGGCGTCTTCGTCTGGCGCAACGCGAGCCTGCTGCACGCCTTCGAGCGGCACCAGCCCCAGATCTATGCCACGCTGACGGCTGCGCCCTTGAGTGACATAGAGCGTGTCTATGGCGATGCCCCCCGCGAGACGATCGACGTCGGCATCATGGAGAAGGCCACCAATGTGGCGACGATTCCGGCCGACTTCGGCTGGAGCGACATCGGCAGTTGGGCGGAGTTATGGGAGCTCGCACAGCAAGATAGTGATGGCAACGTGGCACGTGGTGATGGCCGTGCTCTGCTGGCCGACAGCCACCGCAACCTCGTGTTCGCCGACGGACGCACGGTCGCGCTTGTCGGCGTGAACGACCTGGTCGTCGTCGAGACCGCCGACGCGGTGTTCATCTGCCCGCGCGAGCGGGCGCAGGACGTTCGAACGATCGTCCAGCGGCTGCAGCAGGACGGCGCGCGCGAGCTGCTCTAGCCGACTAGGCGCGCGCGCCGCTCAAAGCCGGTCCTCGGCCGAATGGCCAGAAGCGGCGGAAATCGCCCAGGTGCCAGCTGACGAGCAGCATGCTCGCAACGAAGATCGACGAATAGGTGCCTGTGCCGATGCCAATGAGCAGCGCCAGCACGAAGGTGCGGATCGTTACGCCACCGAACAGCATCAGCACGACGAGTGTGAGCAGCACCGTCAGCGACGTGTTCAGCGAGCGCGTGAGCGTCTGCGCCAGGCTGTGGTTGACGACATCCTCGAAGGTCTCGCCAGGTCGGCGAATGAAGTTTTCGCGGATGCGATCGAAAACGACGATGGTGTCGTGGACGGAGAATCCGATCACGGTCAGCACAGCCACGATGAACGTCGACTCGATCTCCACTTGGGCCGGGAAGAGCCGGCCCAGAATCGAGAAGATGCCCAGCACCACGAGCGCATCGTGGATCAGCGCCAGGACGGCTGTCGCGCCATACCGCACCGGGTGGGTGACCTTACTGAACGCCCACCACAGGTAGAGCAAAATGAACAGCGACGCGGCGGCCACGGCCAAGATCGCATAGCGCACGATCTCCTCGGCGATCAACGGCGAGACCTGGTCCAGGTTCAGGATCTGCATCGGCCCGAAGCGAGCCGTCAGCGCCTCCTCGATCTGCTGGCGCTCTGAGGAGCCGGCCTGACCGCTCTCATCCGGCGCCGCCTGCTTGAGCGGGCGGGTGCGGATCAGGAACGTGTTCGCGCTTTCACCCGATGCACGCTGCACGATGGCCTCGGCGTGGCCTAGCTGCGCGAAGGCGTCACGCACCTCCTGCTGCTCAATGGTTTCGGCGCGTTGGAATTGCACGGTCATGATCGTGCCGCTCGTGAAGTCGATGCCCGGATTCAGCCCGCCGGGCAGCACCAGGGAGATCACGCCGGGCACGATCAGGATGGCCGACAGGACGTAAAACAGGCCGCGGTTCCTGACAAAGTCGAACATGGACTCAGGCTCCCGCCGCTCGTGAGCCGGCCGCGGCGCGACGCACGCCTGTGCCAGTGCCGCCGATCTGCGACGACGTGATGCTCATCCCGAACAGGCGTGGACTGTGTGCCCAGGTCTGGCTGAGGAGCAGCTCCAGGAACAGCCTGGTCACGACGATCGCGCTGAACAGCGAGACCATGACGCCGATGCCAAGTACGAGGGCGAAGCCCATGATGATCGTGGCGCCGAACTGCTGACCAAAGAAGTACAGCACGCCGCAAGTGATCAGGGTCGAGAAGTTCGAGTCGCGAATCGATGGCCACGCCCGATCCTCGCCCGCGCGGATCGCCGCCGCGATCGTCTTGCCACTTCTCAGCTCTTCCTTCATGCGCTCGAAAATCAGGATGTTGGCGTCGACGGCCATGCCGACGCTCAGAATGAAGCCCGCGATCCCTGCCAGCGTCAGCGTCACCGGGATGATCTTGAACAGTGCCAGGGTGATCAACGAGTAGATGATCAGCGCGCCCGAGGCAGCCAGCCCGGGTAGGCGGTAGTAAAGGAGCATGAACGCGATCACAACAATCAGCGCGATCTCGCCGGCGACGATGCTCTTGTGCACGGAGTCCGCGCCAAGTGTGGCGTCGACGGTGCGCTCCTCTTCGATCGTGACCGGGACGGGCAGCGCGCCAGCGTTGAGTTGCAGCGCCAAAAGACGGGCTTCTTCGAGTGACAGGCCAGTGATCACGCCGCTGGAGCTGAGTACGGCCTGCACCGTGGGCGCCGAAACCCGCTCGCCGTCCAGGAAGATGCCGAGCGGCTTGCCAACCAGACGTGATGTGACCTGCTGGAAAACGTGTGCGCCGTCGCCATTGAATTCAAATGCAACGTCTGGCAACCCAGCACGACTGGTGAACGTGACCTGCTGGCGGCCTGGCACCAGGTACGCGCCGGTCAGGGCGATCACCTGGCCGTTGTCGAGTGTCCCCATCGCCGGGATCCACTGGCCACTGGCATCCTGCTCTTTGAACTCGAGTTTGGCGGTCTGGCCAATCAGCTTTTTGGCTTCTTCGATGTCCCGTACGCCCGGCAGTTGGACGATGACACGGTCCGTGCCGCGCGTTTGGATCTGCGGCTCGGCCACGCCGTAGGCATTCACGCGCCGCTCCATGACGTTGACCACGCCCTTCATGGCGTTGTCGCGTTGATCGGCTGGGATCTGGCTCATGTCGGCCTGCAGCGTGAGCTGTGTGCCGCCTTGCAGATCGAGACCGAGCTTGGCGCCCTGGCGATTGAGCGGCCCCAGGTGGATGCCCTGGCTGCCGGGCAGTACCTCACCACCGGGGATGTAATTGGCCGGCACTTGCGGCCAAACGACGTAACCCGCGGCCAGCGTGAGGAGCACGATAAAGATCAGGCGCTTCATGGGACAGCCGAAAGTCTACCTTTTGCCGCCTCGACCAATGCGCCAAAAAGGCGCTGGCTCTGTTCGTGAAAGCCGATGAGGTCTTCAGGGTGGAATTGCACCGCCAGCAACCACGGATGCTCGACGCTTTCCAGTCCTTCCACCGTGCCGTCGTCCGCCCACGCCACTGCTTTGAGGCCGGGC
>WNGB01001577.1_pt1 | contig 41790 bp, 31 predicted proteins | sample 5400681 | NCBI WGS metagenome assembly WNGB01 (sample SAMN13153367, study PRJNA577476) | soil metagenome | isolation source: 115 cm soil or saprolite under grassland replicate 2 | place: USA:California | collected 2016-06-15 | reverse complement strand
TCCCGGATCAGCGGCAGTACCAGCGTGCCGGTGATCCGGGCCAACAGCGCGTGCGCCCGGGGCAGTAGGTCGTCGAGTTCCTTCACCGACAGCGACCACAACCGGGCATCGGCGCAGCCATCGAGAATGGTTTCCAGTTCGGCGACGGCGTTCACGATCGGGTGGGTGTACCCCACCGTCGCCGTATCGCCGCTCATGTGTTCGATTCTACCGGACCGCCGAGCCCATGTCACCATTCCCCGGCTCTTTCTCCGACCATTTTCTGCACCACCGACCGGCACCGGTGAGAAGGCGACGGACCCGGACCGGCGTCACCATTCTGGTCGGGGACCGGACCAACTTGTCATTTATGCATTTCTCCCGTTGGCAAGCCTGCCGCCGAGCGTCAGCGAGGTGGTAGGCGCGGCAGCAACTCAAAACGCAACCACCCACCCAACGACACGTCGAAAGCCCTCCCGCCCCAGGGTCTACCTGGCAGCTCCACCAAGAACGCCCACGCGGAGACACTCCGCCCGGCCGTAGACAGGTCCGGCCGCCGTGCCGCGCTGGCCGGCCGTCCAGACCGTCGGGCGTGCAAGGCACCCGGATCCAGCTCCAATGCCCGGTCCGAGCCAGCGCCGGGACCTCGCGCGGGTAGGGACGCGCCGTGACGTTGCGAACGGGGGGAGCCGGGGTACCCAGCAGTTGTGTTCGGCGGCCTCGTACCCCGGTTGGTCGGCGACGCGACAGCCACGGCGCGCGCCGCGACATTGGCGGCGGGGCGCACGGCGGGCGCTGCCATGTCGATGCCGGTGAGGGCGGCCGCCACGGTCGGGGTGGACCTTCGACCCGGTTCAATGGGCGGCGCGGTGGGCGGTGCTGTCGCTGGCGCGGTGGGTAGTGCTGTCGCTGGCGCGGTGGGCAGTGCGGCGGCCGGCGCGGCCGGCCTGGCCGGTAGGACGGCGGTGCGCGTGGCCCGCCTGCCGGCACCGGCGGTCGCGCGGGCGACCTCAGCCGCGACCTCACTTGGCCGACAGGCGTTCGCACGCGCGGAGCAGTTGGGCCGGGAGGCGGCGCCGGCATCCCGCGCGCTGCTCGACCTGCACGCCCAGCGCTCCCGGCGGCGGGTGTGGAGCGACGGCGGCCGTGCACACCTCGAGGTACGCGGGCTGACCGGTAGCGGCACCCGGCACCGGCGGCTGGCCGCGAGCGTGCGGCAGCGGCTGGGCGGGTTGCGGGGGGTGCGTTGGGCGGAGGTGAATGCGGTCACCGGGCAGGTACTCGTCGCGTTCGACGAGCGCCGGGTCGATGTGGGCAGGCTGCTGGAGGTTGTGCGGGACGTCGAGGAGGCACACGGCACCCGGGAGGAGAACTTCTCCTGGTCGCATCCGGTGCACCCATCGGACAGCACGCCGATCGCGGCGGCGGCCGTCGAACTGGCCGCCGACTGCCTGGCGGTGGGCGCCGGAGTCGTGGGTCAGCTCACCCGACTACCGGCGTTGCCCCGCGAGGTACTCGTGGCGCGGGCCCTCCTGGAGGTCGAGCGTCCGCTGCGCCGCGGGCTGAAGCGCAGGATCGGGCCGATCGGCACGGACGTGGTGTTGGCCCTGTCCGCCGCCGCGCTCCAGGGGCTATCGCAGGGACCGGGCATGCCCGCGGTCGATGCGCTCTACCGGCTCGAACTGCTCGGCGAGGCGCTGTCCCGGCGGGCAGTCTGGCGACGCCGCGAGAGCGAGCTGTGCTGCACCGCCGACACGCTGCCACGGGAGGCGCCGGAGCGACCTCCGCGACCGGTGCCGCGGCCCCGTGGACCCATCGAGGAGTGGAGCGACGAGCTCGGCAAGGGCACGCTGGCCGCCGCCGGCGCCGTGCTCGCGCTGACCCGCAGCCCGGGCCGCGCCGCCGACACGATCCTGGCCGCGGTGCCCAAGGCCGCCCATCTGGGTCGGGAGGGGTTCGCCACCACCATCGGCCGCGACCTGGCCCGTCAGGGCGTATTGCCGCTGAACGCCGCTGCCTGGCGCCGCCTGGACCGGGTGACGGCGGTCGTACTGGACTCGCCGCTGCTGTGCACCGACCGCCCGCAGATCATCGCGGCCGAGCCCGAGCCGGACACCGATGCCGACGCCGCCACGGTATGGCAGGCCGCGATTGACATCCTGCATGACCTTTCCATGCGGGATCTGCAAGGCGACGGTCCATGGGACGGCGCCACGTTCCGGCTCGAGCACGACGTGGGGGCACCGGCCAACGCGGGCACGCCCGCCGACGCGGGCACACCGGCCGACGCGGGGGCGCAGGCCGACGCGGGCACACCGGCCGACGCGGGGGCGCAGGCCGACGCGCGGGCCCACCCGCCGACGCGGGCCCACCCGCCGACGCGGGCCCACCCGCCGACGCGGGCCCACCCGCCGACGCGGGCACACCGGCCGAACCAGGTGCGGTGCGGCTGCTGCTCCGGCGCGGTGAGCGCCTGCTAGGCCGGGTGACGGTCGGCGGTCAACTGGCACCGCTGGCGGACGCGGTGCTGGACGCCGCCCGGTCGACCGGCGCGCAGGTCGTGCTCACCCGGCACGCGGCCGTAGCGGAGTTGGTGCCCCGGGTAGATGAGGTGCTCGACGGTAACCGGTCACTGGCAGCGGAGGTACGCCGGCTGCAGGCGGCCGGGCACGCGGTGCTCGTCGTGTCGCAGACCGACGACGAGGCGCTGGCCGCCGCCGACGTGGGGGCCGCCGTGCAACGCGACGGGCGGGCAGGCGGCGCGGCAGAACGAGGAGCGGAACAAGGAGCGGAACGAGCCGACAACAGCGCCGATCGAGCCGACAAGAGCGCCGATCGAGCCGACAGCAACGCGGAACGAGCCGAGAACAGCGCAGAACAAGCCGAGAACAGCACAGAAGAAGCCAACATCAGCACGGAACGAGCCGAGAACGGAGCGGAGCGAGCCAACGGCGGAAAGCCGGACCTGGGCGGCGACGGGTGCGTCTGCTGGTCGGCCCACCTGCTCTGCGGGCCCGGTCTGGAGGACGTGTGGCGGGTCCTGCGTGCGGTCGCCGCGGCCCGCGCGGTCAGCCAGCGGGCAGTCCGGCTGGCGAAGTCCGGGTCGGCCCTGAGCGGGCTGCTCGCCGTCGTGGGCAAGCGACGCGCCGGCCGGCGGCCCGGGCTGACGCCGGTGTACGGTGCCGCGCTGCTCGCACTCATCCAGGGCACTGCCGCGGGGCTGACCGTGACGCGTCAGCCCGTGCCGCCGCCGGTGGCGCATGTCCCGTGGCACGCGCTCGACCAGTCGCAGGTGCTCGCCCGGCTCGCTGAGGCGCGGGACGATGCCGCCCGCCCGCCTCCGGTCGGGTGGCTGCGGGCAACCCCTACCCGGATCCGGGGGTTGGCCGATCGGGTCGCCGGCCTACCGCCCGGGCGGATTTCGCTCCGGCTGGCCTCCGCGGTACGGGAGGAACTCCAGGATCCGATGACGCCGGTGCTCGCCGTCGGCGCGGCCGCATCCGCGATCGTGGGATCGAGCATCGACGCCGTGCTGGTCGCTGCCGTGATGGCCGGAAACGCACTGATCAGCGGCACCCAGCGGATCAGGGCGGAGCGGGCGCTGCGGCAACTGTTCGTCGACCACGAGACGACCGCCCGGCGGCTGCCGCGCTGCAGCGCGGACGCGGCCGACGCGGACGTGGTCGCGGGTCTCGACTCGGTGCCCCTAGTGACGGTCCCGGCGAGCGACCTCTGCCCGGGGGACATCATCGCGCTGCGGGCATCCGACGTCGTTCCCGCCGATGCCCGACTGCTCTCCACCGTCGACCTCGAGGTCGATGAGTCGACACTGACCGGTGAGTCCCGTCCGGTGGACAAGGGCTTCCGGGCCACCCCGGCCGCGCCGCTGGCCGAGCGGACCTGCATGGTCTTCGACGGCACCACCGTCCTGGCGGGAACGGCGTACGCCGTGGTCGTAGCCACCGGCGAGGCGACGGAGGCCGGTCGGGCGACCCGGGCGGCCGGCCGCGCCGGCGCGGCCGCCGGCCTGCAGGCGCGGCTCGGGGAGGTCACCCGCAAGGCCCTGCCCGCCACCCTGCTCGGTGGCGCGACGGTCACCGGACTGGCGACGCTCCGCCGGCTCCCGCTCCGGCAGGCGGTGGCCGCCGGGGTGTCCGTCGCGGTCGCCGCGGTGCCGGAGGGCCTGCCGCTGGTCGCCACCGTGGCGGAGGCCGCGGCCGCCCGACGCCTGTCCCGCCGGGGCGTACTGGTGGTCTCCTCCCGCACGCTGGAGGCACTCGGCCGGGTGGACGTGCTCTGCTTCGACAAGACCGGCACCCTCACCGAGGGCCGGCTCGCGGTGTCCCGGCTGGCCTCGGCCACCGGGGATCTGGAGCCGGACGACCCCGCGGCGCGCCGGTGAGGACCGGCAGCGCGAGGACCGGCAGCGCGAGGACCGGCAGCGCGAGGACCGGCAGCGCGAGGACCGGCAGCGCGAGGACCGGCAGCGCGAGGACCGGCAGCGCGAGGACCGGCAGCGCAGGGACTGGCAGCGCGAGGACTGGCAGTTGGGGGCCGAGTTGCCGTTCGAGACCAACCGCGGCTACGCCGCGTCCTTCGGGACTGTCGATGGTGAGTCTCTGCTCGTCGTCAAGGGAGCCCCGGAGGTCGTACTGGCGCTGTGCAGCCGGGTTGCCACCGGCAAGCGTGCTGCCAGGAGACAAACCGCCGGCAAGAAGGCGCCGGCGGCCGGCGCGGCCGGACCCGGCACGGCCATGCTCGACGCAACCCGGCGGCGCGCGGCACAGCGGACCGTGCAGCGGCTTGCCGCCGACGGGCTGCGGGTACTCGCGATCGCCGAACGGCGGGACAGCCTACCGGCCGAGACCGACACCCTCGAGGATCTCGTCTGCGACCTGACCGTACTCGGCTTCGTCGGGGTCGCCGACACGCCGCGACCGGAAGCGGCTGACACCGTACGCCGGATGGCCGGCGAGGGTGTGCGCCCCGTCATGGTGACCGGCGATCATCCGACCACGGCCGCCGCGATCGCCCGGGTGGTGGGCATTCCCTCCGACGATGTCGTCACCGGCGCGGACCTGGACCGGATGACCGAGCAGGAGCGGATGCGGCGGGTGACCGAGACCTCGGTCTTCGCCCGGGTGTCGCCGGAGCAGAAGCTGCGCATCGTCGAGGCGCTGCGGGCGGCCGGGCATGTCGTCGCGATGACCGGGGACGGCGCCAACGACGCGGCCGCCATCCGGCTGGCGGACGTCGGGATCGGCGTCGCCGCGGCCGGGTCCTCCTCGGCCCGGTCCGCCGCGGACCTCGTCCTCGCCGACGCCGGCGTCGAGCACATCCACGACGCGCTGCTTGAGGGCAGGGGACTCTGGCACCGCGTCCGCGACGCCGTGTCGATCCTGGTCGGCGGGAACGCCGGTGAGGTGGCCTTCATGGTGCTGGGCACCGCGCTGTCCGGCCGGGCGCCGATCGGCGTCCGCCAACTCCTGCTGGTCAACATGCTCACCGACATGTTCCCGGCGCTGGCCACGGCGGTGCGGGCCGGACCGAACGGCCCCGAGACACCGGGCCCGTCGTCCGCCGCGCTCGGCGGGCTGCTCACCCGCGCGATCATCGTCCGCGGCAGCGCCACCGCGCTCGGGGCCATGCTCGCCTGGACGATCGGCCGGTACACCGGCCGTGGCCGCCGCGCCGCGAGCATGGGTCTGGCGGCCCTCGTCGGGACACAACTGGGACAGACACTCCTGACCGGCTGGCGCAGCCCCGTCGTCGTCGGCACCACCGTCGCCTCGGCCGCCGCGCTCTTCGCCGTCATCGAGACGCCCGGCGTCAGCCACTTCTTCGGCTGCACCCCGATCGGCCCGGCCGCATGGGCGGTCGTGGTGGCCTCCGCCGCGGCCGGAACGCTCGCGGCGGCCGCCGGACCCCGCCTGCTCCCCGCGGGCGAAGCAGCGGAGCCGGATGACGGTTCCGCTCACTCTGAGCCAACCGCTCACCCTGAGCCAACCGCTCACCCTGAGTCGACCGGACACTCTGAGTTCGACCGGACACTCTGAGTCGACCGCTCACTCTCTGAGTCCACCCCTCGCGCTGAGTCGAATCCTTGCCGAGCCTGAACAGAATGGCCCATGTTCGCCGGGCAAGCGCCCATACGGCGCCGGGCGGAACGGTGCGGGCATCGTCGCCCAGAGCCTTTTTGAATGTTGCCTTGACGAAGTCTCTTGGGTTTCTCCCGTTGAGGTGTTCGCGGACCCGGTGTGCGTGCCATCGACAGGGACACGCAGCGTAATGGCGTTCTATGACAAATTATGGACAAGAATCGAGCGCGACGGCCTGCTCGAGTTCGACATGGCGAATCTCTCCGAGCGGCTCGGCCGGGAGCTGACCGTGCACGACTTCCTGGTGAACATGACGTCCTACTACGGGCGCATCGTCGTCCAGGACGGCCTCGTCCAGATCCATTCCGAGATCCTTCCCGAGCGCTTCCGAGACTAAAGCAGACTAAAGCAGCGCGACGCCCGACACTGGTACGCCCGGCACTGGGAGGTTGTTGATGACACCCACGCTCGAGCAGGTGCACGAGAAGAGCAAGCGCTACGACTGGGGCTTCGACTACGCCCGCCCCGACCCGAAGTTTCCGACCCGCTACCTGATCCCGCCGAAGGGCAAGGACCCGTTCCGGCACCTCATCCGCGACTACGTGCGGATGGAGAGCGAGAAGGACAGCCGCGTCTACGGCGCCCTGGACGCCGACGTCCGCTACCGCAACGCCAACCTGGCCGAGCCGCGCTGGGTGGAGGCGATGAAGTTCGCCGTGCCGTGCTTCACGGATGCCGAATACCAGGCCGTCACGGGCGCCGGGTTCCTGATCGCCTCGGTGCGGAACCAGGAACTGCGCCAGGGCTACGCGGGCCAGATGCTCGACGAGGTGCGGCACACCCAACTCGAGACCGCGCTGCGCAAGTACTACCTGAAGAACTACCACGACCCGGCGGGGTTCGACATCGGTCAGCGGGCACTCGGCAACCACCCGATAGGCACGCTGGCCCGCGCCTCGTTCCAGTCGTTCAACACCGGCGATCCGATCGAGTGCATCATGTGCCTCAACGTGGTCCTGGAGACGGCGTACACGAACCCGCTGGTCGTCGCACTTCCACAGGTCGCCACCGTCAACGGCGACCACGCACTGCCGACGACATTCCTGTCGATCCAGTCGGACGAGGTCCGGCACATGGCCAACGGCTACGGGTCGCTGATGTGCGTCCTGCAGGAGGAGGATAACGTCCCCTTCCTGCAGGAGGCCCTGGACCGGCATTTCTGGCACCAGCACCAGTCGATGGACACCCTGGTCGGGGTCGTCTCGGAGTACTACTCGGTCAACCGGCCCTGGGTGTACCGCGACGTCTGGGAGGAGTGGGTCGTCGACGACTTCATCGGGTCGTACATGAGCCGCCTGGACCAGTTCGGGCTGCGTCCACCGGCCCGACTCGCCGACGTGGCCCGCTTCGTCGACGACATGCACCATTCGGCCGCGATCGCGCTGGCGGCCATGTGGCCACTGAACTTCTGGCGCGTCGACCCGCTCACCCAGGCCGACTTCGACTGGTTCGAGCGGGCCTATCCCGGATGGCACGCCCGCTACGGCGGCCTGTGGGAGCGGTTCGCCGAGTTGTCCGACCCGTCGCAGGGCCACCTGCTCCTGCAGGACCTGCCCGCCCTACCGCCGTTCTGCCAGGTCTGCCACGTGCCGTGCGTGATGCCGCGGATCGATGCCCCGGAGACCAGGATCCTGGCGCACGAGGGCAAGCGCTACGCGGTCTGCAGCGAGTGGATCTTCAGCCTCAACCCGACCATTTACACCGGCTGCGCCAACTGGTGGGAGCGGTTCCACGGCATGGACCTGGCCGACGTGATCGTCGCGCTCGGCTACGTCCGCCCGGACGGCAGGACCCTCATGGGCCAGCCGCATCTGAACGCCGAGCGGATGTGGACGCTGGACGACATCCGCCGCATCGGCTACGAGGTCAAGGATCCCCTGGCCGGCTAGCCGATCCCCCGGTGTTGCGAGGCGGGCGCCGGCCACGCCGTCTACCCGGCCGGCGCCGGCCCGCACGGGGCCCGGTCCGTTTGATCGAACCAGCACGGGGTCCGGTGCGTGCACGAACCAGCACGGGAGCCGGCCCATTGATCGACCCGCACGGGGGCCCGACCCGTTCACCGAACGGGAGGTGGCGTGTCCGCACGAGTGACGATCCAGCCCTTCGGCGAGACCTTCGACGTCGAGGATGGCGAGTCGGTGCTGTGCGCCGTGCTGCGCCACGGCCGTTACCTGAAGTACGGCTGCCGGAACGGAGGCTGTGGCACCTGCCGGGCCATACTGGTGGAGGGCGACTGCCATCTCGCCGACCGGACCTCCTACTCGCTCAGCGACGCCGACCGGGCGGCCGGGAGGGTGCTGTTGTGCTCGACCTACCTCGACAGCGGCGACATCGAGGTCGACGTCTCCCAGACCATGGACGTGAGCGCCGCGCAGTTCGCGGCCGGCAGCCTGGTCAGCGAGCACGACTGCGCGGTCGAGGCCATCGAGGCGCTCACCCACGACATCCGATTGCTGTGACTGGGCCTGGTCGAGCCGGCCGGGCTGCGCTTCGCCGCCGGGCAGTACGTCGAGGTCGAGGTGCCCGGCAGCGGCGGTGGGCAGGACCGCTGCTATTCGATGGCCAACCCGCCGGCCGAGCGCGGCCGGGTTGACCTCATCGTCAAGCGCATCCCGGACGGCCGCTTCTCCGCCAGGCTCGACGACGGCCTGCGGGTGGGCGACCCGCTGCGGATCCGCGGACCGATCGGGCAGTTCACGCTCCGGCTGTCACACCGGCCGATGGTGATGGTCGCGGCCGGCTCGGGCATGGCGCCGATCCGGTCGATGCTCCACCACCTCGCCGCCGGCGGTAACCAGCGCCTGGTCACGTTCTTCTACGGCGCCCGCATCGACCAGGACCTGTTCCTGCTCGACGAACTGTACGATCTGGAGCGCGCGCAGCCGTGGTTCCGGTTCATGCCGGTACTGAGCAGGCCCGAGCACAACGCCGCGGCGTGGGCCGGGGCAACGGGCAGGGTGACCGACGTCCTGGGTCGGCAGATGCACACTCTCCGCGGCCACGAGGCCTACCTGTGCGGGCCACCGCAGATGATCGACGCCGCGATAGAGGTGCTGCTGGACAGGGGATGCAAGCGGCGCCACATCTTCTACGACCGTTTCGTACCAACCGGCTGACCCGGTAGTGAGCGGGGTGCGGTGACCCATCATGACGAGATACCCCTGGCGGGCGGCAACGTCGGGGGAGCCGTGCGCGTCGGCGAGACGGTGCGTCGTCCAACCGGGCCGTGGACCCCCGCGGTGCACGCCCTGCTCGACCACCTCGCCACCCGCGTCCCGGGCGTCCCGCGGGTCCTCGGCTACGACGAGCGGGGACGCGAGGTCCTGTCCTACCTGCCGGGGCGCGTCGTCGACATCGACACAGAGACGCTCAGCATCGCGCAGCTCGTCTCGGTCGTGAGCTGGACCCGCGCCTTCCACCACGCCGTGGCCGGCTTCTCCCATCCCGGGCCGTGGCGGTTCTTCCCGGTGGCGCGACCGTCGCTGATCGGGCACAACGACATCGCGCCCTACAACGTGTGCTTCGCCGGTGACGAACTCGTGGGGGTCTTCGACTGGGACTTCTCAGGCCCCTCGACACCGCTGTTCGAGCTCGCCTTCATCGCCTGGAACTGCGTGCCACTGTGGCGCGACATCGGGCCGAAGACCGCCGCGGACAGGCTGCGGGTCATCGCGGCGACCTACCGCACACTCGACGCCCGCCGGATCCTGCACGCCGTTCCGCAGCGGATCCAGACCATGCTCGACGGCATCCCCGCCGCGGCAGCGGCCGGCGACCAGGGCATGGCGAACCTCATGACCCTCGGCGAACCCGACCGCTCCCGACCCGGTCTGGCGGACCTCGTCGAACGCATCCCGGCCATCGACCGGCACCTCACCTGACAGCGCACCTGACAGCGCACCGCCGAGCGGGTGGCCGGACGCCTGCCATACCTCAGTTGCCGATGGGTCAGGACTACTTCAGTTGCCACTCGACCGGCCGATAGCTGTGGCATGACCAGGCGGTGTGCACCGGCGAGCTCGGCTCTGCAGGATGGCCCGCCGGCCGGGCCGGTGAGCGGGCACGGTCGGGGGCCAGGGCGGGCGTGGGATCGGGGCTGGGGGCTGCTGCTCGCCGTCGTACTGGTGGCGGCGACGGCCGGGTACCTGATCACGCACGTGCACGCCTACGCGACCGGGCGCGGCGAACTGGCTGCCATGCTCGGCCGGATCGAGATCGCCGCCAACGAGCAGAGGGCACTGGAATGGCAGGCCGCTGCCGAAGGCGGGCTCTCGCCCGAGCTCACGCGGCGGAGAGGCGAGGTCGATAACGCGATCCAGGTCCTGTCGCGCCGGCTCGTGCGGCGCGACGGCGGCAGCGTCGAGACCCGGGCGGTCGCGGACACCTTCGCCACCTACGACGCCGCCGTCGAAGCCGAGTTCGCCCTGCTGGCCACCGGGGCGGTTACCGAGGCCAGCGAGCTTGACGGGCGGCGGACCGACCCGGCCTTCGACCGCCTGACCGCCGCGCTCGCGGTGGCCCGCAGCCGCTACGACACCGCCGCCCAGCGGGCCAACCGGGCGGCCGACCTCGGCACCCTGGTCCTGCTGCTGGCGGCCGCGGCGAGCATCGGCCTGCTGGTCAGGCGCTACCACCAGGCTGGGTGGCGGGCGGCCGAACTGATCGCCCACCAGGCCCGACACGACCCGCTGACCACGCTGCCCAATCGCGCCATGCTGCTCGAACGGCTGCACGGCGAACTGGCCCGTGCGGCCCGCCGCCGGCAGCCGGTGTTCCTGCTCTGGCTGGACCTGGACGACTTCAAGGTGGTCAACGACAGCCTCGGCCACCATGCCGGCGACCAACTGCTGCAGGCGATCGGCGAGTGCCTGCGCACCTGCGTACGACCCGGCGACACGCCGGCCCGGATGGGCGGCGACGAGTTCACCGTTCTCCTCGCCGACATCGACGACATGGCGCACGCCATCGACGTCGCCGACCGGATCGGCCGTGAGCTGCGCGCCCCGTTCCGGCTGGCCGGGCGGGAGGTGACGGTGCGTGCCAGCGTCGGCATCGCGGAGAGCGTCCCCGGCGCGACCAGCGCCGAGGAACTGCTACGCAATGCCGACATCGCCATGTACGAGGCCAAGAAGCAGGGCAAAGGCCAACACCAGGTGTTCATCCCGGGGATGGACCACGCCGCTTGGAAGCGCCTGGAGCTGGAGGCCGAGCTGCGGGTGGCGCTGGAACATGGCCAGTTCGAGCTGTACTACCAGCCGATCCTGGACCTGGACACCGGCGCGGTCAGCGAACTGGAGGCGCTGGTGCGCTGGGACCACCCCACCCGCGGGCTGCTGCCGCCGGCGGAGTTCATCCCGCTGGCGGAGGAGACCGGCCTGATCGTCCCGCTCGGCCACTGGGTACTCGACCAGGCCTGCCGGCAACTGGTGACCTGGTCGCCCGACCGGCACAACCCCGCACCCCTCGGCGTCAGCGTGAACCTCTCCCCGCGCCAACTGCGCGAGTCCGAGCTGCCCGGGCAGGTGGCGACCGTGCTGGCCTCCTCCGGGCTGGACCCGGGCCGGCTCACGCTGGAGATCACCGAGACCAGCATGATCCACGACCCGGACACCACCGCAACGACCCTGGGCGAACTGCGCCGCCTCGGCGTCCGGGTCGCCGTCGACGACTTCGGCACCGGCTTTGCCACCCTCGGCTCCCTCGGGCACTACCCGGTCGACCGGCTGAAGATCGACCGCTCATTCGTCCACGGTCTGGGCCGCAACGCACAGGACACCGCCACCGTGCACGCCATCGTCGCGTTCGCCAGGACACTCGGCCTGCACCTGACCGCCGAAGGCATCGAGACCGCCGACCAACTCGACCTGCTGCAGACCCTCGGCTGCGAGCATGGCCAGGGCTACTACTTCGCCAAGCCGCTCCAGTGCGGCAGCGTCGAGCCGTACCTCGACAGCCACCTGCAGGCTTCGCGGACGACAGGAAAGACGACGGGAAAATGGCCGGCGCGGTAGGTGGGCACGGGCGTCACGTCGTTCTCCTCGACTGGATCGCCGCCTGGCCGGGCACCGTTCCCGCGAGCCCGTCCGATCCCTGGCCCGACACCCTGCCCGCCTACGAACGTCCCGTCGTTGCGCGGCGCTGAGCGTGGGGCGTTCACCCGGCACCGCCAGCCGGGCAGGTACCGAGTGCGTTGGTGAGGGCGGTCAGGTCGGCGGCTGAGATCGACAGGGCGTACCGGGAGGCGACGCCGATGTACCGGACGGCATAGGCGCACCAGTACTGGTGGCGGGGCATCCACTCCCCCGGCCCCTGGTCGCTCTTGGTCTGGTTCGCCGCCCCGGACGTGGCGACCAGGTTGTCCAGGTCGTTGGCGAACTGCACGCGCCGCTGCTGCGGCCAGCCGGCGGCGCCGTGCCGCCAGGCCAGCCCGAGCGGGTACACGTGATCGATCTGCACCTGGTCCGCGTGCGCCTTGGTGAACTGCACGGTGGAGCCGGTGTACGGGTCGTGCAGCGTGCCGACGATCACCGTGCACCGGCCGCGGGTCTGCACCGCGCCCAGGTCGCGGCGCAGCACATCATCGCGTTGCCGGCACCCGTCGCGGTCGGAGTCCAACGACCACGCCGGGCCGAAGTCCGCGGTCCGCTGGTAGCCACCGCCGCGTGCCGGCGCGACGGCCAGGTGGCGGAGCTCCGTCCGGGCCGCAGCGACGGCACCCGGGGGCGGCGGGTCAACCGCCGGGGCCTGCGCGGGCGACCCGCACCCGGCCACGCCGAGCGCGACCATCGCGGCGACCACGGCGGCGCGGCGCGAGACGGCGGTTCGTGGCCCTCCGGTGTCCACGGGGCCTCGGCATACGGGGCCGCCTCCGCCCGGCGGGCCGCCTCCGCCCGGCGGGCCGCCGGACGCATCACACCCGACTCCGACAGCAGACCCGAACCGAACCCGGCACCACGCCCGGATCATGACGCGCTCCCAACAGTCCCGACTGCGCCTGACACCGTAGGTGTACCCAGTCACGAGGTCGGTGATGGGCACCCGATCGGTGGTTGGCCGGCGTCAGCCGCCCACCGCCGGCCAGTACCCGGCGGCCCAGGTCACGGCGGCGAGCCGGTTCTGCCCGCTGATGCTCGGGTGGAAGTAGTCGACCGTGCTCACGTCCGAGGTGGAGAAGGTGGTGTTGTAGGTGGCATAGCCGTCCCAGCGACACTGGATGAACTGGGCACACACCCGGGCGAGGGCATCGTTGTCCGCCACCTCCTGGGCCACCACCTGTTGCCGCTGCAGTTCGGTGTTGTTCTCGTTGAGCATGCTCTGGCAGATCTTGAAGTACTTCCAGGTCGCCGCGGCCAGCAGGTTGCCGTGCAGCAGGTACCACAGCCGGTAGATGCTGGGGATGGACGAGACGAACACGCGGGCGTTCGGCCTGGCCGCCGTGAACGACGCGAGGGCGGTGCGGAACTGCGCCTCGAAGGTGGCGGTCGGTGTCATGGTCGAGATGCTGGAGGTGCACACGTCGTTGGCACCCATCAGGATCGTGAGATAGTCGGCGCGTTGGTTCGCCGCGGCGCCCAGTTGTCCGGCAAGGTCCTGCATCCGGGCACCGCTGCGCGCGTCGTTGTAGTTGTGCCCGGCCAGTTGCGGCGACACCGTGAGCAGTCGCCGGTAGTGGCTGTATACGGAACTGCTTGTCCCCGTGGACCAGGAGTTCGTCGGGCTGTCCTGCAGGATGCAGCACCACCCGACGTCGAAGGCACGGGTGATCGAGTCGCCGGTGGCCGCCATGACGTGCGGGTACCTCGTGGCCGCAGCGGCAGGGGTCGCGGTGAGCGACGTGAGAAGCAGGGCGACGGCCGCAAGACCGATCGACCAGGGGCGAAGGCGTCCCGACATGCCGACCTCCTCAAGACCCAGTCCGCATTCCCGGCCGAGCCCGGTCCAAACCTCCGGCGTCGGCCGTCCCGCCCGAGTTCGCGAAGTCGCACCAGGTGGTGCAGCCCTCCGGGTCGTCCTGGGTAGCCTCGGCTGAGGCGGTCGCGGACCGGGCGGGCAGCTCCGGAGCCCAAACTCGCCGGGCTCGGTCCGGTGCCAGCTTCGACCAGTACGACTGTCCGGGTCCGGTGGTCGGTTCGAAGTCCAGGTGGTGGCCAGCGAAGTTCAGCGCCATTTGTGAAGTGACCCACTGGCCCGACCGGACCATTTGTAAGACTATTGTTGAACAATAATCTTGTGTGGACGGTCGCCGGGGTGAGAACGCCGGCCGTCGGTGGCCACGTGGTGGACGCGGCGGCCGGCCACCGACCCCGGACGGGTGAGCCCGGCACACGTCCGGGGGACGAACCGGTGTCGATCAGCGCAGACGACGCCGCCACGACGAGCGTCCACCGCGTCAGTCCACCGCGTCAGTCCACCGCGTCAGTCCACCGCGTCAGTCCATCGCATCCGCCCATCGCATCCGCCCATCGCATCCGTCCATCGCGTCCGGCATCTCGTTCGTGCATCGGTCCGTGCATCGGTCCGTGCATCGTGCCCGGCCATCGCGCTCGAGCATCGCGTCGTCGTCTGCGCCCGCCGTCGGACGGCCGGTGATGAGACCTCGACCGAATGCTGACACCCTGTCACCACGGTTGCGCGCCGTAGCGGCGATTCCGGACGGCAAGCATTCGGTTACCCGAACGGGTGAAATATCCAGAACGAAGGAAGATCGGCGATAACCGCAATTCGGCCCGGCATACTGAGATCGTGAAGCTTCGCCCGGAAGTGCACGGAAAGGTGCCGACTTCGACTGGACCGGGGTATATCCCTGAGCATCCCGTCGGGCCAGCGGGTAACGATGATTGGAGTAGCGGCCGGGCCGGGGCGTGGTCGGCCGAATTGGCTAATGACTGCGCGCTGCTGGCCCCGCTGTTCGTCAGGTCGGACGTCCGGAAGCGGGCTATCGACTACGTCCATGGCCTGCTTGCCCGCTCCGGCCGGAAGAACTCCTGGTGGTTGGCCGAGCGGGCCGGCCATGTGAGCCCCGACGGGATCCAGTGGCTGCTGACCGGGTCGCGGTGGAGCGCCGACGCGTTGCGGGACCTGGTGCGCGACCATGCGGTGCGGTGCCTCGGCGACCCGGGCGCGGTGCTGGTCTTCGGTGAGGCGGGCTTCGCGAAGAAGGGTCCGAAGTCGGCCGGCGTCGCCGGGCAGGTCAACCCGACCACGGGGCGGGTGGAGAACTGCCAGGTCGGGCTGTTCGCGGCGTACGTGTCCGCCCGCGGCCGGACGCTGGTGGACCGGGAGCTGTACCTGCCTCGACGGGGATGGACCGACGAGGCGAGGCGGTGCGCCGAGGCCGGCATCCCCGACGACGTCTGCTTCGCCACCAAGCCGCAGCTCGCCGTCCGGATGTTCAACCGGACGGTCGCCAGCGGGACCCTGTTCACCTGGGTGGCCGGCCGCGAACTGCCCGGCACCGGGCACGCGCTGCGGGACTGCTGCGACGCCGCCGGCCAGCCGTACGTGCTCGAGACGACGGCCGACCACAGGACCGAGCTGGCGGCGGCCGGCCGGCGATGCTCGGTCCGGGAGCTGGCCCGGCTCGTGCCCGAGCACGCCTTCCAGCCCCTGGCGATCGGCGTAGCGCCGAGCTGGGCGATGATCTGTCTCGGGCCCGCCCGGACGCCCTGGTTGGAGCGATTCCTGCTGGTCCGGCGCGGTTCGGCGGATCCGCTGGACGGCGGTTACTTCTGCTGCCAGGCCCCGTCCGGGATCTCGCTGGGTGAGCTGGTCGCGGTCGCCCGCGACTGCGCCGCGGCCGCACTGTGCGTCGCGGCGGGCCGGGCAGAAACGGGCCTGGACGACTACCAGGTACGCAAATGGGACTCCTGGTACCGGCACGTCACGCTGTCGATGTTCGCGCAGGCCGTACTGGCCGGAGTGCGCGCCCGGGGAGTCACGCCGGCGCAGTTCGACTTTTCGGACTGATCCCCGCCTGGTCCGCACGGTCGGCGAAGTCCGGTAGTCGACGTCGGACCGACCCGGTGCGCGGGGCGACGGGTGCTTGTCGGCGCTGTCCACACCGCCGTACTGTCCGCTCCGCTGTCCAGTTTCCCCGCTGGGCCGGGTGCGAACGGTTCCAGCCTGCCCCTGGCAACGTCGGCGTGAAGACCTCCGGGGAGGCCGCGTGACGCACCGTGATATGGAGCTGCCCGGGACCCGCGCACGTCGGGCCGGCGCACCGCGAGCCTGCCGGCTCGAATAACCCCTCGCCGACCAGAACCCCGAGACGTGATGACGGTGGCCTCCAACAGCAACGGCGGGGCGGTCGACTACGCGCCGGCGGGCACGCTGCGGGTACGGGTACGCACCGCTGCCCTGCTGCGGGTGGCCGAGGTGCTGCCGTGCCCCGTGGCGATGGCGCTCGGCGCCAGCTACCACATCGAGCACCTCGCCCTGGCCGCCACCACCGACACCGTGCTGCTGTCCTGGTCGGCGCTCTTCGTCGTCCGCGCCCTTCGGACGGGGTCGCTGCCCGATCGGATGATGCTTGCCGACGTGGTGATCGCGTCGCTGTGCCTGATGGCGTCGGGCCGCGCCGTCGAGGTGAGCTACAGCACCGGCTGGAGCAACCCGGCGGTGGCGCCGGCGGTGGGATGCGCGATCGCCGCCGCCGTGGTCTGGTGGCGGCTGCGCGCCGTGCTCGCGGCGCTGGCGCTCGCGCTGAGTTACCTGTTCGGCGTACTGCCGGCGCTGCGCCTCGGCGGGCCCCCGATGACCGCGGTGGTCGGCAACGTGCTCTCCCTCGTCGTGTTCACCGTGGTGGCCGGCACGATCTCGAACATGCTGATGCGGCACGCGGAGACGATCCGGTCGACCACGGCCGCCATGCTCGCGGAACGGGAGCGGGTCGCCGAGCAGCGTGCCCGCTACGACGAGCGCAGCCGCCAGTACCGGATGCTGCACGACACCGTGCTCTCCACCCTGAACTCGATCGCCCGCGGTGCGGAGCAGGGCCCGCGGCTGCGCGAGCGCTGCGCCGCCGACGCGGACCTGATCCGCGGCATGATCTCCGCCGACCCGCGGGCGTTCACCGGCCTGGCCGGGGAACTGGCGCTGGTCATCCGTGACCAGTCCGCACTCGGGCTCCGCGTGCACAGGCACCTCGGCGACCTACCGGATCACCTGCCGCCCGCGGCGGTCTCCGCGCTGGCCGGTGCCTGCCGGGAGGCGCTGAACAACGTGATCAAGCACGCGGGCGCCGGCGAGGCGTGGGTGACCGCGACGGCCGGGCCCGACGGCACGGTCACCGTCACCGTGGTGGACCGCGGCCGGGGCCTTCCGCGCCCGTTCACCCCCGGCCTCGGTCTGACCAGGTCGGTCGCGGCGCGGATGGCCGAGGCCGGCGGAGGCAGCACGGTCGACGGCGAGCCGGGGCAGGGCACCTGCGTGGAGCTCACATGGCCACGGTGATCCGCGTTGCCGCCGTGGACGACGACCGCATGCTGCTGGATGGACTGCACGCGTGGCTGCAGCCGTTGCCCGCCCTGGAGTTGGTGGGCGTCGCCACGACCGTGGACGCGTTCCTGCACACCGGGACGGCGGTCGACGTCATCCTGCTCGACCTCAACCTGCGCGACCACAGCCAACCGGCCGACAACGTCGCCCGGCTGCGCGCGACCGGTGCGCGCATCCTGGTGGTCTCGGTGATCCCGGACCCGGACCAGGTGCTCGCCACCATCGAGGCGGGAGCGTCCGGGTACATCACCAAGGACCACGACCTGGCGGCGCTCGCGGCCGCGATCCGCGAGGTAGCCGCCGGCGGTTCGGTGATCACCCCCGAGCTGGCGTTCATCGTGAGCCAGGACCGCAGGCCGACCCGCCCCCGGCTGTCGCCGCAGGAGCGCGCGGTCCTGACCACCTACGCGCAGGGCAGCACGCTGAGCGCCGCGGCGCGCCGGGCCGGCGTTGCCGAGGGCACCGCACGCGAGTACCTGGAGCGCGTCAAGCGCAAGTACAGCGAAGCCGGACGGCCGACCCGTACCAAGCTGGACCTGGCCAACCGGCTGCGCGAGGACCGGCTGGAACTCGACGGCCTCGGCACACTCTGACGCGCCACCGCGGCGCTCTGGTCGAGCCCTGGTCGCCGTCGTCCCGCCCGCGCTGTCCACAGTTCTCCCGACGGCGGCACGTCTGACGTCGCTGCCGCTGACGCGGCGATTTCGGACGTGAGGCTGCGCTGCCGTTCTGCGAGCGTTCCGGTACCCGCAGTGCCGCTACCTGCCAGCCGGTGTCCGCACCTTCCGCGTGCAGGAGCAGTACGCGAACAACGTGCCCCTGAGGAGACGCCGGTGCTCACGTCTGAAGACCTGTCCGCACCGGCCGAGCTGGACCGGGGCGCGACGGAGCAGGTGATGTGCGCGCTGCGGGCCGTCCGTCCCGCGCTCGGCGGGCTCGGCTACGGCCTGGCGACCAGATGGGACCACGCGTTCGCCGAATGGCACCCCACCGAGTTCCGGCTGGCGAGCCGGATGTCGCCGCGACGCCGCTCCGACTTCCTCGGTGGCCGGACCGCCGTGCGCAGAGCGCTGGCCGACGCACGCCTACCGCAGCCGATCGAGCCGATCCTGATCGGCGACGACGGCCAGCCGTGCCTTCCGGCCGGTGTCGCCGCATCGATCAGCCACTCGCGCGGCATCGCGATCGCGCTGGCCGCCCCGGCGGATCGGTTCTCCGCGGTCGGCGTCGATGTGGAGCTGTCCGGGCTGCCCGGCGAGGCGGCGCACCTGCTGCTCACCGAACCGGAGCGGGCCTGGCTGGACGGCGGGCGCTCACCCGGCCAGCGGGAGCACCGGCTACTCGCCGCGTTCTCGGCGAAGGAGTCGGCCCGCAAGGCGCTCGACCGCGCACTCGTCGGCCGCTCGCTGCGCCAGATCCACCTGATTCCGGGCAGCGACTCCTTCATCGCCTGGCCGCGGGACCGGCGGGACATGCGGCTGCGCGTCTGGGTCCGCCCGATCGGTACCGGCGTACTGACGTGGACGGCGGTACCGGCCGGCCGGTCCCGGTCGGGGTCGGGGTAGCCAGCCGGTCCTGTCGGGACAGCCCACCGAAGACGCCCCGATCTGCCGCAACCGAGTACCAGGAGTCCACCATGTCGGTCGGACAGCTCAGCGCTGCGCCCGCATCGGGGTACCCGACGGCGTGGCGGGCCCTGCCCGCGGCACAGCAGCCCGCCTGGCCCGACCGGGAACTGCTCCGGCAGGTGACCGCCCGGCTTTCGGCAGGCCCGGCCCCGGTGCTGGCCGGCGAGATCCTCGCCCTGCGCCGGTCCCTCGCCGCCGTCGCCGGCGGATGCGCCTTCGTGGTGCAGGCGGGCGACTGCGCGGAGACGCTCGACGGCCCGACCCTGTCCGAGGTGGCCGCCACGGTGCGGGTGGTGCACCGCGCCGCCCGGGTGATCGCCGACGCGCTCGGGACGCCGGTGGTGAGCATCGGCCGGATCGCCGGCCAGTACGCCAAGCCGCGGTCGGCTTCCACCGAGTGGGTCTGCGGCGAGGAGCTACCCTCGTTCCGCGGGCACCTGGTCAACTCCCCGGAGCGGCTGCGGGCGACCCGGGTGCCCGACCCGCTGCGCCTGCTGCGCGGCCACCAGCACTCGCGGGCCGTGGTCGGCCTGCTGCGCGGGCTGGCCCGCTCGGGGATGCCGATGCCGACCGCCGGCGAGGTCGCGCCGGTGGCGCTGTGGACCAGCCACGAGGCGCTGGTACTCGACTACGAGGAGCCGTTCCTGCGCCGCGAGCCGGCCACCGGCGCGTGGCTGCTCACCTCCACCCACCTGCCGTGGATCGGCGTCCGGACCGGGGCGCCCGGCGGAGCCCACGTCGCGCTCCTCGCCGAGGTGGCCAACCCGGTCGGGTACAAGGTCGGTCCCACCATGACGCCGGAGGACCTCGTCGAGGTGTGCCGGCGGCTCGACCCCGGTCGCCGGCCCGGCCGGCTGCTGCTCATCGCCCGGCTCGGTGCCGACACGGTGTCGCGCCGGCTGCCCGCGCTGGTGGCCGCGGTCCGCGGCGCCGGCCACCCGGTGGTGTGGCTGTGCGATCCGATGCACGGCAACACCGTGGTGACCGCAACCGGCCGCAAGACCAGGTACGTGGCGAGCGTGGTCGCCGAGCTCCGCGGGTTCTTCGCCGCGGTGCGCGAGGCCGGCGGCTGGCCGGGGGGCATCCACCTGGAGACCACGGCCGAACAGGTCACCGAGTGCGTGGACGGCGCCGGAGCGGCCAGCGAGGCGGAGCTGTCCCGCCGCTACACGACGGCCTGCGACCCGCGGCTCAACCCGGCCCAGACCGCCGAGGTCGCCGCCGAGGTGGCCCGGCTGTGCCGGCTGCACAACCCGAACCCCAACCACTGAGGTGTCCGCCGCCCCGGGTGCCGGGGCGGCAGGAAGGACAGGTCGCGATGCAGGGAATTCCGGTGGTACCCGGCACGGAGGTTCCGCAGCCGTCCGCGCCGATGGGCGTCCTGCCCGAGTTCGCCGCCGAACGGCACGGCGACACCCCGTTCCGGTCCGACCTGCCCTGGGCCGGCTACGGCAGGCCGGTGCAGACGATCGGCCAGTTCGCCGAGGCCGTCCGCGACTACGCCGACCGGCTGTGGGCCGCCGGCATCCGGCGCGACGACGTGGTCGCCGTGGTGCAGCGCAACCACATCGAGATCCACGCCGTGATGTGCGCACTCGGCCGCATCGGTGCCCTGCCGGCCCTGCTGTCCAGCGCCATGGAACCGGCCGAGCTGCTCGAGTGCTTCGCCCGGCTCGACAACCCCTGGGTGCTCGCCGACACCCGCGGGCTGGCCCGGCTCGGGGAGGCCGAGCACGTCCTCCCGGCAGTCACCCGGCGGGTGCTGTCCCTCACCGGTACCGACCTGCCGTGGGCCGACCACATCGAGGAGCGGGCCGCGCACCTGGCCAGGCCACGGGGCGAGGACGAGTGGGTGGTGATCACCCACTCCTCCGGCACCACCGGCGTGCCGAAGCTGGCCGCGCACTCCACCCGGTCGCTGTTCGGCATGGTTGCCCCGCAGATCGCGCTGTGCCGGCAGTACGGCAGCGAGGGCCTGGCCGCCAAGCACCTGTCGTTCGTGCACGTGCGTACCTGCTCCGGCGTGCTCTCCTTCCTCGAGGTCGCGATGCCGTTCCTGGCCATCGCGGACCCGGACCCGGACCACGTCAAGCGGCTGCTCATCGAGCACCGGCCCACCTCGGTGGAGACCCACCCGAACGTCTACATCCAGTGGGAGCGCCTCGCCGCCGACCCGGACCGGCCGTTCGGCGCCGTGCAGCGGTTCGTGAGCACGTTCGACGCGATGCACCCGCGGACCATCCGTGCGCTGCTCGCCGGGTCCGACCGGCCCGACGCCCACTACCTGCAGGGCTACGGTCAGACCGAGTCGGGCCCGGTCACGCTGCGCATCGTGTCCGCCGCCGACGCCGCCGGCTACGAAGGGCGCAACGTCGGCTTCCCGGCCGGAGGCGCCGCCGTACGGGTCGTGGACCCGGCCGGCCGGCCCCTGCCGCCGGGGCAGCCCGGCGATATCGAGACCCTGTCCCCGGGGCGGATGCGCGGCTACATCGGTGGACCGCCGATGCCGGCCGACGACGACTGGTGGCCGATGGGGGACGTCGGGCGGATGTTGCCGGACGGCTCGCTCGAGCTGCTCGACCGGATCGTGGACCACACCGACGACGTGGAGAGCCTGCTGGTGATGGAGGACCGGCTGCTCGACCGGTTCCCCGAGCTGGTCGAGATCGTGCTCGTGAAGTCCGCGGGCGGCGGGCTCGACGCGGTGGCCTGCCCGCGCAACGGCGGCCAGCTCGACGTGGCCGGGTTCGCGGACGTGGCGCGGGAACTCGGGCTCGGTGAGATCCCGGTGCACGTCTGGCAGTGGGAGTCGATGCCGCTGACCGGCTCGTACAAGGTCCGGCGCGGCCAGCTCCGCAAGCGGCTGGCCGCCGCCGTGCGCCCCGACCTGACGAGGGCGGCCCGGTGATGCGCACCGCCGACCTGTGGCATGTCGTGTCCGCCGGCGTGGGCGACCGGACGACGTTGCACCTGCCCGGACGCGGCGAGCCGGTGGCGTTCACCGACCTGCTCGCCGGGTCCGAGCGCACCGCCGGCCAGATCGTCGCCGAGCTGGACGGCCGCGCCCCGGACCGGATCGGCCTGCTGCTCGGAAACGGCGAGCCGTGGGTGCGGGCGCTGCTCGCGGTGCTGCGGCTGGACGCCACCGCGGTACCGCTGCCGCTGCCGGCCGCCTTCGGCGGCGCCGACGCCTACGTGGCCCACCTGCGGCGCGTCGCGCAGGACGCGGTCCTGGACGCGGTGCTGGTCGACGGCGAGTTCGGCCCGCGGACCGTCGGCATGCTGGCCGCCGCGCTCGGCGGCACCGCGCACCGCCCGGTCCGGCTGATCGACGTGGCCGAGCCCGCGGGGACGCCCGGCTTCGCGGCTGCCCGGCGCGGCGGCGAGCGCCCGGCGGTCATCCAGTACACCTCGGGCAGTACCACCCGGCCGCGGGGGGTCGTCCTGTCCGCCGACAACGTGGCCGCGTCGCTGGCGACGATGGCCGAACGGACCGACCTGTCGTCCCGGGACGTACTCGGCCTGTGGCTGCCGCTGTTCCACGACATGGGCCTGTTCAGCCTGCTGACCGCGGCCAGCGTCGGCGCATCGGTGTGCCTGTGGCGGCCGGGCGACTTCGTGCGCAGGCCGATGACCTGGCTGACCGAGTTCGCGGCGGCCCGCGCCACCTGCCTGCCGGCACCGAACTTCTTCTTCGACCACCTGGTGGCCGCCGCGGCGGTCGAGGGGACACCGGCGGGGCTGGACCTGTCGGCGTGGCGCTTCGCCATCAACGGCGCGGAACCCGTGCAGCAGCGCACGGTGGAGGCCTTCACCCGGACGTTCGCCGCCAGCGGGCTCCGACCCGACCTGATCCATCCCGCCTACGGCCTGGCCGAGGCCACCCTCATGGTGACCTTTCCCGAGCTGAACGCACCGGTCCGGCATGTCTGGGTGGACCGCGGCCGGCTCGCCGCCGGCGACCCGGTGCGGCCGGTCGGTGCCGGCGAACCGCGGGCCCGCGCCATGGTCTCCTGCGGCCGGCCGGTGCCCGGGATGGGGATGCGCACGGCCGACGCCGACGGCACCCGATGCCCGGAGGGCACGGTCGGCGAGGTCCAGATCTCGGGCCCGGCCGTCACGGCGGGCTACCTCGACCTGCCGCCGGACCAGCAGCCGTTCACTCCGGACGGCTGGCTGCGGACCGGTGACCTGGGGTTCGTTCTCGCCGGCGAGCTCTACGTCGTCGGCCGGATCAAGGACATGATCATCGTGCGGGGCCAGAACTACTGCGCCGAGGACGTCGAGGAGATCGTCCGCGTGACGCCGGGGATGGACCGGCGCGTCTGCGCCGCGTTCGCCGGGCACGCCGACGGCCAGGAACGGATGGTCGTGCTCTGGGAGACGCAGCTCGCACCCGGTGAGGCGGCGGCCGTCGCCGCCCGCATCCGGACCCGGATCGGCGACCACCTCGGCCTCGGCGCCACCCAGGTGGTGACCGTGCCGCCGGCCACCGTCCCGCACACCACCTCGGGGAAGGTCCGGCGGGACGCCGCGCGGCGGCTGTACCTGACGTCGCTGGCCCCCGTCGCGGGTCGGGCACCGGTCCCCGGCGTCCAGGCGGCCGGTGCCCGGGGAGCCGGCATCCAGGCAGCCGGTGTCCAAGGACCCGGTGTCCAGCGAGCCGGTATCCAAGGAGCCGGCGTCCAGGGAACCGCCGTCCAGGGAGCGGTCCGATGAGCCGGCCCGCCAGCACCCGCGACTGCCTGGCCGTCGTGGTCGACGCCCTGGCCGGCCAGGTCGGCACCGACGCCGCGCTGATCGACCCGGACCTGCCGCTGTCGGCGATCCCCGATGTCGAGTCCATCCACGTGCTCCGCGCGATCACCGTGATCGAGGAGAGATACGCCGTGCTGATACCGGACGACTTCCTGTTCGAGACCTCGACCGTGCGCGAGCTGGCCGACCTGGTGCACCGGCTGGCGGGCCGGCGATGAGCGGCGCCACCGTCGCGAGCCGTGGCCTCGCCGGCGCCGTGGGACGGTTCGTCGCCGTACCGGAGGCGCACGCCCGGTACGACACCGACCCGCAGAGCGCCGCGCGGTGGCTGCGGCTGCCCGCCGAGGCGATCGCCGGGCTCGCCGACGCCGGGGTGCCGCACGTCGCCGACCCGGTGCGCGGGCCGCTGTTCGACTACATCGACCTGGTCAACATCGCCATGTTCTCCGGCAGTGGCCAGAGCGTGCCCGAACTCGCCCTGCGGTTCCTGCTGCGCTTCGCCGCGTCGCCGCCGGCCACCTGGTACGAGCCCCGCGACTGGCTGGTCGGCATCCGGTTGCCGGCGGCGCCCGGCGACCCGGCGCCGCCGGTGCGGGTACGGGTGCCCGATATCGGCGCCGACGGGGTGACGGCGGTGCCGGAGGCCGCCGCAAGGGGACTCGGCCCGCCGTCGAGCACCGACCCGCTCGCCGAGGGCTACCGCGCCGTGGTCCGGTTGACCGGCGCCCGCCGTACCGTCCGCGACCGGCGGGTCCGCGCGGTGTGCACCGAGGTGGTCCAGGCGCTCACCAGCGGCACGGTCGTCTACCAGACCGTGGCCGAGTCGCTCCGCACGGTCCACCACCGGGCCTGGGCGTTGGGGATGGCGGACTGCATCGTGGTCAGCCGGCTGATCGCCGACCGCGTCCGGGAGCTGGGCCGGCCGGCCCGCGCCCGCCGCGGCTACCTGCTCGGTCTGGTGGGCAGCGACCACGCCTGGTGCGAGGTGTACGAGGACGGGTGCTGGAAGCAGCTCGACGCGGTGTTCGCCTACGTCGCGTCCGGCGGCGGGCGGGACCGCAACCTCGCCATGGACGCGCCGGCGTTCGCCTCGGCGTGCTTCGGCAGCCGCTTCAACCGGCTGCTGCCGTGCGTCGCAGACGAGGCCGCGCCGCTTGTCTACTTCGGCGAGCATCCGGCCCCGCCGTGGGCGCTGGCCGGCGTCAGCGCAAGCCCGTGGAGGCCCGTGCGCGAGCCTGCGAGCGAACCAACGAACACAGCAGCGACGAGCCTGCGAGCGGACCGATGAGCACCGCAGCGAGCGATGCCCGCGACCTCATCCGCGGCTGCCTCGACCTGCCGGCCCTGCTGGACCGGATCGGCGACGACGAGGACCTGGTCGGGTGCGGCGTCAACTCGGGGGAGATCGTGCGGGTCGCGCTGCGGTGCGAGCACCGCATGGGACGGCTGCTCACCGACCCGGAGCTGGCCGAACTGAGCACGGTCCGGGCGGTCGCCGCGCTGCTCGGCGCCGCGGACGGAGACGAACCCACCGAGACGAAGGCGGTGCACTGATATGTGGCTGCCCCACCTACTGCAGCGGAACTCCTCGCGCGACCCGCACGCCCTCGCCCTGCGCGACCCGCGCAGGGACGTGTCGTGGGAGGAGTTCGCCCGCGACGTCGCGGCGCTGTCCGCGGTGCTCGCCAGACGGGTTCCGGCGACCGGCCGGGTGCTCGTGCTGTCCGCCAACCGGGTGGAGATGCTGGAGACCTACTTCGCCTGCGCGGCCGCCGGCGTGGTGGCGGTGCCGGTCAACCCCGGACTCGCCGATCCGGAGATCGCCTACATCGAGGCCGCGGTGCAGCCCTGCCTCGCGGTGGCCGACGCCGCGGGCCGCGAACGCCTCGGCGGCCGACCGGAACTGCCGGTCCTGCCCATCGAGGAGATCGGCGGCCTGCCGGACACCGCCGGCCTGCCGGACACCGCCGGCGAGCCGGACCGGGCGTCGGCCATCACGGCGCCGGTGGCGATCCTGCACACCTCGGCCACCACCGGCCGGCCCAAGGGCGTGGTGGTCGACCAGCGCTCGTTCCAGCTCAACGCCCTGTCCTGGCTGGCCGACGTGGGGGTACCCCCGGGAACCGCCTTCCTCAACCCCTGCCCGCTGTTCCACGGCAGCATGGTCATCGCGCTGGACTACCTGGCCGCCGGCGCGACCGTCTGCGTGCTCGACCGGTTCACCCCGACCGGCTGCCTGAGCGCGCTGGAGTCCTGGCGGATCGGTCACACGTTCCTGGTGCCGTCCATGGTGCGGATGCTGCTGGAGTCGCGGGCGCTGGCCGGCACCGACCTCGGCGCGCTGCGGCTGGTACTGCACGGCGCGGCGCCGATGCCCGCCGACCTTGCGTTGGCGGCCAGGACGCAACTCGGGGCGGCGCTGCAGACCATCTTCGGGATCACCGAAGGCGGCGGGCCGGTGCTCTCGCTGCAGCCGACCGACAAGCCCGGCGACCCACCGGTACCCGGAGCCGTCTGCGTCGGCCTGCCGATGCTCGGCACCCAGGCGCGGGTCCTCGCCGAGCACGGCGCTCCGGCCGGCATCGACGAGATCGGCGAGATCCACCTGCGCGGTGACGGGTTGATGCAGGGCTACTGGCGCGACCCCGAGGCGACCGCCGGGGCGCTCCGCGACGGTTGGCTGAACACCAGGGACCTCGGTTGCGTCGGCCAGGACGGCCACCTGTGGGTGGTCGACCGCCGCAACGACCTCATCCTGCGCGGCGGGCAGAACGTCTACCCCGCGGAGATCGAGCACGTGCTGCGCGGGTGCCGCGAGGTCGCCGACGTCGCGGTGGTTCCGGCCCCCTCGATGGCCTGGGGGCAGACGCCGGTCGCGTTCGTCGAAGCGCAGCCCGGCGCCACCGTCGTCGAGGACGAACTGATCGAGCTGTGCGTCACCCAGCTCGCCAGCTACAAGCGGCCGAGCCGGTTCGTGCTGATCGACCGGATCCCCCGCAACCCGGCGGGGAAGATCCTCCGCGCCGGGCTGCGCCGGCAGGCCGCCGAGCAGGTCGCGGAGCAGGCCGCCCAGCAGGCCGCCCAGCAGGCCGCCGAGCAGTCCGCCGAGGACAACCGATGACGGGCGGCGGCACCCCGGCACCCGGGCCAGGGCGACCGGAGGTGATCGGCGAGGCGATCGGGCACCTGGCCATCCCGATGGCCGGAACCGCCGTGTTCGAGTGGGACTACGACAGCCACGACCAGCAGTTGCTCACCCTCTACCGGCGCGGCAAGCAGCGCCAGTGGGACTCCGACACCCGGCTCGACTGGAACCACCAGCCGGACCCCGACGACCCGCTCGGCATGCCGGACGGGTTCCTGTGGATCGCCGGCTCGCCGCTGTGGGACCGGCTGCCGCCGCGCGAGCGGGTCCGGGTCCGGCTGCACACGGCGGGCTGGATGTACTCGCAGTTCCTGCACTCCGAGCAGTTCGCCCTGCTCGGCGTCGGCAAGATCTCGCAGACCGTACCGGACCTGGACGCCAAGCTGTTCGCGGCCACCCAGCTCATGGACGAGGCGCGGCACGCCGAGGCGTTCAACCGCTACCTGTCCACGAAGATCGGCGTCCGGTACGGGTTGTCCGCCGCGCTCGGCACGCTGTTCGAACAGGTCATGCGGGAGACCAGGTGGGACTTCGCCTGCATCGCCGGCCACGTGATCATCGAGAACATGGGCCTGGCCGCCTTCGGGCAGCAGCGCACCCAGCTCACCGACCCGTTCGCCCGCGCGCTGGCCGCCTACGTCGCGCAGGACGAGGCGCGTCACGTCGCGTTCGGCCGCATCCTGCTGCGCCGGTACTACCCCGAGCTGAGCGCCGCCGAGCTGGCCGAACGGGAGGAGTTCGCCCTCGAGGCGTGCTGGGCACTGCGCGACCGCTTCGTCGGTGAGGAGATGTGGGACGCGCTCGACTACGGCTCCGCGCAGTGCCTCGCCATCGCGCGCCGGTCCCCCGCCCAGCGCGAGTTCCGCCGCCGGCTGTTCATGCGGGTCGTGCCCGCCCTGCGCGACATCGGCCTGTTCGGCAGCCGGATCCAGGAGGGTCTGGCCAAGATGGGCGTCCTCGGGTTCACCCGCATCGACGACGAGGAGACCAGGCAGCAGGACCAGCTCGTCGGCGAGGAACTCGACCGGGAGCGGCTGTCCCTGCGCCGGCGGGAGATCGAGCGGACGGCCCTGGCCGGCGCCGGGGAGGAGCCGTGACCCGGTCCCTCGCCGCCCCGGTCCACAACGAGCGCCAGGCCAGGCTCGCCGTCTGCGTGGTGCTCAGCGCCTCCTTCGTGGTGCTCGCGGACGTGTCCGTCGTCAACGTGGCCGCGCCGGTGATCCAGCGGGACCTGGGCGCCGGCGTGGCGGACCTCGAGCTGACCGTCGCCGGTTACCAGGTCGCCTACGGTGCACTGCTGGTCACCGGGGGCCGGCTGGGCGACATCTACGGCCACCGCACCCTGTTCATGCTCGGCTTCACCGGCTTCGTCCTGGCGTCGGCCGCCTGCGGGCTCGCCGCGACACCGGGACAGCTCATCGCCTTCCGGGTGGCCCAGGGGGCGACCGCCGGCCTGCTGTCCCCGCAGGTGCTGGCGATCATCCAGACCGTGCTGCCCCCGTCGCGCCGGGCCGGCGCGTTCGCCGCACTCGGCGCGGTGCTCTGCCTGGCCACGATCCTCGGCCCGCTGCTGTCCGGCGTGATCATCTGGGCTGACCTCCTCGGTTCGGCGTGGCGGCCGGTGTTCCTGGTCAACGTCCCGGTCGGGATGGTCGCGGTGGCGCTGGCCAGGCGGCTGTTGCCGGTCGGCAGCGCGGTGGCCGGCCGGCGCGTCGACGTCGCGGGCACGGTCCTGATGGCCGCGATGTGGGTCGGCCTGCTGGTACCGCTCGCCGTCGGGCCGCGCGCCGGCTGGCCAACCTGGACGTGGCTGTCCCTGGTCGCCGTCCCGGCGCTCGCGGTGGCCTTCCTCGCGGTCCAGCGGCAGCTCGCCGCTGCCGGGCGGGATCCGCTCGTGCCGCCCGCGGTGTGGCACGACCGGGCCTTCGCGGCGGGACTTCCGCTCAACCTGGTGCTGTTCAGCGGCATCGTCTGCTTCTTCCTCTACTACTCGATCGTGCTGCAGGCGGGCCATCACCTCAGCGCGCTGCTGGCCGCGGCGAGCACGGTACCGGCGGCGCTCGGCACCCTCGTCCTTTCGGTGCTCTCGCCGAGGCTGACCCGCCGCTGGCCCGCGCGGCAGGTTGTCACCGCGGGCACCCTCATCTGCTCGGCCGGGTTCCTGTCCATGCTGCTGCCGCTGGCGCTGGTGACCGACTCCGCTCTGGCCCTCTGGATGGTGCCGTCCCAGCTCGTCGCCGGAGCCGGGTTCGGCATGGTCATGGCGCCCCTGCTGGACCTGGTGCTGGCCGGCGTGCGCACCGGGCAGGCGGGCGCGGCCGCGGGACTGCTCAACACGGCGCAGGTGATCGGCGGCGGGCTCGGCGTCGTGGTGATGGGCCTGATCTTCCAGACCGCGATTCCCGGCGGGCTGGCCGGTGCGACCGCCGGGCAGCTCGGTTCGGGTCTGGCCCGCGGCGTGCTGTTCGACGCCGCGGCGTTCGCCGCCTGTGCCGGGCTGCTGCGCGCCCTGCCCACGCCGCAGGTACGGCCATGACGACGGGGACGCCGCGGCTGGCCGTACCGCACGACTTCCCGGATCCGGCGGTGCCCACCGGCAACCGCCGCCTGCTCGAGGCGATCGTGTCCGGGGCCGCGCCGCCGCCGCCCTGCGTACCCCGCTTCGCGCTGCCCCGCCCCGGCGGGTGGTCCCACGGCACGCTCACCGGAACCGCCCGACCGACCGAGACCGAGACCTGGGCACCGGGTGTGGTCTTCGGCGGCTACCTCGCCTGCCTGGTCGACCAGTTCGCCGGGCTGGTGATGCTCAGCGTCCTGCCGGACGGGGCAACCTTCCTGACCGCCGGCATGACCATCGACCTGCACGCGCCGATGCGGCCCGACGAGGCCACCGTCAACGCGCGGGTGGTCCGGCTGGCCGTCCGGGAGGCCACCGTCGAGATCGTCCTCGGCCAGTCCGGCCGGACCGTCTGCCGGGCCACGGTACGGCAGGTGGTCCGCCGGTCCGCGGCACGGCGGGCCGACCCCGACGGCGGTGCGGCATGAGTGCGCCGAGCAGGTGGGTCACCCGCGGCGGCGTACGGGTCTGCCGCCGCAGCGAGCCGGTCGATCCGTCGGCCGCGCGCGCCGCGCTGGAGTCGGCCCTGGACGAGCGGCGCGGGCTGCTGCTCTCCTGCGGCTGCGACCAGCCGGGCCGCTACCGTCGCGGCGACCTCGGCTACGTGGACCCGCCGCTGGAGATCACCGCGTGCGGCCGGAGCATCACCGCCCGGGCGCTCAACGCCCGCGGCCGGGTACTGCTTCCCGTCGTCGCCGCGGCATGGCGCGGGCTCCTCCTGCCGGGCGCCCGGGAGGCCGACGCGGTGACGGGTACGGTGCCGACCCCCGCCACGGCATTCGCGGAGGAGGAGCGGACCCGGCAGCCGAGCGTGTTCAGCGCCCTGCGCGCCGTGGTGAACAGCTTCGCCGGTACCGACGACCCGCTCCTCGGCCTGTACGGCGCGTTCGGCTACGACCTTGTCTGCCAGTTCGAACCGATCGAGTTGCACCAGGCACGGGGGGCCGGCGACCGGGACCTCGTGCTGCACCTGCCCGACGCGGTGACCGAGATCGACCCGGGACGCGGCACCGCGGTCCGGCACACCTACGAATTCCGGGTCGGCGGGGCGAGCACCCGCGGGCTGCCCCGCGCGACCCGGCCGGTGGCCTACCGGGTGGGCCGGGAACCCGCCGTCCGGGACGACCACCACCCCGGCGAGTACGCCGATCTCGTCCGGCTGGCCCGCGACCGTTTCGTCGCGGGCGACCTGTTCGAGGTGGTGCCCGGGCAGTCGTTCCACCGGCGCGGCGCGGTACCGCCGTCGGTGCTGTTCCGCCGGCTCCGGGCGGACAACCCCGCGCCATACGGGCTGCTGGCCAACCTCGGCGCCGGCGAGTACCTGGTCGGCGCCTCGCCGGAGATGTTCATCCGGGTCGGCGCCGCGCCGGAGATGTTCGTGCGGGTCGGCGCCGCGCCCTGCGGCGACGGGAGGCTGCTCGTCGAGTCCTGCCCGATCAGCGGCACCATCGCCCGTGGCGAGGACGCGCTGGCCGACGCCGACCAGATCCGCACGCTGCTCAACTCGGCAAAGGACGCGTCCGAGCTGACCATGTGCACCGACGTGGACCGCAACGACAAGGCACGGGTCTGCCAGCCGGGCAGCGTCCGGGTCATCGGGCGCCGCCAGATCGAGCTGTACGCCACGCTGATCCACACCGTCGACCACGTGACGGGCCTGCTCCGCCGCGACCGCGACGCCATCGACGGGTTCCTCGCGCATCTGTGGGCGGTGACCGTCACCGGGGCGCCGAAGCGGGCCGCGATCCAGTTCCTGGAACGCCACGAGCGCTCCCCGCGCCGGTGGTACGGCGGCGCCGTCGGCCGGATCGGCTTCGACGGCAGCCTGGACACCGCGCTGACGCTGCGCACGATCCAGATCCGCGACGGCGTCGCCACCGTCCGGGTCGGCGCCACGCTGCTGTACGACTCGGATCCGGAGGCGGAGGAAGGCGAGACGCGGCTGAAGGCACGCGCGCTGCTGCGGGCGCTCGAACCGGAGCCCGCCCGCCCCGCTCCCACCCGCCCTGCTTCCGCCCGCCCCGGCGTACCGGCCCGGCCGGGCGAGGGCATCAGGGTGCTGCTCGTGGACCACCAGGACTCCTTCGTCCACATGCTCGCCGACTACCTGCGACAGACCGGCGCGGAGGTGACGACCTTCCGCAGCGGCTTCCCGGCGCGGCTGCTCGACAGCCTGCGGCCGGGCCTGCTGGTGCTCTCTCCCGGACCGGGGCGGCCCGAGGACTTCGACGTCGCGCGGACGCTGACCCACGCGTGGCGGCGCGGGATTCCCACCTTCGGCGTCTGCCTCGGCCTGCAGGGCATCGTCCAGCATCTCGGTGGAACGCTGCGTGTGCTGGACGAGCCGGTGCACGGCAAGTCCTCCCGGGTCGAGCTCGTCAACGGCGGCGGTGTGGTCCTCGCCGGCCTGCCACCGGTCTTCCAGGTCGGCCGCTACCACTCGCTCTACGCCGACTCCGCCACGCTGCCGTCCGAGCTCGCCGTGACCGCCCGTACCGCGGACGGGGTCGTGATGGCGGTCGAGCACCGGTCGAGACCGCTGGTCGCGGTCCAGTTCCACCCCGAGTCGATCATGTCCCAGCAGGGCCAGTGCGGACTGCGGGTGATCAGCAACGTGGTGACTCGGTTGGCCCGGCGTACCCGGCCGCCGGGCGACCACCAACGTGGTGTCCCGGTTGGGCCGGCGCACCCGGCCGCCGGGCGACCACCAACGTCCGTACCGGAAGAGGGAGGCAGCACATGCCCCAGCAGGCCACGGCTAGCGGAACCTACGTCGACAACATCCTGACCTCGCTGGCGGCCGGCGGGGACACCGAGGCGCTCGTCCAGGGCGACCGGCGGATCACCTACACCCAGGCCCACGACACGGTGCTGCGGCTGGCCGGCGCGCTCCACGCGCGAGGGCTCGGCAGGGGCGACGGTGTGGCGATCTTCATCGGGAACCGCCCCGAGTCCGTGCTGCTCCAGGTCGCGGTGCACCTGCTCGGTTGCCGCCTCGTCTTCGTGCCGCCCGAGCCGGGGCATGGCGAGCTGACCGCGTTCGTCAAACAGGCCGACGTCGCGGCGTTCGTCTTCGACCCGGGCTTCGGGCCGCGGGCCCCCGAACTCGCCCGCGACGTCGGCGTGCCCGAGGTGCTCTCGCTCGGTCCGTCCAGGTACGGCACCGACCTGCTCGCGCTGAGCTCGGAGGCCGCACCGGCACGTCCCGCGGTCGCGGTGAGCCGGGACGACATCGTCACCCTCCTTTACACCGGCGGCACCACCGGCCGGCCGAAGATAGTGACCCACCGCCACCTGTACTACGACGGGCTCATCGCCGCGGCCGGCCGCCGCCGGGCCGACAGCCCCGGTCCGCAGCGTTACCTGATCTGCACGCTGGTGACCCACAGCAGCGGCCACGTCGCCGCGGTGACCGCGCTGCTGGCCGGCGCGACCGTCGTCCTGATGCGGGACTTCGACGCCGGCGAGGTACTGGCCACCTTCGCCCGGGAGGGGATCACCGGCGCGGTGCTCGTCCCGCCGATGCTCTACGAACTGCTCGACCACCCGGCCTGCCCGAGGTACGGCTTCCCCTCGCTCGTCCGCATCCACTACGGCGGCGCTCCCATCGCGCCGGCCCGGCTGCGGCAGGCGATCGAGCGGTTCGGGCCGGTGATGCGGCAGTCCTACGGCCTCACCGAGGCCCCCGTGATCACCGTCCTGGAGCCGGCCGAACACGATCCGGCGCGTCCTCAGACGCTGCGCACATGCGGCCGGCCGCTTCCCGGGATGGAGGTGGAGGTCCGCGACGACCAGGGCCGGCGGGTCGCCGCGGGCGAGGTCGGCGAGGTGCACGTGCGCGGCTTCCTGGTGATGACCCGGTACTGGCGCGACCCGGAGCAGACCCGTGCCGCCATCGGCGACGGGTGGCTGCACACCGGCGACCTCGGCTACCTCGACGAGGACAGCTACCTGTACCTGGTGGACCGCTCCAACGATGTGATCGTCACCGGTCGCACCTCCGACAACGTCTACTCGCGGCTCCTCGACGACTTCCTCGTGACGCTGCCTGGGGTGCGGCACGCGGCGGCGGTCGGCGTGCCGGACGAGCGGTACGGCGAGGCGGTGCACGTCTTCGTGGTGGCCGAACCGGAGGCCCGGCCCGACCCGGGCGAACTGCAGAAGCTGGTTCTCGACGAGCTCGGCCCGCTCTACGAGCCGAGCGGCGTCTCGTTCGTGGACACCCTGCCGTGGACCACGATGGGCAAGATCGACAAGCGGGCGCTGCGCGCCTCGCTCTCGGCCGCGTCGGCGTAGCCGCGTCTCTCGGCCGCGTCGGCGTAGCCGTCGTTCTCAACTACGTCGGCGTAGCCGCATTTCTCATCCACAAGGAGCCAGACATGACGCCATCACGGTACAACTGGGACCGCAGCCACCCCGGACTGACCAGGCTGCAGCGGGAGATCGAAGCGGTGCGCACGACGGTCGTCAGCCACCCGATGTACCGCAACATCAACGAGCCCGGCGATGTCGCGGTCTTCCTGGAGCACCACGTGTTCGCGGTGTGGGACTTCATGTCGCTGCTCAAGAGCCTGCAGCGCAACCTGACCTGCGTCGACGTTCCATGGGTGCCCCGAGGACCCAGGGAGAGCCGCCGGCTGATCAACGACATCGTCCTGGTGGAGGAGAGCGACGAACGCGGCGACGGCTACATCAGCCATTTCGAGCTCTACGTCGAGGGCATGACCGAGGCGGGTGCCGATGTCGGCCCCATCACCGCGTTCCTTGAGTACGTGCGCGACGGCATGCCGGTCGCCGAGGCGCTGAAGATGGCCGAAGCCCCGGTGGCGGCGGCCGACTTCGTCAACACGACCTGGGGCATCGTCGAACGGGCACCGATCCACTGCCAGGCCGCGGCGTTCGCCTTCGGTCGCGAGGACCTCATCCCGGACATGTTCCAGCGCATCATCGGCATCGACGACGCCCACGGCCGGCTGAGCACGTTCCGGGACTATCTCGCCCGGCACATCGAGGTAGACGGGGAGCAGCACACCCCGATGGCCATGCAGATGCTGATCGACCTGTGCGGCGACGACGACGAAAAATGGACCGAGTGCGCGACGACCGTGCAGACCGCCCTGGAGGGTCGCCACGCCCTGTGGAGCGCCATCGACGACACCATCGCGGCCGGCTGATGCCCGATCGGGGCCGGCCGCGGCGACGGGCGGCCCCACCCGCTTGCCGGACCGCGTCACCCCGACCGCGTCACCCCGACCGCGTCACCCCGACCGCGTCACCCTGGTCGCTTCACCGCGTCACCCCGACAGCGGCACCCCGACCGCGTCACCCCGACCGCGTCAGTGCGGCACCCGGACCGCGGCACGCCCCCGGCCGCGTCATCCCGGACCGCGGCACGCCCCCGGCCGCGTCACCCCGGACCGCGGCGCCCCGACCGCGGCGCCCCGACCGCGGCACCCTGGTCGCGTCACCGCGGCACCCGGACCGCGGCACATTGAACGCCGCCGCTGGGCATGGAGGCGTTGTCCGGCCAGGATCTGGGCATGGCGGTGTGGGTACGCGGGGCTGCGGGCGACGGGCCGTTGTTGGTGTTGCTGCACGGGCTGGGCGCCACCGGCCAGGTGTGGGACGGCGTTGCCGCCCGGTGGCCGGGCGGCTGGGTGATCCCCGACCTGCCGGGCCACGGCCGGTCCGACCGGCTTCCGAGGTACTCCTTCGGCTCGATGGCCGCCGAACTGGCCGCCGGGCTGGCCGCCTGGTTGGTCGCCGAGCCGGCCGCCGAACTGGTCGCCAAGCCGGCCGCCGGGCTGGCCGCCTGGGTGGCCGCCGAGCCGGCCGCCGAACTGGTCGCCGAACTGGTCGCCGAGCCGGTCGCCGGGCTGGCTCCTGCGGTTGCGGCCGGGCGGCCGGTGGTGGTGCTCGGGCACTCGCTCGGCGGGGTGCTCGGGCTCACCCTGGCCAGCGGCTGGTTCGGCGTGCAGATCCCGGCCGTATGCGGGCTCGGGATCAAGCTACGCTGGTCGGCCGAGGAGCTGGCCAGGGCCGCGGAGCTGGCAGGACGGCCGAGAAGGGCGTTCGCCACCCGGGCGGAGGCGGTGGAACGGGCGCTGAAGGTCGCCGGGCTGTGGCGGCTGGTGCCCGACGACTCGCCGGTGGCTGAGGCCGCCGTGGTGGAGTCCACCGACGGCTGGCGGCTGGCGCTGGACAACGCCGCGTTCGGGGTGGGCGCGCCGGACATGGCCGGCCTGCTCGCGGCCTGTCGCGCTCAGGTGATACTCGCCGCCGGTGAACGCGACCCGATGTGCCCACCGGAGCAACTCCGCGCGCAGCAACCGGATGCCGTGGTGCTGCCCGGGCTGGGCCACAACGCCCATGTGGAGGACCCCGACGCGCTCCTACCGCTGCTCGACCGGCTGCGAGCCGCGGCCACCTGACCGTGAACCGTCGAGGCTCATGTGATCGTCGCCGAGTTGTGGCGGCCGTGACCGTAGTTTCCCGGCGATGATCACCGTCGGGGGTGGCAGGGTGCAGTCGACCACCGCCGGGGTGGCAGGGTTTGCCAGTCCGCGGTCGGATCGTGTGATCGTCGCCGGGTTGTGGCGGCCGTGACCGGAGTTTCCCGGCGACGATCAACGACGACTGCGGCCGCACGCGAGGGCTGCTGGCCAGCCGACCAGGGCAATGCGGCTCCCGCGGAACCGCCTCGGGTGGACGCGCTGCCACGCCGCGCACCCGGGGCACGTTGGGCTGACCCGGGTGATCCACGCCGAGTTGTGGCGGTCCTGACCGTACGAACTCGGCGACGATCACCGTCGGTGGGTGGCACGGTGCAGTCGATCACCGTCGGTGGGTGGCACGGTGCAGCCAGTCCGCGGTCGGATCGTGTGATCATCGCCGAGTTGTGACGGCCGTGACCGGAGTTTCCCGGCGACGATCACCGTCGGGGCCCGGCAGGGGTGCAGCCGACCACCGTCAGGGGTGGCAGGGTGCAGCCGATCACCGTCGGGGGTGGCACGGTGCAGCCAGTCCGCGGCCGGATCGTGTGATCGTCGCCGGGTTGTGACGGCCGTGACCGGAGTTTCCCGGCGACGATCATCGTCGCGGGTGGCCGCACGCGAGTGGCTGCTGGCCGGCCGACCAGGGCAATGCGGCTCCCGCGGAGCCGACGCGTGACGGACGGGGCTGCCACGCCGCCACGCCGCGGAGCCGCGGAGCCGCGGAGCCGCGGCACGCTGGCCCGGGAATATTCGACCGTGGCGATCCGGTGGCGACCGCTGACCCTGGGTAGCCAGGTCGCCGCAACCGGTGCACGAGGTGGGCATCGTACGGTGCTGGACGTGAGGGTCGGTCGACCCGGACATCCGATCCGGCGAGGTGACCATGTGGTTCTTCCGTGCGGTCGCATTCGACCTTGACGGCACGCTGGCCAGCGGTGGCCGGCTCGGCGAGGGAGTTCTCGCGGCGATCCAGGCGGCCCGGGCCCAGCGGCTCATGGTGCTGGTGACCGGCCGGATCCTGGAGGACCTGGAGGCCGCGTTTCCGGGCCTTGCCAGCCGGTTCGACGCGGTGGTGGCCGAGAACGGTGCGGTGCTGTCCACCCGGCTCGGCAGCCGTCCGCTGGCCGCCCCGGTCGATCCGGCGCTGGCCAGGGCGTTGGCCGCTCGCGGGGTGGCCACCTGGTCCGGCCGGGTGCTGCTGGCCCTGGACGGTGCGGACGCCGGCCTGGCCCGGGAGGTGGCCGCCGCGCTCGGAGTGGACTGCCGGTTGGTGCGCAACCGTGGCGCGGCCATGATCCTGCCGGCCGGGGTGACCAAGGGCAGCGGGTTGCTCGCCGCGCTGGAGGAGTTCGGTCTGTCCGCGCACAATGTCATCGCGGTCGGCGACGCCGAGAACGATCTGGCGCTGCTGCAGGCCGCCGAGGTCGGCGTCGCGGTCGCCAACGCCGTGCCGTCCCTGGCCGCGCATGCCGACCTGCGGCTGGGCCTGCCGGACGGGGCGGGGGTGGCGCAACTGCTTGGCGGGCCGCTGCTGAGCGGCACGGGGCGGCTGTGCCCGCCCAGGCGCTGGGTGCCGATCGGCAACTTCGCCGACGGCGAGCCGGCCCGGTTGCCGGGATCGCAGGCCAGCGTGCTGGTCATCGGCGACGCCGGATCGGGCGCGAGCCACCTGGCCGGGCTGCTGGCCGAGCGATGGATCGACGCCGGGTACGCCGTGCTAGTCCTCGATCCCGAAGGCGACCACGTGGGGCTCGCGCAGCGACCGGGGGTGCACCTGGTCGATGCCGCCGCCGCGCACCCAACGGGGCCCAGCGACGTGCTCGCCAGGATGCGCACGACGCGGGCGAGCCTCGTCCTCGACCTGTCCGGCCTGCCGGACTCCGACCGGACCGACTACCTCCGGCGACTGAGCGCCGGAGTCGCGGCGGCGCGGGCCGGGTACGGCCTGCCGCACTGGGTGATCGTCGACGAGGCGCACCTGTCGCTGCGCTGGGACGGCACCGGCCCGGGTGAGCCCGGCGTCGCCGAACCGGGGGTTTGTCTGGTCGCTCGCCAACCCGACACGGTGCCCGCGACCGTCCGGGAGGCCGTGGACGTCATCATCCAGGTGGCCGAAGACCGTCCTTCACTGCGGGTCGACCCGCTGCCCGGCCCCCGCACCACCACCCAGATCCGGGGCGGCCCGCCCCGGGCGTTCACCGTCGCCGACCGGGCCCGCCGGACGCCCCCCAGCGCTCGGGCGCCCTGAGCAGTCAGGGCCAGCGCCGCGAGGGCCGAAGAAGGTGGGCACGAGGAGGGTGGGCACGAGGAGAGGACCGATGGCGCACGGAGCGGTGCCGCTACGTCACAGCGGAATCTGGCTGAGTCGACGTGGCGGTGCCGTCGCCTCGGACCGAGGCGAACGCGGCGAGTGCTGACCCGCGCGCGCCCGCCATGTCGAGGTCGGGCACGAGGGCGAAGGTCGCCGCATCGGCCTGCTCCTTGCGCAGCACCGTGTGCTCGCGGACCGCAGACAGGAACCAGTTGCGGAACCGGGGAGCCGACTCGACGAGACCACCACCGACGAAGTACGCGTCCGGGTCGGTGAAGTTCGCGGCGATGGTGAACAGCCGTCCGAGCGCCATGGCTTGCTGCTCGAAGATCTTCAGTGCGAGCGGGTCATCGTGTTCGGCGTAGCCGCGCAGCATCTTCGCCGCGTCCGGCGGCGGGGTCCGGGCGAACTCGTGGTCGGGGTACCTCGTCAGCCAGTAGGGCAGCAGGTTGTTCTCGATCCCGCTCAGCGACGCGACGCTTTCGGCGTCCGCGGCGAAGCCGCAGTTGCACGTCGGGACGGGCTGGTCGATCTCCAGTAGACCGTGCATCGGGATATGGACGTGGCCGAACTCGCCGGCCATCCCGGATGCGCCACGCACGATCTGCCCGGCCTCGACCACGCCACCGCCCAGCCCGGTGCCGACAATCGCGGAGACAGACGAACGCGCACTTTCGGTACCGAAGTGCACGGTGTGGGCGTAGAAGGCCGCGGCGTTCCCGTCGTTGTTGTAGATGACGGGAATGCCCAGCCTGGCCTCCAACGCCCCGCGGATATCAAAGCCATACCAGTCCGGGTGCGCAAAATTGGTCGCGCCGCGGGCTGACAACACGCCGTCCGCGCTGGCCGGACCGGGGGTGTCGAGACCGACCGCGACCACCGCCGACCTCGGTGTGCCGGTCCGCCGCAGGACCCCGTCCAGCGACTCGACAAGAGCCGCGATGGCGACCTCCGGACCTTCGCGCACCCGGCTGCGGGTCTCCACCAGGTTATCGACCAGGAAGTTGCCGGCCGAGTCCAGGACCGTGGCGTTGTTGCTGGTGCCGCCGTTGTCCAGACCGACGACTACAAGCTCGCGCATCGACTGTCCACCCCCGGTACCGTGCCTGGGCCGTTCAGCGGACACCACGATGACACCCGGCGCAGCATCTCAGCAACGACCGGGACAACCTGGGGACGGCGCTACGCCGCACGTCGTGCCCGGGACCGGGTCGGCCGCCCCCTCGGCGCGGCAGCGCCGTCCCGGGCAGAGCAAGTGCGGTGACCACCAACGTTCACCGGGTCCGGCCGCGCCCAGCTGCCCCCTGGCGGCGTTGTCGTCGTCGCCGATACAACAGCGGTATCGGCTCCTCCTCCGCCTTGCCAGGAGACACCTGGATCACGACCGCCCACCGCCAACGTTAGTGGTCAACGCACTGGCGCGGGGACCTCAGGCCAGGCGGTACATCACCGGCATCGAGCCGGTGCGGTTGGCCAGCAGGTTGGCCTGCACGTAGCTGCGGAAGCTGGGTTTGGTCACCTGGTGCAGCAGGAATCGGGGCAGGCCGTAGTCCCAGCGGGCGTGGTTGACGAACGCGTAGTCCGCCGGCTCGATCGGCTGGAGCACTGTGGAGTTGTCCAGTCCGGTCTGCACCGAGTACCAGCCGGCCAGCCAGTCCCACAACTCCAGCGCCACCGACGCGTCCTCGGCCACGAAGTAGTTGAACAGGAACAGCCCCGGCCGGGTCTTGTCGACGTCGGCGATGCACTTCACGCAGTGGGCCGGCATGACGTGCAGGTCGCTTGCCGCGCCGGCCAGCGCCGCGTGCAGGGCCTCGCCCGCTTCGGACTTCTGCGCCTCGCCGATGGTGTCGACCGACGTGGTCTCGACCAGCACCACCACGTCGTAGCGGGCCTGGTGTACGTCCTCCCGCCTGGCGTACCCGCCGGCGGGCGGTACCACCACGGCCCGGTGGACGGTCGCCTTGACCACGGCGTCCAGGTCCTCGACCCGGCCGGCCAGCGACTTCAACCGTTCCAGCAGGGCGGCCTTCGCCGGGCTGGTGCGCGGGAACGGGGTGCGCCCTGCGGGTGGCTCGACGACCGCCGCCAGGTGGAGGTAGCCGCGCTGCGGCGGGTCGGTCAGGTGCGCCCGCGGGAACCGGTCCTGCCGGTTCAGAAGCGTCAGTTCCATCGTGATCTCCCTCCCTCCCTGTCCGTGCTCGCGTCCTGCGCGCGCTAAACATCTGGTCCGTTCGGTTCAGGGCAGGCCGGCGGCCGCCGCCAGGGTTGCCACGGCGTCCTCGCTCCACGGGCCGGCGACGATCACGACCAGGTGGTCGATGCCGAGCGCGGCGAACTCGGCGCAGCGCCGGGCGAAGGCGTCCGCGGACTCGCCTGGCTGCAGGCGCGTGCTCAGCGTCTTGTCGATCTCGTCGTAGGCGCGCCCGACCTCCTTGCAGTGGCGGGCCAGGACGGCGAGCTTGTGGGTCACGGTCCTGCCGCCGTCGGGTATGTCGAACAGGTTGCACGCATCGGCGTACTGCGCGACCAGTCGCAGCGTCCTGCGCTCTCCCATGCCGCCGACCAGGATCGGCGGATGCGGCCGCTGGAGGGAGTTCGGGCGGTTGACCGGGCGCGCCAACCGGTAGTGGGTGCCCTCGAAGGCGGTGTCCTCGCCGGCCCACATGTGCAGCGCGAGGCGCAGCGTCTCCTCCAGCCGCTCGAAGCGCTCGGCCACCTCCGGCAGCGGCAGGCCCATGGCGTGCGCCTCGTCCTCCTGGTACCCGGCGCCGATCCCCAGCCAGGCCCGCCCGCCGGAGAGCACGTCGAGCGTGGTCACGGCCTTGACCAGCAGGGATGGCGGCCGGTAGGTCGCCGCGGTCACCATCGTGCCGAGCCGGATCCGCTCGGTCTGGCAGGCGAGGAACCCCAGCGTCGTGTACGCCTCGAGCATCTCGGCGTCGGGTGTGCTGTTCGGATCGGCCTGGATCAGGTGATCGGACACCCAGACGGTGTCCAGGCCGGCCTCGTCGGCGGCGCGGGCGATCTGCCCGAGCCGGGCGCGCAGGCGGGGCGGGCCTTCCGGCCACGAGTAGTTGGTGATGTTCAGACTCAGGCGCACGGACGTCGACCTCCTCGCACTACGAACCACCATGCCCGCGGCGATCCGCGACCGCGACCCGGGACGGCAGATCCACGACGACCGCACCCGCGCGCCTGCCC
>WNGB01002268.1_pt1 | contig 41812 bp, 42 predicted proteins | sample 5400681 | NCBI WGS metagenome assembly WNGB01 (sample SAMN13153367, study PRJNA577476) | soil metagenome | isolation source: 115 cm soil or saprolite under grassland replicate 2 | place: USA:California | collected 2016-06-15 | reverse complement strand
CGCGCGGGCGAGCAGCGGACCGACGGCGCGCAGCGCCACGAGGGACGCGGTTGAGCGAAAAGCGCGCGGCGGTCACGCAGCGGAGCAATTTTCCAAAAGAAGCAATCACTCCATGGAGAGAAACCGGGCGGTCACGCAGCGGAGGAATTTTCCAAAAGGAAACTCACCCAATCCCAAGATCTGCGCAGAGTTCGCGGAGGAAGCCTTCTACGTCCATCACCAGGCCGATGGCTTGGAAGCTGCCGCGGTCGGCTAGCTTGGTGACTACGGCTGGATTGATGTCGACACAGACTGTGGTGACGGCGGCGGAGAGCAGGTTGCCTGTGGCAATGCCGTGCAGCATGGATGACAGCACCAGTACCAGGTCGACGCCCTGGCGCACTTCGGCGCGCATCTGGCGCTGCGCCTCCAACGTGTCCGTGACCACATCGGGTAACGGCCCGTCGTCACGGATGGAGCCGGCCAATATGTAGTGTGCGCCCGATGAAACGCAGGCGTGCATGATCCCATTGCCAAGCAGGCCCTGCTGAACGGCCGACGCGATGCTGCCCGCGCGGCGCACGCGATTGATCGCCCGCAGATGATGCTCGTGCCCACCCTCGCGCGGCACGCCCTCACTCAGCGACACGCCGAGCGAGGTGCCGAACATCGCGACTTCAATGTCGTGCGTCGCCAGGCCGTTGCCGCCGAACAACACATTGACATAACGTTCACGAATCAAGGCGGCGACCAGGTCGCGCGAGCCGGTATGAACCAGCACCGGACCGCCCACCAGCACCACCCGACCGCCACGCGCGCGCACATCGCGCAGCCGTTCCGCAATCTCGTGGATGAGCAGCACCTTGGGCTTCTCGCTCGAGACGTTGCTGCCCATGAACGCGAACACCGGCGGCTGATGCCGCGGTCGCTCGAGCGGACTGACCTTGACCCCCTCATGGCCAACCACCACCTGCTCGCCCGCTTTGACGTCAGACAACGCAACCGTCCAGGCGCGCCGGCCTGCCTGGTCGACGGCGATCGCGCAGTCCATCTCGGGCCAGTCGACGTGGACCCACTGCCCGCCCAGGCGCACCGCCGTCTCGAGATTGGTGGTCGAGTAAAAATCCTCGGGAAACACGCCGTCGGCTGGTGCTGGCTCGAGGCGCACGTGCTCGATCTGCTCGGAGGTGGCGCCGATGCGCTGCGCCCGATCGAGCAGCAACTCGAGCAGCTCGCGGGTCGGAGCGGAGATCTGGATCCGCGCGTAGGACGGCTCGTCCTTGCGTCGACCGACCTCGATGTGTTCGATCACGAAATCGCCGCCGCGATCCATGACTTCGTCCATGATCTGCGGCAGTGCGTAGGAGTCGATAATGTGGCCGCGCAGCTCGACGGTCTCGGTGAAGGTCATACCTTGCCGAGTAGTCTAAGCAACTGATGGACGCGCTCATCTTTGACGTTGGTGGCGTGCTGCTGGTGCCGCGCGCCGAGCCGATCTGCCGCGCTCTGGGCGTCCCCGTGGACTACGCGCAGGCCGAGCTCGCGCACTATCACGGCACACAGGCAATCGACGAAGCCGATCGTGACCGGGACGACGAACGCCGCGCCTACCTGGAGGCCTACGCGCGCGGCTTCGGTGTGGACGAGGCGGAGCTGCCCGACGCGGTGGCCAGCCTGCAGGCGCTCTTTTCCGCCTCGAGCCTCGACCTGTGGGGGCAGCAAGTTCGCGGTTCGCTGGAAGGGCTGCGCGAGCTGGCGAAAGGGCCGCGCAAGCTGGCCATTGTCAGTAATGCCGATGGCACGGTCGAGGAGCAGCTGCGGCGGGGCCGCATCTGTCAGGTGGGTGAGGGCCTGGGTGTGCCCGTCCTGGCGATCATCGACTCGACCGTGGTCGGCGTGTCCAAACCAGCCGCCGAAATCTTCCGCCATGCACTCGAGCCGCTTGGCGTGGCGCCCGAACGCGCCGCCTACATCGGCGATACGCGGCGCTACGACGTCGCTGGCGCCCGCGCCGCAGGTCTGAAGCCGATCCACTTCGACCCGTACGAGCTGTGCCCGGAGCGGGCAGACCACGAACACCTGACGGCAATCGCCGACCTCGCGTAGGCCGATGCTGTTTGTGCTGATTCCTGGGGCGGGCGGCGACGCGTGGTACTGGCACCGCGTCGAACCGGAATTGCGCGCGCGCGGCCACGACGTGGTCTCGGTGCAGTTGCCCGCCGGCGACGACCAGGCGAGTCTGAACGAGTACGCCGATGCCGTGGTCGGGGCCATCGGCGATCGCCGTGACGTGGTGCTGGTCGCCCAGTCGATGGCTGGGTTCACGGCGCCGCTGGTGTGTCAGCGGGTCCGCGTGGCAATGCTCGTGCTGCTCAATGCGATGATTCCCGCGCCCGGCGAAACGCCTGGCGATTGGTGGACCGCCACTGGCCAGGAAGAGGCGCGGCGCGCGAAAGATGCACGTGAGGGACGAGACCCTGCCGCCGAGTTCGACCTCGAGACGTACTTCTTCCACGACAGTGGCCCCGAGGTCTTCAAGCAGGCACTGACCCACGAGCCGCGTCAGGCCGATCGACCGTTCGGCACGCCCTGCACGTTTGAGACATGGCCCGACGTGCCCACGCGGGTGGTCACTGCACGCGACGACCGCTTCTTCCCCGCTGAGTTCCAGCGGCGCGTTGCCCAGGACCGCCTGGGCATCACACCCGACGAAATTCCCGGCGGCCACCTCGTGGCGCTGAGCTACCCCAACGAGCTCGCCGAGCAACTGGTCGCGTATGTCGGATGAGGCGCTGATCCGCGAGCTGCTCGAGCGTTGGGCCCACGCGGTGAGCACCAGGAACATGGATGGCGTGCTGGCGCACCACACGCCCGACATCGTGATGTTCGACGTGCCGCCGCCCGTGCAGCTGCGCGGGCTGGAGGCCTACCAGAAATCGTTTGAGGAGTTCCTCGGCTACCTCGGCGAAGCAGGCACGTTCGAACTTCGCGAGCTAGCCGTCACTGCCAGCGACGGCGTGGCGTTTTGTCATGGACTGATCAGCTGCATCGGTTCGGGTAGGCCTGAGCTCACGCTGCGACTGACCGTGGGTCTGCGCAAGATCGATGGTCAGTGGGTGATCGCCCATGAGCACCATTCCGAGCCGAGCGCCTAAACGGGCTGTTCGAGAACGAAGCTACGGACTTCCTGAAGCCAAGCGACATGCTCCGCGTAGTGGCCGTAAGTATCGCCCTCGATCTTCTCGCGGATGGGCCGGTCGTCGTCAGGGTCGCTGCCAAAGCCGGCGACGGTGCGCTCCAGGTCAGCGTCGGTCAGCGCGCGTAACGCCGCCATGAGCCGCCGGTGAACGTCGGCGACACGGCCGCTCACCTCGTCCAGCGGCAGATCCCGATTACGCTCGTATACGATTGCATTCAACTGATCGACGCTGTCGATGCGATCGTAGGCGTCGACATCCAGGCCGAAGGCATCGCGCTGCGGCCGACCGCCAAGGATCGTCAGCAGCGCGTTTTCCCACGCGCTGAGATGGACGAGATGGTCCTTGACCGACCAGCCCTCAGGACCGGGAGCCGTCAGCTGATGTGGTTCGAGGTCGGCGACCGAAGCCTGCAGCGCTTGCCAGCCGCGCCTAACGCGTTCGACCACGTCGGCGGCGCTGAGGGGCTCGTCGTCCACGCGCCCTAGGGACCGAACCCTGTCGAGGCCGCGACCGCGGCGTCCAGGAACGGGCGGCCAAGGATGCCGAACGCAAGCACCCCAGCGACACTCGCCGCCAGGGCCAGGCCCTGGCTGAAGCTGTAGCCGACATGGATCGGCTGCGCCGCGGGCGCCTGGCGGATCCACATCGCGTGAATCACGCGCCCGTAGTAGTACAGCGACACCGCCGACATGATTACCGCCCAGATCACCAGCAACTGCAGGCCGACCGAGTTGCTCTGGATCGCTGCCAGGAAGAGGTAGAGCTTGGCAAAGAAGCCGACGAACGGCGGAATGCCGGCCAGCGACAGCAACGCAGCCGTCAGACCCATCGCCAGGATCGGCGAACGCGACGCCAACCCGGCGTAGCCGTCGATCTCGTCGTCCGGCGCGTAGTTGGCCATGACGGTGATCACGATGAACGCGCCGAGATTGGTGACGCTTGATGTTCGTCTGCACCAGGGCGACCAGGTTGCCCACAGTCATCGTCACCAGCGCCAGGACGCCAAACAACACGGACCATTCACTGCTGACACTGGGCAGCGCACCGTTGAAGATCCGCAGAATGACCGCGAAACCTGCCGCTTTCGAGCCTACCGAGAAGAATGCCGTCGCTGGCGTCGCCGCGCCCTGGTACACGTCTGGCGTCCAGAGCTGGAACGGCGCCGCGGCGATCTTGAAGCCGAATCCGGCCACGAGCATCGTCACGCTGAGCAGGACGGCCGGTGACGGTGTGCCAGTCAGGACGCGCGAGATATCGCTGAGGGTCGTGACGCCGGAGACGCCGTACAGCAGCGCCATGCCGTAGAGCAAAACAGCCGTGGACATCGCGCTGAGCAGGAAGAATTTGATGCCGGCTTCGGTGCTCTTGAGACCCTGGCCGGCAATCGCGTCGCGCTTGTTCCAGGCGGCCAGGAACGCTAGCGCGAGGCTGGTCACTTCGAGCGCCAGATAGATCGTCATCAGCTCGTTGCCGGCGGCCATGAGCATCAGCCCGCCCGTGGCCAGCAGCGTGACGACGTAGAACTCCGCCTCGATGAGCTCGGCGCGATCGGCGAACGTCGACGCCGACAGAATGACCAGCAGTGCCGCCAGCAGGAACAGCGCCTGGAAGAACAGCGCGAAGCCGTCGACGACCAGGAAGCCGCCGAAGGCCGTCTTACCGACGTAGCCCGCCAGCCATAGCCAGCCGCATAGCACAAGCGAGATCAGCACGCCCAGTGCCGAGATCCACATCAGCGGCCGGCGCGACACCCAGTCGGTGATGATCAGGTCGATCAGCAGCACCACGATGCCGCTGAGCACGATCGCCAGCACCGGCGCGAGCAAGGTCAAACCGAGCACGAAGTCGGCGGTGGTCATGACTGGCAGCGGCACGGTCGTCGGCATAACTAGCTGTCAGCCATCAGCAGTCAGCCGCCAGCAGCTGCATATTCACTGATTGGACACCGGAAGTGACCGTCGTGTTCACCGTCCCCTCGCCCGAGGTGCTGATTGCTGATTGCTGATAGCTGATGGCTCCATTAGCGGCTCACCAGGCGTGCCGCGATGGGCGCTACTCCACTTGCCGACAGGTCGGCTACGACGTTCGGCACAACGCCAACGACCACCGTCGCGGCGGCCAGGATGCCCACGGCGAGCCGCTCGCGCCAGATCGCGTCGCCCAGTACTGACCACTCGGTCGCGAGCGGCCCGAAGAACACTGAGCCAAGACGCCACAGGATGTAGCCGGCGGTGATGGCGATGGTGCACACGCACAGAATGGTCGCCAGCGGATATGGGCCGTAGCTACCAATGAACGTGGTGAATTCGGCCACGAAGCCAGCCAGGCCCGGCAAACCCAACGACGCCAGGCCGGCGATCATGAACACGCTGGCGATGAACGGCATGCGCGCCGCCAGGCCACTCATGGCCCCAACTTCGCGGGTGTGGGTCCGGTCATAGACCAGCCCGACCATGCTGAACAGCAAGCCGCTGTACAGGCCGTGCGCGATCATCACCAGCATCGACCCGAGAAAGCCGACCGGAGTCAGCGCGGCAATGCCCAGGATGACATAGCCCATGTGGCTGATGCTCGAGTTGGCGATCATCTTTTTGAGATCGGTCTGCGCTAGCGCGACGAACGCGCCGTAGATGCTGTTGATCACGGCCAGGATGATCAGCAGCCACTGCCAATCCTGAGCGCCCTGCGGCAGCAAGCTGACGCACAGGCGCAGCAAGCCGTAGCCGCCCATCTTGAGCAGGACCCCAGCCAGCATGACGCTGCCCGCCGTCGGCGCCTCGACGTGGGCGTCCGGCAGCCAGGTGTGGAACGGAAAGACAGGCACCTTTACCGCGAAGCCGATGAACAGCAGGATGAAGGCGATGCCGCCGAGCGAGCCAATGCCGCGCCCATACTGGCTGAAGTCGAAACGCGCGATCTCGGGAATGCCGAAGGTGAGCGGTTTGGGTCCGAACCAGGCAACGAGCAAGATGCCGACGAGCATGAATGCCGAGCCGGCGATGGTGTACAGGATGAACTTGAAGGCGGCGTACTCGCGGCGGACGCCACCCCAGATCCCGATGATCAGGAACATCGGGATCAGCTCGAGCTCCCAGAACAGGAAGAACAGGAACAGGTCGCTGGCGGTGAACACGCCCGCGACGGCGGACTCGAGGACCAGGAACAAGCTGAAGTAGAGCGACTGGCGGGTGCTGATGCGCCACGAGCCGGCCACGGCGCTCAGTGTGAGCAGCGCATTCAAAACCACGAGCGGCATGCTCAAACCGTCGACGGCAATCCGGTAGTCGCTGCCAAACGGCAGCCACGGGATGCGCGTTTCGAACTGGTAGCGGTCCGCCGCGGAGCGGTCAAAGCCGATCAGCAGCAAGAACGCTGCGACCAGTGCAGCCGCGGAGAAGAGCGTCGCCAGCCGCCACGCGCGCATGTCGTGGGTCATGGCGATGCCGTGGCCGTGCGCGGCTTCGGCGGCTTCGTCGGCGTGGCCAACCTCGAGCGTCTCGCGACTGCCCAGCAGGGCGATGACAATGGCGCCGACCAGCGGCAGCCACAGCGTGATCTGGAGCAGGATGGCGCCAGTGGTCGGGCTCATCGGCGAATCAGAGGCACGGCGACCAGCACCAGTGCGATCATGGCTATACCGCCGAACAGGACCAGGCCATAGTTCTGCACGCGACCCGTTTGCAGCACGCGCAGCGCGCGTCCGCCCTGGCCGAACGTCCCGGCGATGCCGTTCACGAGACCATCGAGGCCCTGGCGATCGAACAGGGCAACGGCGTATGCGACGGCGATGGCGAGCTTATCGACCAGCCACATATAGAACTCGTCCACGTAATACCGGCGCCACAGCAGGTTGTAGACACCACCAAGGCGGATAAGCGGCTCGGCGACGAAGGCGCGCGCGCCGTACATCATCCAGGCCAGGACGATCCCAGCGAGGGCAAGAATGGCGCCAAGGCCGGCCAGGGTCCAGTTCGCGGGTAGTTCGTGGAACGCGGGTCCCTCGAGGAATCGTTGGAAGCCGAAGTTGCCAATGAACGGTGCACCCCAGAAGCCCACCAAGAGCGCCGGGATCGCCAGCACCACGAGCGGGCCGATCATCCACCAATCCGACTCATGCAGTGCCCCCTGGTGCGGGTCGGTCGTCTCGCCGAGCTCGTGGTGGACCTCGGTTGGCGCACCCCGGTACGAGCCGTGGAAGGTCAGGAAGAACATGCGGAACGTATAGAAGGCAGTCAGGAACACCGTGATGACGCCGAACGCGAGCAAGATCGGGCCGGCCCCGTCGGCGGCGGTGGCCAGGATCTCGTCCTTGGACCAGAAGCCGGAGAACAGCGGAAAGCCCGCCAGCGACAAGGCGCCGATGCCCATCGTCGCCCAGGTCCATGGCATGTACCGCCGCAGGCCGCCCATCTCACGAATGTCGTTGGTGCCCACGGCGTGAATCACCGAGCCCGCGGCCAGGAACAGCAGCGCCTTGAAGAACGCGTGCGTAAAGAGGTGGAACATACCCGCGGCCACACTGCCCGCCCCGAGCGCGAGCATCATGTAGCCAAGCTGACTCACCGTCGAATACGCGAGCACCCGCTTGATGTCGTTGTTGACGAGGCCCATGGTCGCGGCAAAGATCGCGGTGAAGCCGCCGATGACGGCGACCACGGTGAGCGCCTGCGGCACCGCCTCGAAGAGCGGGAACGTGCGCGCGACGAGATACACGCCCGCGGCGACCATGGTCGCCGCGTGGATTAAGGCTGAGACCGGCGTCGGGCCTTCCATGGCGTCAGGCAGCCACACGTGGAGCGGGAATTGGCCGCTCTTGCCGACGGCGCCGGCGAACAGGCCAAGGCAGGCCCAGAACAGAATCGGCTGCCCGAACAGGCCGGCGTTGAACAGGTTGCCGGTGTGGCGTCCGGCCTCCTCGAACAGCTGCGACATCTGCAGCGTACCGCCGCTGTTCCACAGCACGATCAGCCCGATCAGGAACCCGACGTCGCCCACGCGAGTGGTGATGAACGCCTTCTTGGCCGCGATCCACGGCGCCAGCAGATGGACGCCCGGGCGTGGCTCGCGCTCATACCAGAAGCCGATCAGCAAATAGCTGGACAGACCGACGAGCTCCCAGCCGATGAAAAGGAACAGCAGGTTGTTGGCCAGTACGACGGCGAGCATGGAGAACGTGAACAGCGACAGGTAGGCGAAGAAGCGGCTGTAGCCGGGGTCGTAGTGGCCGTGCTCGATCATGTACGAGCGCGAGTAGATCTGGACCAGCAGACTGACCGTCGTGACGACGACGAGCATGATCGCCGCGAGCGGGTCTACTGCGATACCGAGTCTGAGGAAGGTCTCGGTTTCGCCCTGCGGTACACCGCCCGGCAGGAGCCGCAGCCAGTTGAACTCGTAATGATCTGTGGCGCCGGTGTTCAGGACCTGGAAGAACACCAGGTAGGCGAGGACCGTGGCGATGGCGATGGCCACGATGGCGACCGCTGCTGAAAGCTGCTTGCTGCGACGGGTGACGAAGACGATCAGCAGGAACGCCAGGAGGGGCAGCTCGAGGACGACCAGTGCGTTCTGGATCACGCTTGGTTAGCCCTTCATCAGGTCGAGCTGGTCTACCTGGACCGTTCTCCGTTGCCGATAAATCGCGATGATGATGGCCAGACCGACGGCGGCCTCCGCGGCCGCTTGGGTGATGATGAAAATCGCGAACATCTGGCCCGCCAGCTCCTGGTCGGATTGCAGATAGCGGGCGAACGCCACGAAGAGCAGATTCACACCGTTCAGCATGAGCTCGATGCTGAGCAAGATACCGATAGCATTGCGCCGCGACAGCACACCGTACATGCCGAGCGCAAACAAGATGCTGCCCAGAACCAGAAAGTGCCTGAGGCCAGGGACGAGGAATTCCATCAGCGGCTCCGCCCCTGGGCGATGGGTGATGGGTGATGGATGCGCAACGCGCGTCGAGCGAGTGCAGCCGACGCGGTCCGCGCGTGGCGGGATGCCAACACCCGACACCCAACACCCAACACCGCGAGCGAAGCGAGCATCAATCTTCCCTCGCAATAACGATGGCGCCGATCAGGGCGACCGTCAGGAGGAGCGATGCGATTTCGAAGGGCAGCACATAGCGGGTGAGCATCAGGCCGCCGAGCGACTCGGCGGTCGGGATGTCGAGGATGGTGTCCCGCACACGCCACGGAGTCGTGATGGCCACGAAGACGGAGATGGCGCCGATGCCCAGTGACACGACCACGGCGCCGGCGTTTTGCGCCGTGCCGACCAGGCCCGGCACATCGATCTGGCCCGGCGTCATGAAGATGGCAAAGATGATCAGAACCATGATCGCGCCGATGTACACCACGAGCTGTGAGATGGCCAGGAAGTCAGCGCCCAGAATCGCGTACATCATCGCCACGCCGCCCAGAACCGTCGTCAGCGCCAGGGCCGAACGCACCAGGTTCTTGATGCGAAAGACCATCAGGTAGGCGGCGATGATGCTCGTCACGGCGCCGATCCAGAAGGCGAGCGAGCCGACGAACGTGGTGAACGGGTCGGTGGTGCCGAGGCCGATCATTTGGCGCTCCGCGCCTGGGGAGTGGGGAATGAGGGGTGAGGGGTGAGGGGTATCGGGCTGGGTGCGGCCACTGGAAGGTCCCCCACTCCCCACTCCCCAATCCTCACTCCCGCGAGCGAAGCGAGCATCATGACTTGGCGGCGGGCGGCGTCCAGCCGGAGGCCTTGAGTCTGGCGCGATAGACCTTGGCCCGGTCAGCGGGCGGCAGCTTTTTGAGGTCTTCGTCGCTGATCGTCAGTGGATCGTAGTCAGTCGGCGCTTCGGCAGCCGTCGGAGCGGCCGCGGCGGTGGCAGCAGCGGCCGCAGTCGCATCTTCGCCCTGGCCAGCAGGCACGGAGGCTTGCGGTGCCGCTTTCGGCTCGGCGACTTGTGTTCCCGTTGCGGACGTACTGGTCGGTGCGGCCGTGGCGCCCGTAGCAGCCCGAGCGGCCGGCGCAGCCGCAGCCGGACGAGCGGCAGGTGCAGCACCAGCCGCCGGAGCGGCCGAGCGGAGGCCGCGTTTGACGCCCTGAATATGCTCCATACCCGCGTCGATCTCGGGCGTGCCCGCGATGCGCAGCTGGTACATGTCATAGACCAGCTCCGTTTCCCGCGAGAAGGCGGCCATTTCGAAGTCGGGTGCCATGGTGATGGCGCGGAACGGACAGGCTTCCACGCACAGCGCACACTCGATGCAGCCAGCCATGTCGATGTCGAAGCGATCGAGGATCTTGCCTTTGATCGGGCTGGGGTGCTGCTCGATCTTGATCACATCGACCGGGCAAGCCAGGGCACACGCGCCACACGCCGTGCAGCGCAGATCGCCCGTGTCGACTTCGTAGATGAGCCGCGGACGCCCACGCGTCCAGATCGGCATATCCAGGCGCTCTTCGGGGTACTGGATCGTGACCGGCGCTTTGACCAGGTTCGTCGTCACTATCAGCTGTCAGCAGTCAGCCGTCAGCAGTCTCAAGCTGCAAACCCTGAAAACCGTGACTACACCCTTCACGTCTCTCTCCCGAAGTGGCTGATAGCTGATAGCTGATAGCTCGTCGTCACTATCAGCTGTCAGCAGTCAGCCGTCAGCAGTCTCAAGCTGCAAACCCTGAAAACCGTGACTACACCCTTCACGTCTCTCTCCCGAAGTGGCTGATAGCTGATAGCTGATAGCTGATAGCTGATAGCTCGTTGTCACCGGACTCCCGGTGCCAGACGGAGGACTCCGCCCAGAACCGGGGTCAGGCTGGCCGCGAGCGCCGACAGGCTCACCAGGGCCAGCGATACCGGCAGCATGCGCTTCCACGCAAACTGCATCAATTGATCGTAGCGGAAGCGTGGCAACGTGCCGCGCACCCATACGAAGGCCAGGAAGATGATCGCCGCCTTGGTCACCAGCACACCGGGCAGCAGCGGCCAGATCAGATTGTCGAAGGCGTCGCCCAGGCCGGTGTGGTACCCGCCCAGGAACAGCGCCGAGCCGAGCAAGCCGATCGCGATGGCATTGGCGTACTCGGCCAGAAAGAACAGCGAGAACTGCATGCCGCTGTACTCGGTCGTGAAGCCGCCCGTGAGCTCACTGTCCGCCTCGACGTGGTCGAACGGGGTGCGATTGGTCTCGGCCAGACCGGCGATCAAATAGAAGAGGAAGGCAACTACGCCAATGATCGGCAGCGGAATCGGAAGCGGGCCGATAAAGAGCACGGGCTGGAAGACGAACCAGTTCCAGCCTGGGCCCGCCTGGGCCTGGACAATGCCCTGCAGCGACATCGTCCTGGCCAGCAAGACTGGCACGACGATCACGATTCCCGCCGGCACCTCGTAGCTCACGTACTGCACCACCGCGCGCATTCCGCCCAGCAGCGAGTACTTGTTCATAGAGCCCCAGCCCGCGAGTGTGACGCCGAGGGTGGGAATGGCCCCGAAGGCAAGCAGGTACAGGATGCCGATGTTCAGGTCAGTAACCTGCAAGCCGGGACCCCACGGGATCACCGCCCAGGTCATGAGTGCCGGGCCGAGGACGATCATCGGCGCCAGGAAGTGCAGCACTCGATCGACCTGTGCAGGCGTGATGATCTCCTTGGACAGCAGCTTGAGCACATCGGCTGGGCTCTGCAGCAGGCCGAAGGGCCCGACACGGTTCGGCCCCCAGCGGTCCTGGAGCCGGGCGATGAACCTGCGTTCAGCCCACAAGGCGAGCATGACGAACACGGTGATCAAGCCGAGCACAGAGACGGCGCCCACGCCCGCGTACACGATAGCGACGATCCAACCGGGAATGCCGATCGAGACGAGCCAGGCGTAGATGGGCTTGCCAACGGCCGCGTAGAAGTCTGCCTGTGCGTACCACTGTTGAAATGTCACGGCCGAAGATCCCTGCCACTGGCGCAGCGACTGGCGGCGGAGGGCCGCAGGCTCCCCCGACCCAAAGTGGCCAAAGCGCTCAACGGTCCACCTCGCCCATGACGATGTCGAACGACCCCAGGATGACAACGGCGTCGGCCAGTTTGTGGCCCACCGCTATCTGGCTGAGGCAGGTCAGGTTGACGAAACTCGGCGGGCGTACGTTGTAGCGATACGGGTTCGCGGTGCCGTCGGAGATCAGGTAGAAGCCGATCTCGCCTTTGGGCCCCTCGATGCGCGCGTAGGCCTCGCCCTTGGGCGGCTTGAGCACCTTGGGCAGCTTCGCCCGAATCTCGCCCTCGGGAATCGCGTCAAGGGCCTGCTGGAGGATGTGCGTGCTCTGACGCATCTCGAGGATGCGCAACATGTACCGGTCATAGCAGTCGCCGTTGAAGCGAACCGGCACGTCCCAGTCGAAGCGGTCGTAGATCGAATACGGCTCGGCGCGCCGCACGTCGTAGTTGATGCCGCTGGCGCGGGCAATGGGTCCCGTGACGCTATACAGGCGAGCGACCTCGGGCGGGATCATGCCGACGCCGATCGTGCGGTTCTTGAACACCTCGTTGCCGCTGAGCACGGCCTCGTACTCGTCGATCTTCGAAGGAAAGACGCGCAGGAACTTGTCGAGCTGTGTGAAAAAGTCAGGCGGCGCATCGCGCGCCACACCGCCGTAGCGAATGTAGGACGGGTTCATGCGCACGCCGGTCGGCAGCGCCAGCAGATCGAGCACCATCTCGCGTTCCCGCAGGGCGTACAGCAGCGGCGTGCCGTAGGTGCCGACGTCCATACCGAACGTGCCCACCGCGACGAGGTGCGATTGGATTCGCGACAACTCGCCGGTGATGACGCGCAGGAACTCGGCACGCTCAGGCACGGCCAGGCCCGTCAACCGTTCGATGGCCAGGGCGTATGCCCAGTTCGTCGTAATCGGCGAGAGGTAGTCCATGCGATCGGTGAGCACCGTGCCCTGGACGTAGGTGCGCGCCTCGCCGAGCTTTTCGGACGACCGATGCAGGTAGCCCATGACCGGGATGGAGCCGATGACCGTCTCGCCTTGCAGTTGCATGATCAGGCGAAAGACGCCGTGCGTACTCGGGTGCTGCGGGCCGAGGTTGAGCGTGATCAGGTTTTCTTCGTCGACGACGCCCAGCTCGCCGGGGGCCTCGAAGATCGTGTCGCCCAGCTCGGGACTCTGGGCGGGGACCAGACCTGGGATGAGCGTGTCGGTCATGGGCGTCTCTCAGTCCGTGTCACGGACCAACTGTTTGACGGTGATGTATTCGAAGTCGGTTTCGAAGTCGCGGCGCATCGGGAAGCCGTTGAAGTCATCTGGGAGCAAGATGCGCCGCAGGTCGGGATGGCCGAGGAAGCTGATGCCCATCATCTCGAAGGCTTCACGTTCCATGAACTCGGCACCGGGCCACACGCTGGTCAGCGACGCGATCGCCGGCATGCCCTCGCGTGGCAGCTCGGTGCGCAGGATCACGCCCAGTGGCTGTGTCTTGTAGTCGTAGGAGAACAGGTGATAGATGAGCTCGAAGCGGTCTTGCCAGTCGACCTCGCTAACGAAGGACAGATAGTCGAAGCCGTCATTGCGCAATGACCGCGCGGCCGTCAGGAGGTTGGCGCTTGGCACTTTGATTTCGGCATAGCCGTGGCGCCATTGCCAGCTCGCGTCCGTAATGGACTCGAGAATGCGCTGGACGAACGGCGGCTCCTTTGGCTTCTCGGGCTCTGGCGGAGGCGCGGGCTTCGCCGGCGCGGGCGTTGCGGGTGCCGCGGCCGCTGCCGCTGCTGCCGGAGTCGCAGGTGCGGCAGGTGTGGCAGCCCTGGTGGTCGGCGTGGCAGCTTCAGCGGCCGGTGTAGCAGCCCCACCGGCCGGGGTCGTAGGCGCGGGGGCGCCAGCGGCTGGCGTAGTCGCCCCAGCGGCAGGTGCGGCGGCACCAGCGGTGGGCGTGGCTCGCGCGGCAGGCGCCGGTGGCGCGCCTGGGGCCGGTGCGGCGCCACCCGCGCGCGCCGCGGCGCGCGCCTTGTACACCCGCGCCCGATCGGCCGGTGCGAGCGCCTTGAGCTCTTCGTCGCTGATGGTCAGCGGGTCGAACGCTTCGGCCACTAGGAACCGCGGCCCGTCGACGCGGCCGCGCCAAGCTCGCGATAGCGCTTCTGCCACGCTCGCCAGCGCGCATGATCGGCGTCAATTTCGTGGTTGGCGATCTTCTTCTGGAGCTGGATGATCGCGTACAGCAGCGCATCTGGGCGCGGTGGACAGCCGGCGACGTAGACGTCGACGGGCAGGAAGTTGTCCACGCCTGGAACTGTCGAATACGAGCCCTGGTAGGGCCCGCCGGCGGTGGCGCAGACGCCCATGGAGATCACGTATTTAGGGTCGGCCATCTGGTCGTAAATGCGCCGAATCGCGTGCGCCATCTTGACCACGACCGTGCCCGAAACAATCATGATGTCCGCCTGGCGCGGCGACGCCCGATTGATCTCCATACCGAAGCGTGACAGATCGAAGCGCGAATTCTGCACACCCATGTACTCGATTGCGCAGCACGCCAGACCGAACGTGACGGGCCACATCGAGTTGCGCCGGCCCCAGTTGAACAGACCTTCGAGCGGCACGACCATGACCTGTCCGCGCAGCTCTTCGGGGACACGAATGCGCTGCTCGATGACTTCGTCGGCTGGCAACGGCCCGGCGAAACGAAGGGCCGTCGGGTCGGCGCTGCCGTTCGCGGCCTGACCGTTCGGGCCAAGTTCAGCCATGATTACGCGAATCCCTCATTGCCATTCAAATGCGCGTTTGCGCCACGCATACGCCAATCCGACCAGTAGCAGCGCGATGAACACGGCCATTTCTATGGCCGCGACCAGCGGCAGCTTGTCGTACACGAGTGCCCACGGGAACAGGTAAATGACTTCGACGTCGAATATGACGAACATCAACGCGTACAGGTAGTAGCGAATAGGGAACTGAACCTGCGTCGGTCCGATGGTCGGCATCCCGCTCTCATAGGGCTCGAGTTTGACCGGGTTCGGCTTGTGCGGCGCGACGAAGCGCGTCAACACCAGGGGAATGACCGGAAAGATGACCGCGACGATCAGGAAGAGCGCAATGGGACCGTACGTGCTGAGCACACAACCTCTGCGCCGCGGCGCCAGCGAAGGGTCGCCAGCGGGGCTACCGATCGAACTTGAATTCAGTATAGCGGAGGGCTGAATGCTATCGTCCCGCACGTGCTGAGCCTGCCGAGCACCGCCGACAAGCCGCGCTATGTGGCGGCGATGTTCGGGCGTATTGCGGATCGTTATGACTTGATGAACACGCTCATGACGGCGGGCCAGGACAGCGCCTGGCGCTCTGCTGTCGCCGGCTCCCTCGGTCAACCAGCACGCGTCCTGGACGTTGGCACAGGCACCGCTCGATTGGCTGCGACCATCGCCCGAGCGCTCCCTACCGCCCAGGTCATCGGCGCCGACTTTTCCGAGCCCATGCTGCGCGCCAGTCGTGAGCTGGTGCCGTTGACGGCCGCCGACGCGCTACGTCTGCCCTTCGCCGACGACTGTTTCGACGCGGTGGTGAGCGGCTTCTTGCTGCGCAACCTGGCCGACGTCAGCGCGGGCATTGCCGAGCAGGCGCGGGTGTTACGCCCTGGTGGCGGGCTGGTGGTGCTGGAGACGACGCCTGGGCCGCGCGCTGGCTGGCTACGCTGGCTGTTCCAGCTGTACTTTCGGCGCCTCGTACCGCTGGTCGGCGGTCTCGTTGCCGGCGACGCGGCGGCGTATACCTACCTGCCCGAGTCGACGCTGGCGTTCCTCGAGCCTGAGCGGCTCGCCGCGTTGATGCGCGCTATCGGGCTAGAGGTGGTCTCAATTCGGCGACTCGCGCTCGGCAGTGTCGCCGTCACCGTCGCGCGTAAGCGATAGGTCGACGAGCATCAGGCGCGCTTCCTCTTCGAGGCCGAGGTCCTGGAGATCCTGGTACGTCGAGTACAACGCCTTCAGGGTCAGCCGCGTGCGGAAGTCGGACTTGTCAAGCTTGGGCAGCACATCCCGCTGGAGCATCTTCAGCCGCCCAAAGCGGGTCAATGCATGCTGTTGGAGTGGATCGTAACTATTCAGGGTCCGCACAGTAGGTACAACGTATGAGACGCCTGAACGATTCCTCACTCTGACGATCCATCTTGTCTCGAAAGGCTACGTGCGCAAATTCTCAGAGTAGAAGCGCAGGTAGTCGGGGACGTGGTCGATCCAGTACTCGGCCTCGTGCGTGCCGGGGAAGACTCGGAACGTGAGGTTCAGGTGTGCAAGAACGAGGGCGTCGCGGAGCTCCTCGATATTGGGGCGCCACCAGTCATCGGCTCCGACATCTACCCAGTAGGTCATGTTCTGCGACGAGGGGTAGCTGGCTAGCCACGCGGGGTTGTGGGCGATGAAGGAGAGCGGGCTCAGGAACCATAGCTCGGGGTCAGGCTCCAGGCGGATTGAGGGGCTGTGCGCGCCGACCACGCCAAAAACGTCGGGGTGGCGCATCGCCACCTGCATGGCGCCGAGGCCGCCCATCGAGAGGCCGCCGATCGCTCGGCCCGCGGGGAACGCCGACGTGCGGAAGCGGCTGTCGACCTCAGCGACGACGTCGTAGGCCATGTAGTCGGACCACCGCGGGCCCTCGTCCCAGTTGGCCCAGTAGGTGCGGTCGCCGCCATCGGGCATGATCACGATCATCGACTGGACCATCCCGCGCACGATCATGTCGTCCAACTGCTGGGGCAGGAACGAGTCGCTCCACTCGGTGTAGTTGCCTCCGCCGCCGTGCAGCATGTACAGGGTCGGGTAGTCTCGGTACTCGTCGGTATAAAAGTAGTCCGGCGGCAGGTACACGCGGAACGTCATCTGGCGCTGGAGAATCGGCGACCACAGCTCGGTATCGAAGAGCGTCCCAGCCAATGAGGCCGTCTGCGCGTGCGCAGCGCGGGGCATGCCCACCAGGACCATTGACAGAGCGGCCAACACGCGGGTGAGACGAAGGAACAACATGGAAGCGGCGGAATCCCCTAGCAAGTCCTGGACCTGATTAACGCTCGATGGCGGCGCGAATTGTCGACTAAACCGGAGTGAGCGAGTCGCGAAAGATAGCAAAATGTTCGAGCGCCCGGCCAGCGCCAATCGCGACGCAGGTCAGCGGATCCTCCGCCACGTAGGCCGGCACGCCGGTTTCGATCGACAACAGACGGTCCAGGTTGCGCAGCAGCGCGCCGCCACCAGTCAGGATCATGCCCTTGTCGGCCACGTCCGCGGCGAGCTCGGGCGGGGTGTCCTCGAGGACTGCTTTGACGCTGGTGACGATCTGCGCGAGCGCCTCAGTGATGGCCTCGGTGACTTCGCCCGACGCCAGCACGCGGGTCTTGGGCAGCCCGTCGACGGTGTCGCGCCCGCGAATTTCGACCTCGAGCTCACGTTCGAGTGGCAGCGCGCTGCCGATGGCCCACTTGATGTCCTCGGCGGTCCGCTCGCCGATGATCAGGTTGTACCTGCGCTTGACGTACGTGGCGATCATCTCGTCGATCTTGTTGCCGCCGATTCTGAGCGACTTCGAGACCACGATGTCGTTGAGCGAGATCACCGCCGCTTCTGAGGTCCCGCCGCCGATGTCGACGACCATGTTGCCGCTCGGACTGGAGATCGGCACGTTGGCGCCGATCGCCGCGGCCAGGGGCTCGGCGATGAGATGGGCTTCCTTGGCGCCTGCCTGGATCGTGGCGTCGAGGACGGCTCTGGACTCGACGTTGGTGACGCCCGCTGGGATGCAGACCATGACGACCGGGCGGAAAAGCGAGTACTTCCCGACAACCTTGCCGATGAAGTAGCGCAGCATGGCCTCGGTGACCAGGTAATCGGCAATCACGCCGTCGCGCATCGGTCGGCTGACGATGATGCGACCTGGTGTCCGGCCCAGCATCTGCCGAGCGTGCGAGCCGACGGCGACGACGCGGTTATCTGACGCCGAGTAGGCGACCACGGACGGCTCGTTGAGCACGATGCCGCGGCCCTTGACGTACACGAGCACGTTGGCCGTGCCCAGATCGATGCCGATGTACTTGGAGAACACGCCTGAATTCGGGCGCAAGTCTACAGGACGCGGCGACCCCCAGCGCGCTTACGGCTCGTTGTCGCCTTGAGTGGGTGAGAAGCCACGCGTGCCACGGCGACGGCGTGCCAGATGGATCCGCGCTTCAGCCCGCTGGAGAGCGAACCGGGCAGTTTCGGCTTGCAGTCGCTGGCCGCTAACTACGGCTTCCTGGAGCGTCTCGCGCGCCTTACGCCGCGACGCCTCGGCCCGCGCTTCGTCGACTTCGTCTTCGCGCTCCGCCGTGTCAGCCAGGATCAGCACGCGATCGCGAGCCACCTGCAAAAACCCGCCGCCCACGACCATGGCCTGTTCGGTCCCGCCGCGTTTGATGCGCACCACACCCGGTAGCAGGGTCGTTAGCAGGGGAGCATGGCGCGGCAGGATACCCACGACACCCTCGGCGCCCGGCGCCACGACCATGTCCACGGCATCATCAGAGAAGACCTCGCGTTCGGCAGTGACGATCTGGACACGCAGCGGCATCGAGTTCAGGCCTCTCCCAGGAGCATAGCAGTTAAGATTTGCGCGCCGATGCGCTGGCTCCCGCCCCTGGTGTTGTGCGTGCTGGCTGCCGGGGTGCGTTTCTTTCGGATCGACGCCCAGAGCCTCTGGTACGACGAGGGCATCAGCGCCTTTCAGTTGACCCGCTCATTCGCCGAGATCCTCAGAGCGGCGGCGCTCGATACCCACCCCCCGCTCTACTACTGGACGCTCAAGGCTTGGAGCGAGGTCTTCGGCGCCTCCGAGCTTGGGCTGCGCTCGCTCTCAGCAGTCAGCGGCGTGGCTGCTGTCGGGCTGACGTGGTTGATCGGACGCAAGCTGTTCGGTCGGCTGCCAGCGACGCTCGCGGCCGTGCTGCTCGCGGTCGCGCCGCTGGGTGTGTACTACTCGCAGGAAGTGCGCATGTACACCCAGGTCACCGCGCTGGCGATGCTTGCCGCGTACGCGTACGTGCGCCGCGGCGACTGGCTGTACGCGATTGCTGGCATTCTGACGCTGTATTCGCAGTACCTGGGCATTGCCATCCTGGCTGCGCTCAATCTGCACGCGCTCGTGTGGTGGCGCACACGGTCCCGGCGAGAGTGGCTGATGTGGCTCGGCGCCAATGCCGCGATAGGCGTGGCGTTTCTGCCGTGGCTGCCGACTTTTCTGGATCAGCAGACGCACGCACTCAATGTGAGCCCGCGCACCCTGCAGGGCCTGGCGCTGCAGACGGTCCAGGCCTACGGCGGCGGCCTGGCGCATGGCGATGTCCTGCTGGCGGCCGGCATCGTACTCGTGGCTTTGGCGCTGATCGGGGTGGTGCTGAGTCGACAGTGGACTGAGTGCACGCTGGCGCTGCTACTGTGGCTGATGCCGCTCGGGCTGGTGCTTGCGCTCGGACTCCGTTCGGGGCTGTTCGAGGTGCGCTATCTGGTGCTCAGCCTGCCCGGCTTGATGTTGCTGGCCGCGCACGGCATCACGCGCTTGTTGCGTCTGCCGGCACTCACGGCCGCCGCTGCTGCCCTGCTCGTGGTGCCCGCGAGTCTGGCGTTGACACAGCAGTACTTCGAGCCCGCGCTGGCGCGGGACAACTATCGAGGCCTCGTACAGACCATTGAAGATGGTGCTCGGCCGACTGACGCGGTGGTCTTGTCGGCGCCCAACCAGACCGAGATCTTCACCTACTACTACCGCGGTGACCTGCCGATGTACCCGTTGCCGGCGCAGCGGCCGATCGACGCCGACGACACGCGGCGGCGGTTGGAGGCGATCCGCTCAGGGCACGAGCGCGTGTGGCTTGTGCAGTGGGCGATGAACGAGGCCGATCCGCGCGGCGTCATTCAGAATTGGCTTACCGAAAACGGGTTCAAGGCGACGCATCAGTGGTATGGCTCGGTGCAATTGGCGTTGATCGGCTTTGCGCCGCCGAATGCGCCGACAGAGCGCCTCGATGTCGAGCTCGATAACGGGATTGTGCTGGAGGGCTACCGCTTGCCTTCGCGGACCTTGAAGCCAGGCGAGACGTTGGCGCTGACCCTGGTGTGGCGGGCTGAAGGGCCGACCGCGACACCGTGGAAGGTCTTTACGCACCTGGTGGACGGAGAGCCAAGTGTGGTCGCCCAGCGCGACGCTGAGCCCGCCGACAACCTGCGGCCCACGACTGGCTGGAAGCCTGGTGAGCGCATCGAAGACAACTACGGCATCCTGGTGCCCGATGAGCTGCCTGCCGGCGCGTACATGCTAGAGATAGGCATGTATAGCGGCGAGCAGCGTGCGCACTTCGATGGTCAGGGCGACCACCTGGTGCTTGGGCAGGTCCAGGTCACGCCCTAAGCGCCTTCGCGGGTTTCGGCTAGTTTTCCCGCGGGATCCCCGCGGAGCCAGAACGCGCAGGCAGCGCGAGGTAGCTGGCGCCGTGTCGGCCGACGGTGCCGGCCGCCCAGTCCAACTTCCCGTTATGTTTCGGAGCCGGACGGCGCGCGAAGCGCGAAGACGGCTAAGCGGTGGCGGCCGGGATCGGCGTTTTGGGTAGCGCTACGAAGAAGGTGGTGCCCGCGCCGGGTTCGCTCTCGGCCCAGATGCGCCCGCCGTGGCGGGTGATGATCTCCTTGCTGATATAAAGCCCGAGGCCCATGCCACCGGTGCGGCGGGAGACGGGATCCTCGGCCTGATAGAACAGGCCGAACACCGCGTCGAGCTGGTGCTTCGGGATGCCCACGCCCGAATCGTGCACGCTCAGCTCGACGCTGTCAGCCTTCTCGACGACACCAACGTCGATCCGTCCGCCGTCGGGCGAAAACTTGATCGCGTTGGTGACCAGGTTATCGAGCACCTGCTCCAGGTGATCACGGTCCACCGGCAGCGGTGCCCCGCCTGCCCGACTCAAGTCCACTTCGATCTGATGTTGTGCAGTAGTCAGCTGTAAGCGCGTAGCAACGTCCTGGACCAGCTGCCCGACAACCACAGGCTCGAGATGAAACTCGAGCTTGCCCGACTCAATCCGAGACACGTCCAGCAGCTCGTCGACAAGTCGTCCCAGCCGCGCCGTCTGCGAATTCAGCAGCTCGAGCCGCTCGATGTGCGCGCGTGTCTCATCGCCCCATTCGTCGGCACTAGGGTGACCCTGGGCCAAGCGCCGCTGCAGCCGCCGCAACAGGACCTGCGCCAGCCCAGAGATGGACGTCAGTGGCGTCTTCAGCTCGTGCGAGGCCATGGACAGGAAGCGCGACTTCAACCGGTCCAGGTCCTGAAGCTGTTGCACGTGCTCCTGCGCACTTCGGTACAGCGTGGCGATCTCCTCGTTGGCGCGCGCGAGCTCGTCCATACGCTGCTGCAGCGCCGCAGTCGCCTCGTCGACTCTGTGTTGCAGATCACGATTCAGGTCATGAATCGTCGCGTTGGCCGCCTCGAGGTCCGTCAGGCGCCCCTTCAACGTGATCCCCAGCTTGCGGCGCTCGATGCCGCGCGCGACCACGGCGCGCAGCTCGTCCACATCACACGGCTTGATCAAATAGTCGTAGGCGCCTTCGCGCAGGGCCTTGATGGCGGACTCCAGCGAGGCATAGCCAGTCAGGATGATCGAGACCGCGTCCGGCTGGACGCGGCATACCTCGCTGACGATGCTCAAGCCGTCAACCTCGTCGAGCCGCAGATCAGTCAGCACCAGGTCGAAGGATGCCTCGTGCAGCTTGCGCAGCGCGTCGGAACCCGACGTCGACGTCGAGACGTCGTAGCCATCCATCTCCAGGATGGCGCCCATCGTCACGGCGACGCTCTCCTCGTTGTCGACGACGAGCAGCTTACCGGTCGCCATGCTGCTCCGCCGGTCCGGCGATCGGCAGCGCAACGCTGAACGTCGTGCCGCGACCCTCACGACTGCGCAGCTTGATCGAGCCGCCGTGGGCCTGGACGATGCCCTGCGAGACCCACAGCCCGAGCCCGTTGCCCTTCTCGTCCTTGGTCGAGAAGAACGGCTCGAAGATATGTGGCAGGTGCTCCTCCGGAATGCCCTTGCCCGTGTCTCGAATCTGAATGTGCACCGAATCGGACATCAAGAACTCTGGATCGGCGCCGTGTGAGACACGCGTGGACACCGTGATCGTGCCGCCGTCGGGCATCGCCTGCTGGGCGTTCAGCAGCAGATTGAGCAACACCTGCTTGAGTTGATCGGCCGAGGCAATGACGTGCGGCAGGTCCGGATCAAGGTCCTTTTCGACACGCACCCGGTTCTGGCGCAGGTGTTTGTCGATCAGCCCTTCCGCCTCCTCGATCAGCCGATTGATATCCGTCGGCTCCATGCGCGGCGGGCGGTAGAAGCCCAGCATCTGGCGCAGGATGCGCGAGACACGATCGGTCTCCTTGGTCGCTATCTGCAGAAACTTGTAGTTCGCGTCGTCTTGCGGGATCTTGTTGGTGAGCAGGTAGAGCGAGTTCTTGATCGCTTCGAGTGGGTTGTTGATCTCGTGCGCGATCGACGCGGCGAGCCGCCCGGTGGCGGCCAGCTTTTCCGAATCGAACAGGATCTGCTCGATGCGCCGCCGTTCGAGCTCGCGCAGCCGCGACACGTCTTGCATGACCGACACCGTCGCGGCCACGGCGCCGACGTCGTCGCGCACCTCGGTCGAGGTCACGGCCATCGTGAGCGGCTCGCGCGTGTCGGGATCGGTCAGCACGATCTCGCCACTCATGCCCTGGGCCGGATCGAGGCGCAGCTGGGAGACGAACGATGTGAAGCGGGCCTCGTTGCTCAGGCACACTTGGGCGCGCTTGCCGCGCGCGCTGTCCAGTGGTGAGGCCTGGAGGAGGCGCATCGCCTCGTGGTTCATCAGGATCGGCTGGTTTTCGAAGTCGAGCAAGAGGATCGGATTGGGCACGCTGCGCATGATCAGGTTGAGCCGATCGCGCTCGAGTCGGATTTCCTCCTCCGCCGTCTGCAGGCGATGGACGTTCTGGGTCACCTGCTCGGTGGCGTGGCGCAGGTCGGTGATGTTCTTGAGCGCGACGACCGTGCCACGCGACCCGTCGAAGTAGTTCGTCGCGGGCAGGGTGATCATCTCGAACAGCAGGTCCGTGCCTTCGATCGGGTCGACCAGCGTCAACTCGGGCGTATCGCGCACCTGGACTTGTCCGAGCTTGGCCTTGCTCAGCGCTGCGGTGAACATGAAGTTGTTCATCCAGATCGCGCGACCCTTGCCTTCACTGTCGCCCTGGCTGCTCTTGAACAGACTCTCCGCGCGCACGTTTTGCAGGATGATGTCGTTGTTCGCGTCGGTCAGGATGACCGGGTCGGCCACGCCGTTGACCATCCAGAACAGCCACTCTTTCTCGACGGCCTGCTGGTCGCTCGAATCCTTGAACGTCTGGACGTTGCTCGCGCGGACGACCGCCGTGCCAGCGGACATCGCGAACGGCAGCAGCCGCTCGATATCGGCCTCGCTGATCGGCTCCTGCTTGCTCAGGATGACCACACCCACCGCGGGCACGTCACGCCCTTGCCAGGTGGCCAGCTCGAATTCTTCCGAGGTGCTGCGTAGCGGAACGATCGCCAAGCTGGCCATCTCCATCTCGAGCAAAAGCCCCTGCAGGTGCTCGGGCAGGGCCGCTTCGGAGCGCACGTTCTCGACGCGCAGCGGTGTGCTTTCGCGCAGCGCGATGACCAACGGATTGTCGACCTCGGTCAGCGGTACTTCGAGCGACTGGGCCATCGCCTCGGGCACGTTCAGCCCGATCGTGCCGTGCAGCGCGCCGCCTGCTGGGTCATAGAGGGCCACCACGGCGCGCCGATAGCCGAGCGCGCGTGACAGCCCCTCCAGCATCGGGATCAGCGTTTCGCGCGGGTCGACGGGTTGGACAACCGCGCTCTGGACCGATTGCGGTCCAACCGGCGGCGGGCCCTGTCCGCTGGTGGTGGTCTGGGGAGCCGCGCTGCGCGATTCGGTGACTTGCTTCAGCATCGCCAGGCGCCGGAGAGACTAGGGGATGCGCTCCTGCGCCGCACGCTCGACCGCTGCCGCTTCGGCGCCGATGATCTCCTCGTGCGCCGTCACGGGCGCCAGCGGCGGACGAGCGACCGGGGCGGTGATACCCATTGCCTCGGGATAACGCAGGTACGTATCGATCGAGGCCACCACCACACGCGCCTCCACTGTACTCAGGTCGATGCCGACCCGTGAGACGCGCACCCACGCATCGATGACGATGCCCTTGTCCAGGACGCGATCGAGGACATCGATGAGACTGGTGCCGCCTGGGGCTCGTTCAACGGGAGGCATGTGGGTGGTTCACCTCTTTCGTGTGCGGGATGGTCGAGCTGGTGGGGGAGGCGTGGTGGTTGGCGGGATGGTGGCGGCGAGCAAACGCTCGAGCTCGACGATGCGGTTCTCCAGTCGCATGATGGTCGTGGTGCGTTCCTCCTGAGCGACGAGCGGGTCGTATCGCCCGCCGCCAGTTGAGTCCGATCTGTTCGGCCTTGTCGATCGAGCACACCAGGAATCGGATGCGGATCGTCAGCAGCTCGACAATTCGCCAGCGAGATGCGGACGTCGCCGGCGACGACGAGGCCTTTATCGAGGATACGGTCAAGGATGTCGACCAGCGTTGTGCCAGCCTCGTCCTTCATTCCTCCCTCGTCGCTACGGCCACGAAGCTGTACGGCGGCCACGGACCATTGACCAGTATACGGACGCGGCGTTGTTCATCGGCGTCAGGTACGCGCTCGACCAACTGTGGCGCCGCTCGTGGCAGACGCTCGGAACACCAACCCAGGACCTCGGTTTGAACCCAACGCACCTCCAGGTACCGCGTCACGCACACACGTGCTTGTCGCTTCGCGTTTGCCGAACCGCGCGCGCGCGGTTGAGCGAAAAGCGCGTGGCGGTCATGCAGCGGAGCAATTTTACAAAGAAGAACGTCTTACACTACGGCGGAACGTTCGAGCTGCAGGCGAATAGTGACGAAATTATAGGGCGGCCATGGGCCTGTATAGCGGAACGATAACTTGCCCTCGTAGCGCAGCGCGATCTCCTGCACCTTCTGGTCGAAAATGGACGCTTTGTCGCGTTCTACCAGAAACGCCGCGTTCATAATCATTTTGTCGCCAATAGGCTTGTTTGACCGAGAAGCAACGGCGGCCTCGCGCAGGTGCTCGTAGATGTCACGTACAAAGGCGTCTGACTTGTCCGCCAATGCTTGTTCTTGCATCCGCCCAAGCTGCATGCGCGCGAAGTATGTCGACGACTGCTGGTTCTTGGCAATTTCTTCCTTGAGACGACGAATGTCTTCGTTGTCGCGCTCGACGTCAGCCATGACCTCTTCCCGAGTCCAGTTGACCTTCAACCCAAACTCGAGTTTGTCCTTCATTTTGACCAGCACATCGCGCAACGCGTCGTACGTATCTTCGAGGAACTCGACAGTATCTTTTTGGGTGCGGCACAACGTGCCGAAGCTCATCGGGACGGGCGTGAAGCCTTCCTCGATGGTGACCTCGTTGACGTGCTCGTGGGCGAGCGCATTCTCGCGCGTGGGGTCGTAGACGACGAGTGGCGTGCGACTGACGACGGCCGCGAGGTCCTTGTAGTGAAGGGTGTACACGTCGTCGCCGCGACCGCCGATGCCGATCTTGCCGAAGGTGCGCGGCTCGGCGCACTCGATAATCGAGTACACGTAGATGCCGGAGTCAGCTTGGGGGTCGGGGGTCGGGGACTGGGGGGCGGTGGTGATCTGTGTCCCCGGCGCTACCGATTCCATGGGGACAATCGTAGCACTGCCGGCCCTGTCCCCCGACCCCCGACCGCCTCGCTCGCTAGAGCGATTCGGCCTTCTGCGATGCTTCTTCGATGGTGCCGACGTACATGAAAGCCTGCTCGGGCAGGTGGTCCCACTTGCCCTCGAGCAGCTCTTTGAAGCTGCGCACGGTGTCGGCCACGGAGACGTACTTGCCGGGGGTGCCGGTAAACACCTCGGCAACAAAGAAGGGCTGGCTGAAGAAGCGCTCGATGCGCCGCGCGCGCGCAACGGTGAGCTTGTCCTCATCGCTCAACTCGTCGATCCCGAGGATGGCGATGATGTCCTGTAGGTCCTTGTATTTCTGCAGCACGCGCTGCACCTCACGCGCAACGCTGTAGTGCTCCTCGCCGACCACGCGAGGCGTCAGAATTGTCGACACAGAGCCGAGTGGATCGACCGCCGGATAGATGCCGCGCTCGGTGATCGCCCGCTCCAGCGTGATGGTCGCATCCAGATGCGCAAAGGTCGTCGCCGGAGCAGGGTCGGTGTAGTCGTCAGCAGGCACATAGATCGCCTGCAACGAGGTGATCGAGCCACGCTTGGTCGACGTAATCCGTTCCTGCAGCTGGCCCATCTCATTGGCCAGTGTCGGCTGATAGCCCACCGCGCTGGGCAAACGACCGAGCAGCGCCGACACTTCGGACCCGGCCTGGGTGAACCGGAAAATGTTGTCGATGAAGAGCAGCACGTCGCGACCTTCGTCGCGGAAGAATTCTGCGAGGGTGACGCCCGTCAAACCGACGCGCTGGCGCACGCCAGGCGGCTCGTTCATTTGGCCGAAGACGAGCGCGACCTTGTCGAGCACGCCAGACTCGGTCATCTCGCGATAGAGGTCGTTGCCTTCGCGGCTGCGCTCGCCGACGCCCGCGAAGACCGAGTAACCGCCGTGCTGCTGGGCGACGTTGCGGATCAGCTCCTGGATGATGACGGTCTTGCCAACGCCCGCGCCGCCGAAGATCCCGATCTTGCCGCCTTTGCGGAACGGCGCGATCAGATCGATGACCTTGATGCCAGTCTCGAACTGCTCGGGCTGGACTGCCTGATCGACCAACGATGGCGCCGGCCGATGGATCGGGTAGTGCTGATCGGCGTTGACGGGCCCTTTGGCGTCGATCGGCTCGCCCAACACATTGAAGAGCCGTCCCAGCGTGGACGGACCGACGGGGACGGTGATCGGCGAGCCCGTATCGCGTACCTCGACGCCGCGCCGCAAGCCGTCGGTTGGACCCATGGCGACTGCCCGGACCATGTTGTTGCCCAGGTGCTGCTGGACTTCGAGCACCAACTTGCCGGTCCCCCGCTCAATGCCCTTCATGGCCGCGCTGCTACTGGCCGCGCCGTCGGTGCTCGTGCTGACGGTCGCACTCAAATCGATTTCGAGCGCGAAGTAGATCTCGGGCAGGTGCTCGGGTGAGAACTCGACGTCGACCACGGGGCCGATGATCTGCACGATGTGGCCGATGTCCGTCGCGCCGCTTTGCGTTGGTGCTGGAGCAGTCAGGGTCATGGTTTCTTCTAGTGTGTCATCCCGAGGCGAGAAACGAGCCGAGGGATCTCGCGGGCGTGGCGCTCGCTGTTGTGCGAATGTCGGACAGGCGAGATCCCTCGCAAGCTCGGGATGACATTCCCCTTTCTAGCGGCTGCTGGCCGCCATGGCTTCGGCCGCGGAGGCGATCTCAGTCACCTCGCGCGTGATGTTCGCTTGACGCACCTTGTTGTAGGTGAGTGACAGGCTATCGACGAGCTCGTTCGCGTTTTCGGTGGCATTGCGCATCGCCACCATCTGCGCACTGAAAAATGAGGCGGCCGTTTCCAGCAGCGCCTGATAGATCTGGACCTCGACGTAGCGCGGCAACAGCTGCTCGAGGATGCTAATTGGATCGGGCTCGAAGATGTAGTCGAGGCGCCGCTGTGGTGCCTCGGCATCGGCCGCCTGTTGGGGCGGCGCGATGGGCAACAGCTGGACGACTTCGGGGCGCTGGGTCAGCGTCGACACGAAGCGCGGATAGACCAGCACGGCGCGGTCCATCACTCCGCTCATGTAGCTGTCCATGATGACCCGCGCGATCGGGATTACCTCGTCGTAGGTCACCCGGTCCGTGATGCCCGTGAACGTGCCGAGGAGCTTGCGCCCGCGGCGGACCAGGAAATCCTGGCCCTTGCGTCCGACGGTGATGATCTCGACATCGTGGCGTTCGGCGTCGACTTGGGCGATGACCTCCGTCCCGCGCCGGATGATGTTCGTGTTGAGCGGGCCGGCCAGACCGCGATCGGGCGTCACCAGCAGCACGCCGACGGTGTCGATCGGTCGCTGCGCGAGCAGTGGATGCAGTGTGGCGCCGGCGCCAGCGGCCTGGCCGGCCAGCTCGGCGATCAACGCGCGCATCGCCTCGGCATATGGCCGTGCTGCGGTCACCCGCATTTGCGCCCGCCTGAGGCGCGACGCGGCCACCAGTTCCATGGCCTTGGTGATCTTGGCCGTATTTCTTACCGACCTGATACGTCTCCTGATGTCCCTTAGCGATGGCATCAGTTACGCCCCGACCCAAAGAGGGCTCAAATAACAACCTGTTTCTTGAACTCTTCAATCGCGCTGCGTAAGGCGGCAATAGTATCGTCTGAGAGCGCCTTGTCGTTCATAATCGTCTCGAGCAGCTCGGGATGCGCGGTCTCTATGAAACGATGGAACTCGTTTTCCCACTGCCGCACCTTGTCGATCGGCACGTCGTCCAGGAAGCCGTTGGTCAGCGCGTAGATGATCGTGACTTCCTTCGCCAGGGAGAACGGCGCGAACTGCTGCTGCTTGAGCACTTCCTGAGAGCGCAGGCCACGCTCCAACTGAGCACGCGTGGTGCGGTCCAGGTCAGAGGCGAACTGCGCGAACGCGGCCAGCTCGCGGAACGCGGCCAGCTCGAGTTTCATCTTGGCCGCGACCTGCTTCATCGCCTTGGTCTGCGCCGACGAGCCCACGCGCGACACCGAAATACCCACGTTCAAGGCCGGCCGAATACCCGCGTAGAACAGGTCGGGCTCGAGATAGATCTGGCCATCGGTGATCGAGATGACGTTCGTCGGGATATACGCCGACACGTCGTTAGCCTGGGTCTCGATGAGGGGCAGGGCCGTCAGCGAGCCGCCGCCGTACTCGTTAGACAGCTTCGCCGCGCGTTCCAGCAATCGCGAGTGCAAATAGAACACGTCACCGGGGTAGGCCTCACGGCCAGCCGGTCGACGCAGCAGTAGCGAGATCTGACGGTAGGCCCAGGCGTGCTTGCTCAGGTCGTCGTAGACGATGAGCGCGTCTTTGCCTTCCCACATGAAGTACTCACCCATCGCGCAGCCGGCAAACGGGGCCAGGTACCACAGCGGCGCCGGATCCTGGGCGGAGACGGCGACGACGATGGTGTGCGCCATCGCGCCTTCCTGCTCGAGGATGTTGACGACCTCGGCGATCGACGACGCCTTCTGCCCAATGGCCACGTAGATACAGATCAGGTCGCCACCGCGCTGATTGATGATCGCGTCCAGTGCGACCGCGGTCTTGCCCGTCTGACGATCGCCGATGATCAGCTCGCGCTGACCGCGACCGATTGGGATCATGGCGTCGATGGCCTTGATGCCCGTCTGCACCGGGGTGTTCACGGGCGAGCGGAGCACCACACGCGGTGCGATGACTTCGACCGGGCGAACGTTTTCTTTGGCCGTCCCGAGTGGTCCTTTGCCGTCGAGCGGCTCGCCGAGCGGATTGACCACCCGACCGATCAGCTCTGGGCCAACGGGCACCGAGGCAATGCGACCGGTGCGGCGCACCTCGTCGCCTTCTTCGATGTCCGTATACGGACCGACGACCATGACGCCGACTGACTCTTCTTCGAGGTTGAGGGCAATGCCCATCACGTTCTGCTTGGTGAAATGGACAAGCTCGAGCGCGCCCACGTTGCCCAGGCCGTAGACACGGGCAATGCCGTCGCCGACCTGCACCACAGACCCGACTTCCCGCGTCTCGACGGCGGACGAGAAGTTCTTGATCTGTTGAACCAGGATGGAGTTGATCTCTTCAGTGGGTGCTGCCATACGTACCTCGAGTGAAGCTGTCAGCCGTCAGCCGTCAGCCGTCAGCTGACTCTTGCTAATCGTACGATTCATGTGGTTACTCGCGGGTTTCGCTGCATGGGTGTGGGTTGCTGATAGCTGATGACTGATAGCTGACAGCTAAGGGCTCGCCAGCGCGCGGCGCAGTCGTTCCAGTCGACCGCGCACGCTGTCGTCGATGAGCTGATCGCCGACGCGCGCGACAACGCCGCCGATGATGTTCGGATCGACGCGCGCGCGAATAGTAATCTGCTGTTGCTCGCGATGCAGGTACGCCGCCAGGCGCTGCGCGATGACCTGCTCCATCTGCGCATCCAGCGGCACCGCGGTCGTCACCTCGGCGGTGAGAATGCCGCGCCGCTTGTTGATCAGGTTGCGCAGCGCTTCGGCAATGCCCGGCACTTCGTCGAGTCGATCCCGGTCGGCGACGATATTCAGAAAGCTGCGCACCTCTCGCGGCACATCAGGCAGCAGCCGATCCAGGGCGGCGCGCTTGTCCGCGGTGGACACGGTCGGACTGGTGAACACGATGCGCGCGCTGGACATGCGCATGATGCGGGCAAGCTCGTCCAGCGTTTGCAGCCAGATGTCGAAGTCGTTCGACTCCGAGGCGACCGTGAACGCGGCCGAGGCGTAGCGTTTTGCCGTCGCGCTGACAGCCACGTGGGTTTAGCGCGACGAGCCCACGGACCCGTTGCCGGCGCCCGTGTCGGTGGTCAGGAACTGCTGGACGAGCGTGCGCTGCGCATTGCTGTCCAGCGCGTTGCGCGTCACGCGATCGACCGCGGTCACGATCATATCGGCCAACTGCGAGCGCACCTCCGCCATCATCTGGCGGTGCTCCTGCTCGGCGGTCGCCTGCGCGGCAGCGATGATCCGATTCGCCTCGTCCTGGGCCCGCCCGGCCGCCTCGCCGATGATGCGCTTGGATTGCTCTTCAGCGCGCGCACGGATCGCTTCGGCTTCGCGACGGGTCTCGGCGAGCAGCGCCTGGCGATCTGCCTCGGCCTGTTCGGCTGCGCGTCGGGCCTGGTCGGCCTGCTCCATGCTCTCGCGCACGCGCCGCGCGCGGTCGTCGAGCATGGTGACGACCGGCTTGTAGAGCACCAGCCGCAGCAGCACCAGCAGCACGATGAAGTTGATGGCGTGCCAGATCAAGCCTGGCACGTTCAGCCCGAGCGTACCTGTGACTGCTTCCATGAAGGTGCTCTAGCCAGAAATCCTTCCGACCAGGATGAACGCGATGACCAGCGCGTAGATCGCGATGGCTTCGGCGAAGCCCAAGCCGATCAGAAGAGGCACCAGGATCGGGCCAATGACCTCGGGATTGCGGCCGATGGCCTCCATCGCCTTGCCGACGCCGTAACCGACGCCAATGCCCGGGCCGATGGCCCCAAGGCCGATGGCGAGTGCCGGCGCCCATGCGTTTCCGAAGGAGGCAGTTGCCGCAGCCTGGGCGAAGAAACCGAGCTCAGAAAACACGCGTGAACCTCCAGGGTCCGGGTTGTCGGCGGCTAAACGGGTTGGCCATGCGAGGCGGCCGCCATCTCACTTTCCAGCGAATGTGTGTCGTGTCCGTGCGTTTCCTCGTGGACCGTCGCAATGCTCAAGAACACCAGGCTAAGCATCGAGAAGATCAATGCTTGGATCAAGCCCACAAACAGCTCGAGAGCAATGAAGACGAACAGCACGAACGGCGCGACGGTGAGCATTGTTGCAAGCAGCACTTCACCGGCGAAGATGTTGCCGAAGAGTCGGAAAGACAGCGACAACGGGCGTGTGAAGATCTCGAGCCAGCGCATCGGATTGGGGATCAACAGACCCTTGAAGTAGCCCAACAAGCCGAGGGACTTCAACTCGAAGAACTCCGCGATGGCAATCATCATGATCGCCATCGCCGCGGTGACATTCAGGTCGCTATCGGATGAGCGAAGCAGCGGCACGACGTGGCCTGCTTCGTTGCGCACCGTCACATAGCCGATCGGCAGCGTGCCGAACCAGTTCGAGAACAGAATGAACAAGAAGGCGGTCGCGATCAACGGCATGAAGCGACGACCGCGCCGCCGGCCCATCGTCTGTTCGGTGATGCCCACCCACAGCTCGACGATGAGCTCCCAGAAATTCTGGAGACCGCGCGGCATGAGAGCCATGTTGCGCGTCGAAAAATACGCGAACAGGACCAGGATTGCGATCACGATCCAGGCAGTCAGGATGGAGTTGGTGACGGGCAGGCCAAAAATATGGAAGAGCAGCTCGGCCGGCGGCTGTGGCGCCTCGGTCGCGGCCTCGGCAGCGTGCGCGGCTTCGCCCGCGTGTTCCTGGGCAAAGAAGCCCAGCATGCCACTCAGCATGCGCTGAAGTTGCGCCCCCTTGTAGCTTGCTTTCTTGGTTGCTCAGACACTGCCCAAACCACCCGGTAAGGGAACGCCCAGCCCGACGAAGGCGGCCCGCCAGGGCGAACCCTACGGGGAATCGACTCGGTGCTTCTGCTTGCAGTATCTCGTCTAGCAGCTTGCTGCGTCATCGTCGTCCGGCGCTGACTCCGTTGTCCGCGCACGCCACTCGGTCTCACCCTTGCGCAGGGTGGCTCGATAGAGCCGGACGGCACTGGTGCTGGCCGCCACGAGGCCGAGGAGCACGCCTATGAGGGTGAAGATGATCCCAGTCTTGAGCCGGCTATCCACCCATTGGCCCGCCAGAAACCCCAGCACAACTGAGATCGCCAGCGAGGCGCCAAAATAGGACGCGACGGCAAGAGACTGGATGATGCCTATCGTCGGCCTTTGACGGTCTAGCGGCGATTTGGCCATGCCCGGTCGCGTTTCCGCGCGGCAATCTGAGTGTAGCAGAGAACGTTACGCCGCCGATGTAGCGCTCTCGTGCGCGCTGAGCTTGTAGCCCGAGCCGCGCACCGAAACAATCGCGGGCGCGGGCATCGACGCGCGCTGCAGTTTGACTCGCAATCGGCGCACATGGACGTCAATGGTCCGACCATGGTTCACGTCGCTATAGCCCCACACCTCGTGCGCGAGCTCGTCGCGCGACAGCACCTGATCCGGCCGGGACGCCATAGCCGTGATCAGTCTGAACTCGGTCGGTGTGAGTGACAGCAGCTCGTCCCCGAGCTGTACGCGGTGCCGCGCCGGCTCGACGAGCAGGTCGCCCACGCGCAGCTCTGGTGGTTGGGGTGGCCGCACCGTGGCCGCGCTCGGCGGCGCACGCCGCAGTACGGCTTCGACGCGCGCCAGGAGATCGTCCAGCTCGAACGGTTTGTGGACGAAATCGTCGGCACCGAGCTTGAGCGCCAGGATCGGGTCGCGCTTCCGATTGGTCGCGCTGCAGATGACGATCGGGACTTTGGCCGCTGACTTGAGCGTGTAGCACAGCACCAGACCGTCGATGTCGGGCAGGATCAGGTCGAGCAGGATCATGTCTGGCCGCGCGCGCTCGAGCTTGCTGCGCGCGTCGGCGCCGTCGATGGCGTGGCACACGCGATACCCAGCCATGTCCAGCGCCTCGATCAGCGCGCGGGCGATGGGCGCGTCGTCCTCGACGACGAGGATTGTCGCCCGGCCCCCGTGCGGTAACGACATGTGCTCGGGAGTGTAAACCAGGGTCAGGGACCAGGGGTCAGGGATCAGGAGTTTTGGGCAGTTTGCCGGCGGCCAACACGCGCGCCTGCCGAAACCGTAAACGTCGTTACACTTGGCAGGTCTGTATCGGGCAACCACCCAGGGGTCAGGGACCAGGGGTCAGGGATCAGGAGTTTTGGGCAGTTTGCCGGCGGCCAACACGCGCGCCTGCCGAAACGGTAAACGTCGTTACACTTGGCAGGTCTGTACCGGGCAACCCCTGATCCCTGGCGCCTGACCCCTGACCCCTGATCCGTAAACCAGGGCCTACGCGTACTCGATCTCGGCTGCGGCGCCGGCCAGCTCGCGCTGCACCTCGCCGGCGCCGGTGCAGCCGCTGTGCTCGCACTCGACGTGTCCGAGCAGATGCTCGCACTCGCGCGCGTCGAACGCAGCCATCCGCGCGTGACGTATCGGCGCCAGGCGATCGAGGACGCCGACTTTCCAGCTGAGCAGACGGACCTGGTCGTGAGCACGCTCGCGTTCCACTACGTGGCCGACTATGCCGGCCTGGTGCGCCGCATTGCGCAATGGCTCGTGCCAGGCGGACGGCTGGTGTTCTCGACCGAGCATCCCATCTATACCGCGCGCCTGCCAGACCTGGGCTGGGCTGTGGACGCCGACGCGCGACGGTACGGGTGGACCATCGACCACTACGCGGACGAGGGCGCGCGCACCGAGCATTGGTTCGTCGAGGGCGTACGCAAGTACCACCGCACGATGTCCAGCCTGATCAACGGCCTCATCGCCGCCGGCCTCGTGCTCGAGCGGATGGTCGAACCGACGCCAGGCGAGGAGTTTCTGGCGCGCACGGCCGAAGCCCTCGACGAGCGGCGGCGGCCGATGTTCCTGCTGCTGCGCGCGCGCCGCCCTGCTGAGCACTAACCACTAACCACTAAGCCGTGCCGAACTGACGGTCGCCCGCGTCGCCCAGGCCGGGCACGATGTAGCCAATGTCGTTCAGGCGTTCGTCCACGGCGCCGACGTGGATCGGGACATCCGGATGCGCCCCGCTCAGGCGCGCGACGCCCTCGGGCGCGGCCAGCAGGCCGACGTACTTGATGCGCTCGCAGCCCCAGCGTTTCAGGATATCGACGCTGGCCTCGGCGGTCCCGCCCGTCGCCAGCATCGGGTCGAGCACGATCGACAGCTGCACGCGGTTCGGCGTCGGCAGACGGTTGTAGTACTCAACCGGGTGCAGGGTCCGCTCGTCGCGGTACAGCCCGATGTGCCACACCTCGGCGGTCGGAATCATCTCGAGCACGCCTTCGACCATGCCCAGCCCGGCGCGCAGAATGGGCACCAGCCCGATTTTGGTCCGCAGCATCTCGCCGTGGGCGGTGCCCATCGGCGTCGGGATGGTTTCGTCGACCAGCGACAGGTCGCGCGTGGCCTCGTAGCACAGCAGCATCGACAGCTCGCGCACCAGCTCGCGGAACTTTTTGGGATGCGTCTCGACGTGCCGCAGCAGCGCGACCTTGTGTTTGACCAGCGGGTGCTCGGACACAACGAGCATCGTGCGGCGTGATTCTAGAGGTCGCGCGCGAACACGAGTGCGCGCACGTCGCGTGCGCCGGCGCCCGACAGAACGTCGGCGCACGCCGACAGCGTGGCGCCCGTGGTGGCTACGTCGTCGACAAGCAGGACGCGTTGGCCGTCTACTCTTCCTCGAGCCGTCATGGCACCAGTCAGGTTGGTTGCACGGTCAGCCGCATTGAGCCTCTGCTGAGCGGGTCGGTTGTGCCGGTCCAGGATGTCAGTGCGCAGCACGCCCCGGACGATCGGCAGGATCTCGACGCCAAGCAACTCAGCCTGGTTGTAGCCTCGCTCGCGACGGCGCTGGCTGGAGATCGGCACTGGCACGACCACGTCGGCCACAAGCGGCTGCGTCGCGATGTGCTCGCGCAGAAGCTCACCCACTAAGGGCGCGACGTTGCGCCCGCCGCGAAACTTCAGGCTGTGCACCGCGGCCCGCGCTGCGCCCTCATACGCGCACACCGCCCGAAGCGAGCTCAGCGCTGGCGACAGCCGCCGGCAGCCACGGCACTCGCGGCTCGTGCCGCGCGGCAGCGCACACCGCGGACAGACCTGCCGCAAGTACGGCAATTCCTCACGACACGCCAGACACAGCAGCGTGCCGCGTCGCGCGCAGCCAAGGCAGCGCCTGGGAAACAGCAGCTCGGCCAACAACTCGAACACGCGCGCACGTGATACGCCAAAACCGGCCCGTCAGCCGGTTATTTCCGCAGGTCATCGGCGTGGGCGCGCCACGCGCGCGCCCGGGTCGAATCGCCCGCCTGGGCGCTCACATCGGCGCAGGCGTCCCATACGACGGCGCGGTAGGGTCCGCGGGCGAGCGCCTGCTGGCAGGCGGCTTCGGCCTCCGCGAGCCGGTCATACAACAGGTAAAAGCGCACCAGGCGCACAGCAGGTGTTGGTTCGAGTGGCGCGCGGCGGGCTGCTTCGACGAGGTCCACTTCGGCTCGCTCGGCGACGCCTGCCCGCTGCCAGGCCAGGGCAGATGCGCGAATCGGCTCCTCGACCCAGGGCAACCAGGCACTGGCGGCTTCGTACTGCCGCTGTCCGTACAGCGCATCGCCAATGGCCGGTGCGGCCATGAGCGGCACAAGGGCCAGGCTCACGCCAATGCTGAGCACCGCGAGTCCACGGCGAGGCGCGATCGGGCGAACGAGTTGTCGCGGCGCCAGACTCGCCACCAGACCCAGGACCACCCAGAACAACGTGCCGCTGACTACGGTCTGAAACGCGAAGCTCGCTTCAATGACGTGACCGACCAGCGCCCCAAGGATCCCGGCTGCGAGCAGCGGGCGCTCGGCCTGCCGCAGCGTGGTGGCCACGGCCAGGGCGAGCAGCACCAGCAAGCCGGCGACGCCCAGGATGCCGACGGTGAGCCACGTGTCCAGGAGCAGCGAATGCGCGCGGTCCCACTGCGCGTTCTGGGTCAGTCGTACGGTCGCCTCGGCACGTTCGAAGATGCCTGCTTGCGTTTCGGGGCCGAAGCCAATGAGGGCGCGTAGGGGGTCGACCAGTGGCAGCCCGAGCGCGTCGCGCCATACGACCAGGCGTTCGACAGACGAGTCGCCAGCGCCGGCAACGCGCAGGAAGCGGCCGACCGCCGCCAGCCCGGCTGAGCCGGTTGCGAACGACGCCAACAGGAGCGTCAGGCAGACGAAGCCGAAGGCGCCCAAGAGGGCTACTCGGCCTCGACGGCCGAGCACCAGGCCAAACGTGAGCGTGCCACAGACCAGCCCGAGCAGCGGTCCGCGGATCGTCGTTTGCGCCACGACCGCGCCGATGATCAGCAGCGCGGCGAGCCAGCCCGCGTACCCGAGCGCGCTACGCCACGTGCCCGAGAGTGCTGCCCGCGCGCCCGACACCACGCGGTACAGCGCAAACGGCACCACGATGTCGAGATAACCGCCCAGAAACGTCGGCGAGCCGAGTGTCGAGCCAGGCGCACCGAGCGTGTTCCACGGAATGGGGTCGCGCCCAGTGCGTTGCAGCAGGACATAGGCGCTCGGAATGAGTGCGCCGATGACCACTGCCGAGACGAGGCGTTCGCGCCGCCGTGGGTCGGTCCACAGGTCGGCGCCGGCGAGCATGATGATCATCCCGCTGGCAAGGGTCAGCCAGCCCATGCCGCGGTCGAAGCTGCCGAGGAAGCTCAGCGCTGGCTGCACCGAAAGTGCTGTCGACACGAGCGAGAATCCAGCGAACCCCGCTGCTGCGCGCGCGATCGGCTGGCGCCCAACGTCCACCGTGGGCCGCCCGAGGAAGCGCCACGTCAGCCAGGCCGCCGCGACGAAGACCGCGCCGACCCGCAGCACGCTTGCCTTCTCGGGCTCGAAGGCCACGACGCCCGTTGGATTGACAACCGCCGGGAGTGCGATGACCAGCGCCAGGATCACCACCTCGGCCGTGATCGAGCCGAAGGCGCCTGCTCTGCGTGAACCCCCCGAAGACGGCGTGAGCCGGGCGCGTGCGACCACGCCCGGCTCAGCCCGAAGAACGTGCACGGAGATCAGTTAGTCGTCGTCGGTCTCCATTTCCTCGTCATCGAGGAACTTGTCGGGGCACTCGTCATGGCGCAAGTGCTCGTGGTTTTCATCGCCGCAGCCTAGACCTGGCCGGACGTTGTCAGTCACGACCGCGGGCTCCGTCACCAGATCGTCGTCCTCGTCGACGGCGTCTTGTCCGCGATTCGGTCCGCCACGATCCTCGTCGTTGCCACGCGCTTGGTTGTCGCTCGCATTGCCATGGGTATCGGCCTGCCTGGCTGCCTGCTCGACTTTGCCAGACCCACCGCCGTGGCCTCTTCCGTGATCGTCTGCCAGCGCGTTCAGGGTGCCAGCCCCGAGCAGCAGGCTCATTATGGTCAGCGCAGTGACCCAGTTCAATCGGGCTCGTCCGTTCATTCACGGTCCTCCACGGGCCAGGGGATGCTCTTGTAACGCAACGGCATAGGCGCCTGTTATGCCTCCTACACCACCGGTTCGATGACGATTTCGTCACCTGGTTGTGTCAAAGCAGCGGCACCCGCGGGCAACTCGATGGCTCGCTTGCCGCCGACGAAGAGCGGACCAAATCGCCACGGCTCGATCGCGCGCAGGACATGGGTGACGACATCGTTCTTGCCGACATGGACCACGTCGATCGGGATGCGCATGAACCAGGTATGGATCCCGCCACCTGGCTGCAGCACCAGCCCAGCGCCCGACGGCAGGTCGCGCCGACCCATCAAGCCCCAGAAGCGTGCCCATGGTGAGGTCGCGAGCTCCGCTCGCTCGGCCAGGACAGCGTCACGCGTGCGATTGACCACGCGCACGAGCCGCATCAGCGTGCGTAACGATAGACGTGGAAGGTCAAACCATCCGGACTGGGCACCACGCTTTCGAGCGTAAACGAATCGCGCAGCGCCCGCTCGGCTCCCATGGGCAAGAACTCGAACGCAGTGATCGCAAGCTCGAAGCGACCGTCGCGCAGGGCCTGGACCAGTGGCTCGTCGCGCCAGCGACCGCGCAGCTCCTCGGCGCGCAGATCGATCGGCTGCACATAGACGGACCGTCCGTTGCGTACGGCGAAGCCCGCGGGCTCGGCGATCAGCTCACCGGGCGTCGCACGCACGACCGCGTCCACTTGGGCGCCGACCGATGCGTCGGCTGTAGTCGGCGTACGGCCCAGGGCCGACTCGGCCAGGTACGTCGTGCCGAACCCATTCGGCCAGTGCACCACGAGGAGCAGCTGCACGGTCGCCATCAGCGGACCAATCGCCGGCGCCCCATGAGCGGCACGCCAGGCGAACGGTGCCGCAAGCCCCAGCGCAATCGCCGGCTCGATCAAGTAGTTGACGCTGCTGCCAGCATTGCCCGCGCTCAGTGCGCCCAGCAGGGCAATCGGCACGTACAGCGCGATCGGGGACGGCACACCGCGCAGTGCCTTACTCGCCCACCACAGCCCGGCTGCAAACGCTGGCAAATGCAGCGCGGCAAACCCAAACAAGTAGTAGGCCGCGCGCAGCGGATATATCGGGTTTGCAGCGTTGCCCTCCAGGATATGGCGGGTGAATTGGCCGCCGGTCAGGGCATCCAACGCGACCACTGCCGCAAGGCATGGCAACGCGACCAGCCCCGCGAATCCGAGTCCGTGTAGACGTGAGCGCAACAGCAGCGCAATGCCGACCGCGAGCGCAGCCGTAAGCGTGGTCTGCTTGGTCCATAGCGCGAGCGTGCACAGCACGCCCGCCGCGAGTACGCCGCGCCAGCCAGGCAGCCACTGAGCGGCGCAGACTCCGCCGGCTGCGAGCAGTAGGGCCAGGAGATCGACCCGCGCGTAGCCGGCCCACTGGTAGACGAATGGCGAGGCAGCGAGAAGAGCAGGCGCGATGATGACGGGCCACGGGCCGCGGCGGATGCGGCGCCCATTCCAGGCAAGCAGCGCGAACAAGCCGATGAGCGCCGCGACCGACAGCGCCCGCCCGACCACGAAGCTGGGAGCTGAGAGGCGCAGGAACAGGCTCCAGACCAAGGGATAGAGCGGCGGGTACGGTGAGCGGACCATCGGAAACTGCTGGATATCGACATAGATCGGCTCGCCGCGGCTGAGTCGAACCGCGTCATTCAGCACATAGCCCTCGCCGTAGTTGAGGTCGTATGGAAACATCACCGTCGACCCGAGGTGGTACGCCAGCACGCCGAACTGCAGCGCGGCCAGCACGGCGCTCGCAGCCAGCAGTGCCGACCGTTGGTTCACTCGTGGTCGACGCGGTAGACGCGCACGGGCCCGGACTGAAAGGCCGGCGCGGGCGGACCCGGCAAATCGGCTTCGCCTGGACCGTAGACCAGCCACTGTGCGCCAAACTGTCGGGCGACCTCGCGGCTGGCGTTGTGCGCAAAGACCGTCGCGATCATGGCCTGCTTCTCCGCTGCGCGCAGCGTGGCGACCGGATGGCCGCCAAGTACGCGCGCTGGCGTGCGCGCGGACAGATAGTTCGAGACGTTCCAATCGGCCAGGATGACCTCGTCGGGCCGCGCCTGCTCGTCCAGCCAGCGAGCCGCGGCATCGAGGTCAGCCGTCGATCGATAGACCTGCGTCGGCCAGTTCAGCACGGCCGAGTAGCTCATACCGGCCAGGATCAGCACCGTCGAGCTCGGCGCGATGGCGAACACGATTCGTCGTAGCCAGGCGGCATGCCGTTCGGAAAGCGCGGCGCACGTCGCGACCAGCGCGTTGGCGGCGACGATGGCGAGCGCCGGGTGCACGCCGAAGCTCAAGCGGCGCTGGTACGGCACCGGCAGGTACATCGCGATCGCGCTAATCAGCAGCCAGATCAGAATGCCAAACGGCGCGACGCGGCCGCGCAGCGCGTAGGCTCCGCCGAGAGCGAGCAACAGCGTCGGCCCAAAGTCGATGAGCAGCTCGTGCGGCGCCGGGCTCGGCAGCAGGTTTTGCGCGCGGTAGGTCGCCGACCAGAACGGGTCGAAGTTGAACGTCTGAACCGTGGGCCACAGCACAGGTATGGCGCCCATCGCGGCGGCGAATGCGCCTGCCAGGTTGCCCGCTCCGCGCGCGGACCACCAATACACACCGCCCACCAGGAACACACTGAACAGCAGGACCGGTTCATGAAATGGATGCAGCAGGGCGATGGCAAGCCCCAGGCCAGCCGCGACCAGGAGGGCGGTGGGGGTGGCTCGGCGGACGGGCACCAGCCATGCGCGCGCGAACTCCAGCGTCGCGGCCATGGCCAGCGGGATGTGCGGCGCGGAAAACAGGAGCCCAAAGGTATTGGCCTCGTACGACCAGTTGCCGGTGTACGGTGATCGCAGCGCGGCCGCGAACAGCTCGAACCCGCCGCCAAACAGCGCCAGGAGCAGTGCCGCGCGGGCCGCGGTGCGCCCGCTCGCAAACGTTGCGCAGAAGCGCCACAGCGCAACTACCAGCGCCACCCGGGCAGCCACTTCGGTCGCGCGCTCGAGCCATTCGCCAGGCACGTGCGTCACCGCCGAGATCTTCCCGATCAGCACGTACAACGGGAACATGAACGTCGGCTGATGCGGCTCGGAAGTGAGCTGGTCGCGCACGAGCCAGCCCGGCTGCTCGGCCCCCTGACGCAGCGCGGACTCGTACTGCGCAAAGTCGTTGGAAAACCAGGCCGTGCCAAAGCCGCTCAATCCGGCAGGCGCGCAGCAGGCCGAAAGGGCCAGCGGCAGCAAGCCAGCCGCCAGGGCCAGGCCGGCCATTGACAGCAGCCAACCCGATACGTGCCACGCCCTCGGGCCAACGAGCGCACGCGCGGAAGCGAGCGTGGTCACCGCGCGCTGGCTGCGCCGTCGATGCGCTTGTACACAACGAGCTGAGTGCTTGGCCAGACCCACGCGGGATAGACGCGTTCGACGCGGTAATCACGGCGGAATGTGGCATCAGCGTCGAGTGTTCGTTCGGCAAATGCCTCCAGAGTCACCACCCACTCTGGGTGTTCGTCCAGGATCAGGCGCGTCGGAATGGCGTTGTCGACGACGAGTTGCTCGCGCGGCAG